>WBZT01000555.1_pt1 | contig 29765 bp, 27 predicted proteins | sample 5204241 | NCBI WGS metagenome assembly WBZT01 (sample SAMN12344358, study PRJNA552823) | activated sludge metagenome | biome: Activated sludge suspended growth; feature: Nitrification reactor; material: Wastewater; isolation source: activated sludge from nitrification reactor of wastewater... | reverse complement strand
TGACCAAAAGGATAAATTAAGATTATTGGTTCGGTCAAATACAAACGGGTCAACAGATTTATTGCGCATCGATCAAAATACGATAACTACCATTTATTCCGGTTCGGTTTTGGAGGAATTTTACCCAATTAATTTTCATTCAGATGGTAATAATGTTTATTTAATTTCAAATGTTGGCATAAAAAGAAATTTTAGTGAATTAGTCCTTTTTGATATTTACAAATTAAAAGAAACGGTTATAGAATCAGATCCAAAAAATAAAGTAGATATTGATAATGCAATTTTTAGTGAGCTTGACAATAGCCTTTTGTATACGAGTTATACGGATGATAAAGTTAGAACCTATTGGAAGAATAAATTACTTTCTAAAGATTTTAACATGCTCAAGAAACAATTTAAAAAATATGAAATCGGAATTCAAAGCAATACCAGGGATGAAAATCTTTGGTTAATTTCGGTTTATTCAGATGTAGATCCTGGATCGGTGTATTTGTTTGACAGAAGGACTAAAAAAACTGCTTTCCAGTACAGGCCCAGACCCAAAATGCCGATTAATGATCTGGCTTCCATGAAGATAATCACTTATAAATCATCTGACGGATTGGTGATTCCAGCATATCTAACCTTACCAAAGAATTCTTCAGAAAAAAATCTTCCATTAATTGTCAATCCACATGGAGGACCTTGGGCTCGAGATCGATGGGGTTATAATTCATATGCTCAGTTTTTAGCTAATAGAGGATATGCAGTTCTTCAGATGAACTTTAGAGGTTCCACCGGATATGGTAAAAAATTTATTGACGCAGGTAATCTGGAGTGGGGAAAACTTATGCAAGATGATATCACCTATGGTGTAAATTATCTTGTAAAGAAAGGAATAGCAGATCCGATGCACGTGGGTATATTTGGCGGTTCATATGGAGGATATGCGACGTTGGCGGGTTTGACCTTTACTCCAGAATTGTACGCATGCGGTGTTTCAATTGTTGGCCCGTCCAGTTTATTGACCTTGTTGGAATCCATTCCTCCGTATTGGGAAGCTGGAAGAAAAATATTTCATATCAGAATGGGCGATCCAACGAATGCTGATGGTTATTCGCAGTTAAAAAAACAGTCCCCACTCTATTCTATCGATAAAATAAAAGCGGCTTTGATGGTAGTACAAGGAGCAAATGATCCCAGGGTAAAAAAATCTGAATCCGATCAGATCGTAATTGCCATGCGCGACAAAAATCTCCCTGTTGATTACCTCTGCGCTCTAGATGAAGGACATGGGTTTGCCAACCCGGTAAACAATATGGCTTTTCTAGCCGCCGCTGAAAAATTTCTAGCAAATCACCTTCATGGAAGGTATCAAGAATCTATGAGTGCTGAAATAGAGAATAAATTAAAGGAACTAACGGTTAATATACAATCTTTAAAAACTAATAAGCCAACAACCCTTCCTACGGCAAAAATTAATTCTATTTCATCCCATGATCTGGAAGAAGGAAAATTTGTCTACAAGAGTTCGACTAAGTTTCTAGGGGAACCCGCTGTTGGTAAAGAAGAAATTGAAATTAGTTCTAAAGGTTCAGATTGGATAATTAAGTCTTCCAGAGAGTTGCCGATTGGAACAATTTACGATAATGGAAAAATAAAAAAATCCGGATTGGTAAATTTTACCCGCGATCTTGAATCTTCCGGACTTTTGTATCAAATTGGATACACAGATAATCAAATTAGTGTTAGAAAAACAGAAAATGGCAAAAAATCAAGTTTCAAAATCAAGGTTCCAGAACTATGTTTTGCAGACGGACCAATAGCTTCCGTATTAATTGCTTGTTTGCCACTTACCGATACTTTTAAAAGAGAAATTATTAACTTAAATCTGGAAAAAGCTATACCTATCAAGCGTTTAATTGAAGTTAAAGCAATTGAAACAATTGATGGAACAGACTGTTTTAAAGTTGAAGTTAAGAGGTTGGATAGCAACAAGGTCGATATGATCGTTTGGGTTAGTATCTCGGATAAACCCAAAACGATAAAATATCTGATTGATGATCCGCTTTTAGCAGAAGAGCCCATTGTATTTACACTTTCAAATAATGAATAATTTTTTCAATAAATAATTATGATTAAAATACCTGTTGCGAAGAATGAACCCGTGCTAAATTATTCACCTGGTTCCAAAGAAAGAGCTGAAGTAAAAAAGGCCATTGTTGAATTAAAATCAATAGAAAAGGATATTCCAATGGTGATTAATGGCGTCCAGGTTACAACACATGATAAACGCAGAATTCATCCACCACATGAAATCAAACATACTTTAGGTTATTATCATAAAGGTGGTGCAAAGGAGGTCAATATGGCTATTGATGCCGCTTTAGCTGCAAAGAATAATTGGGAAAATATGCCATGGCAAGAAAGAGCTTCCATCTTTTTAAAAGCGGCTGACCTGATTTCAGGAAGATACAGAGCCCAAACCAATGCAATGACCATGCTTGGTCAATCCAAGAATATTTTTCAGTCAGAGATTGATGCCGTTTGTGAATATTGTGATTTTCTAAGATTTAATGTTCAATATTTGACTCAGATTTATAAAATACAACCGAATTCGGCACCTTTGATATGGAATAAATTAGAATTCAGACCTTTGGAGGGATTTGTTTTCGCATTAACGCCATTCAATTTTACTTCTATTGCAGGTAATCTTCCTTGTGCGCCGGCATTAATGGGAAATACAGTCGTATGGAAACCATCAGAAACACAAATTTATTCCGCCTCCTTAATAATGGAAATTCTAATAGAATCCGGACTTCCACCTGGGGTGATCAATCTCGTTTTTGTTGATGGACCAACAGCAGGCGAGGTCATTTTTAATCATAGGGATTTTGCAGGAATACATTATACAGGTTCTACTGAAGTCTTTAGAAGAATTTGGGCTACCGTTGGTAACAATTTAGCGAAGTATAAATCATTTCCACGTATGGTTGGTGAAACCGGAGGTAAAGATTTTTTGGTAGCACATCCCTCGTCTAATCCAAAAGCTGTTGCTGTCGCATTGGTTCGTGCCGCTTTTGAATTCCAAGGACAAAAATGCAGTGCAGCTTCAAGAGCCTATCTTCCTGCTAGCTTATGGCCATTAATAGAGACATACCTAAGAGAAGATATTGAATCTATGAAAATGGGTAGTCCTGAAGATTTTTCAAATTTCATTAATGCCGTAATTGACGAAAAATCATTTGATAAATTAGCCGCAACCATACAAACTGCGCAAAATACTGAGGGTGCAAAAATTATAATTGGAGGTAAAGTCAATAAGTCCATTGGGTATTTCATCGAACCAACAGTCATATTATGCGAGAACCCTCATTATACGACGATGAGAGAAGAACTATTTGGACCTGTATTGTCAGTATACGTCTATGAGGATGATGATTTTGATAATATGTTGGATTTGGTAGACAACACAAGCGATTATGCGCTTACCGGGGCGATATTTGCACTTGATAGAAATGTAATTCAGCATGCTTCGTTAAAACTTAAACATGCAGCCGGTAATTTTTATATCAATGACAAGCCAACCGGAGCAGTTGTTGATCAGCAACCATTTGGTGGGGCTAGAGCTTCAGGAACCAATGATAAAGCGGGCTCTGTGCTTAATCTTTTAAGGTGGGTTTCACCACGAACCATCAAAGAAAATTTTGATCCACCATTGGATTACAAATATCCTTTTATGGCTGAGCAATAGCTTGCAGTATATATGCTACCCATACTTACTCCGGAACAAATAAGACAGGTTGAAGAATTAAGTTGCCGCCTTCAGGGAATAAGCATGAATGATTTGATGGAAAGAGCTGGGAAGTCTTTCTGCGATTGGTTTATTACAAAATATGGGACTGTAAAATCAACCATTAACATCTTTTGCGGGAATGGCAACAATGGTGGAGATGGCTTAGTTATAGCAAGGCTTTTGGCCATTCAAGCGTATACTATCCGCATATTTATAATCCCGATATCAGGACATTCAAGCACAGATTTTATTATCAATAAGCAAAGAATATTGGAGGTAAATTTGGCTGAAGTTCATTACTTAAATGATTCCGATGATCTTCCGATTTTTTCAAATGATGAGATATGCATCGATGCTATTTTAGGAACCGGAAATACTCGTCCTATTGATGATTCATGGACTAAGCTGGTTGTTCAGTATAATAATTGCGAAGCATATAAAATTAGTATTGATTTGCCCTCAGGTATTCCTGCAAATGGTTCTGCTCAAGGCCTTACGATCAATTCTGATCTTGTTTTTGGATTTGAATTTCCAAAATTAGCTTATCTACTGGTAGAAAACGCAGCCTACATTAAATCCTGGACACTGGGTTCAATCGGGCTTTCATCCGAGGCAGTCCAATCCATTAATGTATCACAACATTATATACAAGAATCGGACATAGTTCAAATGATCAAACCACATCCGAAGTTTGGTTATAAGAATATTTTTGGACATGTTGGAGTTATCGCAGGGAGCAGAAATATGTGTGGAGCAGGCATACTTACATCCAAGGCCTGTTTAAGAACCGGCGCAGGTCTTGTATCTATTTTTGTCGACGAGGATTGCAGGCTGGAGCAGTATGCCTATATGCCGGAAATAATGCAAAGAGATCGTAAAGAATTTTGGATAAACCCCAGGTCTGAATTCAACTCTCTGGTCATTGGCCCGGGATTAAAAGCTGAACCAAATATAAAAAGGTTGGTAGAGACAGCAATAAATTCACATTTGCCATGCATCCTCGATGCAGAAGCAATTAATGAACTTGCAAGAACACCAGACCTTAGAAATACATTAGACTCCCAAGTTATTTTGACTCCACATATTGGAGAATTTGAAAATTTGGTTGGCATCAAATTCCACCATTCTTTGGATAGAATAAAATTTGCCGTTGAATATGCCAAGCAACAACATTGTATACTCATTTTAAAAGGAGCATACAGTTGTATTTTTACCCCTGACGGAAAATACTTATTCAACTCTACTGGTAATCAAGGAATGGCGACAGCAGGAAGTGGAGATGTCCTGGCAGGAATGATAGGTGCCATGTTAGCGCAAAACTATTCTACCACAGAATCAGCAATTTTGGGCTGCTATATTCATGGACTTGCCGGAGACTTTGCTCTAAAGACACAGTCCTTTGAAAGTTTAATAGCCAGTGACATAATTCAGGAAATTGGCAATGCATTTAATCATTTAAGGCCTCCCTCGCAGCATTAACTTCTTTGTTTGCATTTCCGACAAATATTTTCTTGCCGACAACGATTACTGGTCTTTTTAAAAAAGTATAATCCTTAAGTATCCACTTTTTGAAATCTTTTTCAGTTAATGCTACCTCTTTAAGCTTTAATGTTTTGTATTTTATTGCCCGCCTGGAAAACAATATCTCATAGGATCCTGCTAATTCTGCCAATCGATCTAATTCCTTTGCTTGAATTGGCTCATTCTTTATATCTTGCAATATACATTTGGAAGTCTGGAGTGTACTAAGTATTTTTTTACAAGTACTGCAACTCGCCAAATGATAAATTTTATTTTTAGACATTATTTATTTTTTATGCAATCAAATCTTTTATTAAACAAAAATAACACAATTTATCATCTTGGGCTTTCATCAGATCAGATAGCTTCAACCATTATAACTGTAGGTGATCCTTCCAGAGTATCTTTAATAAGTAACTATTTTGATACCATTGAATGCAAAATTAGTTCACGCGAATTTATAACACATACCGGATACATAGCCAATCAAAGAATCAGTGTAGTGTCTACTGGAATTGGTACAGACAATATTGATATTGTACTCAATGAAATAGATGCATTATACAATGTGGATTGGGAAACAGCTTGTATTAAGGATCATTTGACCCCTCTTACTTTTATCAGAATTGGTACTTCAGGTTCCATTAGATCTGAAATTCCGGTTGATAGTTTTGTATTATGTAAAGCGGCAATTGGACTTGATAGTTTAATGCAGTATTATGAAAGAATAATTCATCCGATTGAATTTGAAATATCTCATTACTTTGAAAAAAATATAACAAGAATACCCGCCATGTATTTTGCACCGGCGAATGATCAATTATTGCAGCATTTTTCAAATTCTGAATTTATTCAGGGAGTTTGTGTGACCGCACCCGGTTTCTATGGTCCGCAAGGACGATATATGAGAGCAAGGCCAAAGTATCTGAATTTAATAGAGGGTCTTTCTGGTTGTGAAATTCCTGGTCTTGGCGCAATTACAAATTTGGAAATGGAGACGGCGGGAATTTATTCTTTATCTGAACTCCTTGGACATAGGAGCATTTCAATAAATGCCATACTGGCAAACCGAATTTCAAATAAGTTTTCAAGTCATCCTGAAAAAACAATTATACAGCTTATTGAAAACACTTTGCCGTTGATTATTAGTATCGCAAATTCTCTAAAAAACTAAAGGTCGACTTACGTAATAAGTCGACCTTTAGTTGATATAAAAATTCAGAATACTTACTTCGTAAAAGCAAGCATTACATCCATTTCAAAAATATTGTCAATAGCCTTGTCACCAAGATTATCAAAGAACGAACCGGAACCATATTTTATTCCAAATTTAGTTCTGTCAACTTTAATTTTTGCAGTAGCGGTTGACATATCAATTTTGGCATCAAAACTTACCGGAAGGGTAACCGCTTTGATGGTCAAATCACCCGTAATTACAAAAGACTTTGGATCTGCCGTAGCTGCTGCATTTTTCAGTACAAAGCTTACCGTTGGATTATTTGCAACACCAAAGAAGTCATCACTCTTCAAATGTCCAACCAATTTATTAGCATAATCGCCTTGTAAATCTGTACAAGCAATCGAGTTCATGTCAATTACAAAATTACCGGAAACAGGTCTATCATTTTCAAAAATGACCCTACCAGATTTAATCATTACAGTCCCTGAATGCTGACCAGTAACTTTTTTCCCAACCCAGTTAACCTTACTTTTAGCAACATCTACATTTAGGGTAGTAGACTTTACAAATGCGGAACCCATCATGGCCGCTGAAACGACAAACATTAGAACAAGTACTTTCTTCATTTAATATAATTTTGATTTTAGGCTCGATTAACGAACTGTATCTTCATATTGTTCACCAGAATAATAAATTTTAAGAAAATACTAACAGAAAATAGATTATTTCTCAGTTTGACGAACCAATAAAACAAATTTTTCTTCAATGATGGTATAACCCTGATCATAACAAAAAGAATAAACTGTTCCTTTTTTAGTACTTAATTGATGTGTAATATATTTAAAATCAAATCCCGAAGAATTTAAGAGCTCCCTGGATACTGTTTTTTTACCATCAGGATTCAAGGTTAATAGAATCCTTCGGTTATTTCTCAATTTGAGATTGATTTTTTTTATTAACTCCGGTTCAGATTTTTTCTGCTCCTGATGATATATGGATCGACAGCTATCGGTACAAAACCTTTTATCTTTTCTCCCGATCATAGGTGAATCACATACTAAACAATTGGTGGTCATGGTGTGTAACATAGTATTTTTTTAACAAACTTAAGAAAATTCATTCTATTTTGATATTATTATATTTTTAAAATATTGGGTACATACCGTTCTGTTTTGGCTTATTAGTGCATTCCTTTAGGAGAATGGAATAAAACACTATTATATTTGAGGATGATTTCAGCCAGAGGAATTACATATCTTTATTTAAGCTTATTTGCATTTAGTGTAAGTTCAACATCGCTTCAAGCGGCCCATATAATTGGCGGTGAAATGTATTATACCTGTCTTGGATATGGTAAGGATACCACCACCAGGAAGTACCTAATTACCATTAAGTTATATCGGGATTGCAGACAGCAGAATATGGCTGCTGGTTTTGATCAGCCGCTTGGTTTTACCATATATCGCAGGAATCAAAATGGGTCATACACCAATGTTCTGGGAAACAACAGAGAATATTCAATTCAGGGACTGTTAAAGAATCCGGATACCATCGCTCCACCCGTTTATCCATGCCTAATTCTTCCTCCTGATATTTGTGCCGAAGAAGGTCGGTATGAATACCAGGTTGAACTACCCATTATAAATCAAGAATACGTAGTGGTTTGGCAACGATGCTGCCGAAACAATACCATTACGAATATATTAAATCCAGGCGGAACAGGAGCAACCTTTACCATTTCAATTCATCCGGAGGCCCAAAGAACCTGTAATTCTTCACCACAGTTTAGAAATTTTCCTCCTACTGTTGTTTGCGTTAACAATCCCTTGAATTTTGACCATTCTGCCATAGATAATGAAGGCGATCTATTGGTATACAGCTTTTGTGAACCATATGCAGGAGGTGGACAAGGTGGCGGCGGCGGTAATTGTAATGGTACCACACCAACACCAGATTGCCCTCCTCCCTTTACACCAGTAATTTTTAAAGCTCCTCAATATAATTATCTTTTCCCGATGGGTGGCAATCCACCGGTTGCCATTAATTCACTTACCGGATTAATTACGGGAGAGCCCAATGTTCTGGGTCAGTTTGTGATAACGGTTTGTTGTTCCGAATACCGCAACGGAGTTTTGCTTTCAACGATTCGCAGAGACTTTCAATTCAATGTTGCAAGTTGTCAGGGAACTGTCGTAGCTAAACTGAATTCAGGAGTGGAAACATCCAGGCAGAATTATGAGATTTTGCTTTGCAATACAGATTCAATTCAGATTGATAATGGTTCTTATTTACCGCAATATATCAATAATATTCAATGGGAATATCAAACCGGCGGGTCGCAGGTTTTGTCCAATCTATGGAATCCAATTCTAAAATTTAAAGAAGGTGGAATTCACAATGGTAGGTTTGTACTTAATCCGGGAACCAATTGTAGCGACACAGCACAATTTTCAGTAAATGTCATTAACGATCTCCAGGCTAATTTCAAATTCAGCTTTGATAGTTGTGTTGCAGGACCTGTAAGTTTTCAAAACTTGTCACGATCAACGTATAGTTCGATCCAGTCCTGGAATTGGGATTTTGGCGATGGATTTAAAGGCTTTGATCCGGATGCCAATCTACAGTACATTCATCCTGATAATTATAATGTCAAGCTTGACATAAAAGATAATTTTGGATGCAAGAGTTTCATACAAAAACAAATTAAATGGTTTCCTGCACCCGAGGTTGTTGTCTTTAGACCAAGTGCCAACGAAGGTTGTGTTCCCTTAGAAGTCAATTTTAGAAATGTTTCTTTTCCAACGGATAGCTCCTATAAATTTCATTGGGTTTTTAGCGATAGTACAGATGACTTTGGAATCTCAATTAAACATACCTTTCGAAAAATTGGAGAGTATGGATTAAAACTAATTGTAACTTCCCCATTGGGATGTCAAAGTGAAGGAAGCTTTGATAATATCATTAAGGTATATCCCCCACCCATTGCAAAATGGTCCGTCAATCCAAATATACTGAATATTAACAATGCAATGGTAAGTGTATTTGATTCCAGTATAAATACCATAGGTCGAACCTGGCAAATTGATGGTAAGGATTATTTTTTTGATAAAGAATTTACACACCTTTTTGCTGATACTGGATATCATTCCATTCGAATGATTGTTACCGATAAATTCCTATGTACAGATACCTTAGAGACCAGTGTTTATGTATACCGCGATTTCAGTTTATATATGCCTAATGCATTTACCCCAAATGGTGATGGTAACAACGAGATCTTTCTTCCAGTTGGACAAATTAATTCACTTGAATTTTATAGCTTAAAAATATATGATCGATGGGGTAGCTTACTATTCGAATCTACCGATCCCCAGACAGGCTGGAATGGTAAGACATCTGCCAGTGATAGAAACGTAGAAGCTGGTGTTTACATTTATACTTTGGAATATAAAAGAGTCCGAAAACCACTCGTTCGGGAAAAAAATATTTTCACCCTAATCCGATAGTTTTATATGTACTACACATTCGTATTCGAATGTCCATTACCATAAATAGTGTAGCCGCACATCCAAAAAAATGCAAGGTTTTTATATGATGAATGATTGCTAATTTTTTTTGATAGAATAATAATTAGCTTCTTCCTTTGTTCCTTTACATTTGTGTAAATATTTAAAGATGACAAGAATAATTCCATATTTAACCTTTAATGGAGATTGCGAAGCTGCAATGAATTTTTATAAGTCCATATTTGGAGGAGAATTTTCAGATTTCAATACTTTTGGGTCCATGCCATCCGAAGATAACCAGATTCCGGAAGATAAACTGAATAAGATTATGCATATTTCTTATCCGATAAATGAACACACAACCCTTATGGCCAGCGATGCACACCCGATGTATCCACCAATCCGCATAGGAGATCAAATTTCACTTTCCATAGCAACCGAGTCTAAAATTGAAGCGGATCGAATATTTGTTGAATTGTCAACAGGCGGAGAAATTACCATGCCTATTTCAGATACATTTTGGGGAGCATACTTTGGAATGCTACGAGATAAATTTGGAATCATTTGGATGGTCAATTACGATTATCCAAAATCCTGATATTCCTAATCTAACTTCTTAAATATTTGGATATTCCTCTTTAGTGTCTCTGTTCGCTAATTTTTGTTTATTCAATTTACTTTATCGATCATTCATTTGATTGATTAAAATTCTTGAATTGATACAAGAATTCAATCCTTTCTGAATTATCCTTATGTTTTTATATAAAAAATCTATTTTTATTTCAACAGACTGTAAGTAAACATTTTGTTTCTAATAGTTTTTTACAAGTTCATTTAACTGATAAATTAATATCACTATAAAGAAAATAATATTCCAAACAAAAAAATCTTTACGCCTGATTTAAAACCAAGCAAGTACTATAAAAAAATATTAATGAATTTATAGAATTAATCTACCTGCAATATTCAATATTATTGACCTTCAAATTAAGGGTTAAAACGCATTTTAAAAACACCCCAAAGTGCTTCACGAATGATGAGGATGTTCATCTTGGATTTGCCAAGCATTCTATCTGGAAATTGTATTGGAATTTCCTGAAGTTTGAATCCTGCCTTGTACGCTTTATACTTCATCTCAATTTGAAAAGCATAACCGACAAATTGAATTTGATCCAGGTTTATCTTTTGAAGTACATTTTTTTTATAGCATACAAATCCAGCCGTTGGATCTTTAATGTTCATTCCAGTAATTATCCTAACATATAAGGAAGCAAACTTTGAGATTAACAATCTGATCAATGGCCAATTGACTACTTTCCCGCCCTTGACATACCTTGAGCCAATAACCACATCTGCTTTATTCGAACGGCAGGCAACAAGTAACTCGGGAAGCTTTTCAGGAGGATGGCTAAAATCCGCATCCATCTCAATAATATAATCATATTGATTTTCAATAGCCCACTTAAATCCTTTGATATACGCACGACCTAAGCCAGCTTTACCTTTACCGACAATTAGATGAAGTTTGCTTCCAATTTCTTCCTGCAAGGTCCGAACCATATCTGCTGTGCCGTCCGGTGAATTATCGTCCATAATCAGTATTTCAACATCTTCACCACAATGAAAAACTGCACGAATGATGGATTCGATATTTTCAATTTCATTATAGGTAGGTATAATAACCAGTGCCTTATTCAATAAGTTAATTTTTTAGGTGATTGGACGAATTGCTCCACTAATTTAATTTTGAATATTTAGAAGGATGATATTCCACCATGAGTTGGTATATAGATTCAACGATATCTTCCACATTTGGTTTAGAAAAATAATCACCATCTGAACCGTAAGGAGGTCTGTGTTCGCTGGCAGTAATGCAGATCGGGCTAGCATCTAAATATTCAAAAGCTCGTTCATCCAGCAAAATCTTTTGAAGAATAAATGCACTTGCGCCACCTGGAACATCTTCATCCAGAATTACTAATTTGTTTGTTTTTCGAATTGATTCTGTAATACTTTGATGAATATCAAATGGTAATAGGGTCTGAATATCTATTAACTCTACACTAATTTGGAGCTTGTTCAGGATTTCTATTGCTGATTGAGCAATGCGAATGCATGACCCATAAGTAACCAGACTTACATCATTGCCTTTCTGAAGAATTTCGATGGTTCCAAGAGGTATTTTAAAATCTGTCAAATTATTTGGGCATTTCTCTTTTAATCTGTAACCATTCAAACATTCAATGATAAGACCTGGATCGCCACCCGCAAGTAAAGTATTATACATACCGGCAGCTATGGTAAAATTTCTTGGTACACAAATATGTATTCCACGCAATGAATTAATCAACATACCTATTGGAGAACCTGAATGCCAGATTCCTTCCAATCTATGCCCTCTGGTTCTTACAATGGCAGGAGCTTTTTGAATACCATCAGACCGATACCGTACTGTGGCCAAATCATCTGTTAATGCAGAAAGGGCGTAAACAACATAATCCAGGTATTGCATTTCAGCAATTGGCCTAATACCTCTCATACTTAAGCCAATAGCTTGTCCTATAATTGTCCACTCTCGAATTCCAGTATCAAAAACTCTTAGTGCTCCAAATTTATCCTGCAATCCGGCAAAGCCCTGATTAACGTCTCCTATTTTTCCAACATCTTCACCAAATGCAACGATTGATTTGTTGTTTTCAAAAAGCTGATCAAAATATTTATTAATTATTTGGTAACCATTTAATTCAACTGCATTTTCAAAATCAGGCTCCACAGGATCAATTCGGGAGAAGTGCTGATCATCATCACCAATTAACTGACTATGATAATCTTCATATACCTGATGATAAACAGACTTCACCCATTGATTCAAAAGTGAAATATCGGGATCATAATGGTTTGTCTTTATTTCAATTTTTAGTTGTCTGGCAAGTGCAGTTAATTCGTGAACCGTAAGATTTTTAGCTGCTATTATTTCTTTTGCTTTGGGTAACTCCCTAATTTCACTTGGTAAACCATTTATTACTTCAAGTAGGTTGTCAAAATTGTGTTTGTGGTTATTGTTAAATTTTTCCCAGGCTTTGGATCTCTCTTCTTTGACAAAATTCTTTGCTAGAATTTTTATTTCATCTAATATTTCTTGACTGCAAATTTTATTGGTCAACATCCATTCTTCAAATACAACAATGCAGTCCTGTGTGCCTTCCCATTCTAATCTTTCCCTGGACTTATACCTTTCATGGGATCCTGAGGTAGAATGGCCCTGAGGCTGAGTTACCTCTTGTATGTGAAACAAAACCGGAATATGTTTTTCACGGGTCAGATCAATTCCTCTTTGAATTGTATTTACCAGATTAGGATAATCCCAAGCCTTGATGGTATAGATTTGTATACCATTATTTCCTTCCTCATAGCTGAAACCAGACAGGGCAGTAGAAATATTTTGTTTGACGGTTTGTAATTCAATGGGCACGGATATTCCGTATCCGTCATCCCATACAAATACTGCCAATGGAACTTGCTGTACCGCAGCAGCATTCATAGTTTCCCAAAAAACTCCTTCAGATGTTGACGCATCGCCAATGGTTACAAAAGAAACTTCATTCCCTTGATTGGAAAAAAGTACTGACAAATCGTTTAAATCTCTGCTTTGTCTATAAAGCTTAGAAGCAAGTGCCAATCCCAAGGATCTGGCCATTTGACCAGAAGTCGGCGAAATATCTGCAGAGACATTAAATGTTGTTGTATGATCTAACCACTCACCGGAAGAATTAATTAATGGAGTGGCGAAATGCGCATTCATCTGACGTCCTCCACTGAACGGATCATGGATGGTATCCGCATAAAGTTGAGCAAAATAGTCCTGTACGGAACAGATATCAAGTGCCATCATAAAAGTCTGGTCTCTATAATATCCGGATCTGAAATCACCTTTCCTAAAAGCTCTTGCCATGGCAACCTGAGGTAATTCTTTACCGTCTCCAAGAATTCCAAATTTTGCTTTACCGCTTAAAACTTCCTTCCTTCCGGTGATGGAAACCTCTCTACTGACAAGACAGATCCAGTAGTCCTTTATGACCTCTTTCTTAAATTCAGCTGCATGATCTTTTATCTTGCTCAGAATTGCTTCGAGCATGTCATAATTGGACATAAAAAGTGACTTTTATTCTTACGCAAAAGTAGGCTAATTCATTCATGCGCTGCGCTTTCATTTAAGCTTAAAATTTAAGTCAAAATAATTATTTTTTTATTTAACACGGAATTAACAGCAAAACCATGAATAAAATAGTCTACTTTAATGTTATAATGCTTTAAATTTGTATCACTTATTAAAAAACAATTACTTATAATTATGAAAAATTTATTTCTAGTAGGCTTAGGTTTAATACTGTCTATAGGTCTAAGAGCCCAAACTCCAACACAGACTGCTCCAACGACAGAAAAATCAGGAGGTCCTAAAATGGTATTTGAATCCAACACCGTAGATTACGGTGAAATTAAAAAAGGTGCTGATCCTTTAAGAAAAGCAGTTTTCACAAACAAAGGTACAGAACCTCTAATTGTTAAAAATGCAAGAGGATCCTGCGGATGTACTGTTCCAACATGGCCAAAAGAACCGATTATGCCTGGTGAAACTGGTGTTATCGAAATCCGATATGATACTCAAAGAGTAGGAAGTATTAACAAAACGGTCTCTATTCAAACCAATGAAGGAGAAGAAGAAATCAGGTTGTTTGTAAAAGGAAATATCAGCGAAGAACACGAAGAAAATGTGCCTGCAAACAATGGCAACGTATTAAATCCTAAGGGTTAATTAGTAAAATAGTTTAAAATAAGATTTACCCGATAGTCTAATAGATTATCGGGTTTTTTTTTACTCATCATCCAATGCATTCATTTGAATAAACCTACCATCTGATTGCAATTCAATAATCCATTTACCGGTTGATGATGCATCGATTAAGGCTGAACCCTTTGGCATCTCCGCTTCTACAATATAGACTGTGTTCGGATCACTAATATTTGCAATTCTATGAATGATTTGATCCTTTTCATAAAATAAACCGGCTATTTCTGCATCGTCCAGCCAATTTCCATTCTCATCATAGCTAAATAAGTAAAAGGAATGTCTTAACAATCTTGCTACCCAAAAACAAAAAATAAACTGCCCACTTTCAAGGCGCCAATGGTAGCCAGGAAGCATTTCAGTAAATTCATCAACCTCAAATGGTAAGTTCGGTTCTATTAACTCTTCAAATAAGACAGAGGGCAATGCATCGTTTGCAATACCAAATGCATGCTCGGAACCCTTCTCAAGGGTAAAGGGCAGTTTTGCAATTGGAAAATACTGTATTAGTTTTTCGAAAGCCTTATTCATATCTTAAACTTCCTGCAAATATCCGCTATACTTTGAAAATGGGATAGCAATAAAATCAAGGATAAAATATAGAATTTATATATTACATAATAATTTAATATATAAAAACTCAGTTCGATATTTTGATGGGATTTTCCAATTCGTCGAAAAAATCAGCTGTTTTATCGGTGTAATATGTTAATTAAGCTACTTTGCTAAACATAGTACATGATAACGCATTATCTTTGTGCTATAAAACAGAAAACAAACAGTATGAATTACGAGAATACTACCGCACAAATGAAAAGGGGCGTTCTTGAAATGTGTATCTTATCTATTTTAGAATGGGAAGAAGCATACCCATCAGATATCATTCAAAAACTAAAGAAATCAGACTTAATTGTAGTTGAAGGAACATTATATCCCCTTCTTTCCAGATTGAAAAACGCAGGTTTACTGGATTATTACTGGCAGGAATCAAATTCCGGCCCTCCCAGAAAATATTATAAAATTACCGATAAAGGAAAATCAAGCTTATCTGTATTGCTAGCAGAGTGGAAGGCATTTGTTGCCAATGTAAATCAATCTATTAATTATAATCACAATTAAAAACGAAAAAACCATGAATAAAATACTTCACATAAATATTGGAGGACTACCATTTACAATTGATGAAGATGCTTTTCAGTATTTTGATAACTACTTAAATAATTTAAACAAACACTTTGCCGGATCGGATGGAAGCAAGGAAATTATGCAAGATATTGAACAAAGAATTGCAGAAATCTTACAGGAAAAACTTCAAAAATCAGCCATTATCAACAAGCAAATGATTGAACAAATCATAGCTACCATGGGAACGCCCAAGGACTTCGAATCTACGGGTTCAACATCGACTACTGAAGAGAAAGATTGGGGTTTTCATCCGGGAAAAAAACTATTCAGAGATCCAAATAATAAAAAGATAGCCGGAGTTTGTAGTGGATTATCCCATTATTTGGGAATTGAAGATCCAATTTTTTTAAGAATAGCATTTATCCTTGGACTATCTGCCGGTGGATTCACGTTTATTCTATATATGATACTTTGGATTGTTACCAAACCAGCTACTACCGCATCTGATTTTCTACAAATGAAGGGAATGCCTATAAATATTGATAATATCGCTGCGAAGGTTGAAGAAAAGTTTGTCCGTTTAACCAACAAAATTGAAGACCTTATTGAAAAAACGAGCAAAACTAAAAACTACTAATTGGAAAGTTTCCTTTGGAAGTGTCAAGAAATAAATTCCAACGATCCGACAGGGCTGTTATAGTTTTTCTAAAAAATTCAGTTGCCGGAAAAGTAAAAACGAGAGTTGCTGCATCAACAAGCGATGCGGAAGCATTAGAAATTTATAATCATCTGTGCAATATAACCTTTGAAATGTTGGCTAATCTCAACGTGACCGTTTATTTATTTTACAGTGATTATATCCCGAATCTAGCTTCCTCGTATGCTATGCATATTCAACAAGGAAAAGATTTAGGCGAGCGAATGCACAATGCCATTTGCAAAATTCATATAAGTGCACAAAATATTATCTTAATTGGATCAGATTGCCCTTATATCGAATCAAAAGATCTTATCAACGCCTTTGAAGATTTAGATCATCACGATTTGGTAATTGGACCAACAGATGATGGTGGATATTATTTAATTGGAATGAAAACCGATCAACCGGAATTATTTGATAACATGCCATGGAGTACTTCTTCTGTGTTTGAAAGGACCCTGAATACAGCCCATTCACTTGCATTAAAAGTAAAAATTTTAGAGAAATACAGTGATATTGATACGATTGAAGATTGGATTAAATACACTGCATTTTGCACTGAAAAACGGGATATGAAGATTAATTCAAATTCTAATCAAGGGGATCCTCCAATTTAAGCAAATAATTTCCATGCGATCTTAGATTAGAAAGGTTTGTTCAAATTTTACATGAATTTTTATATTAATATGTATAATATTGTTTTTGAAAGAATTATATTAATTTCATTAAATCATTGCATTTTTTTGTAATATATATATAAAAAACTATATTTGTGCCTTATTCGGCCCAATGGTCTAATACTAAGAACAAATTTTAGTCGTTAATACTCAAAACTTATAATATCCATGTTTTTAATACCTGGCACAGAAGAAGTTGCTAATCCGGCCACGTCCCTGGCATCAAAAAGCATTATTGATATCATCTTAAGCAGTGGACCGCTTGGTGTAGGCATTATCAGTATAGAGCTTCTTTTATCATTTATTGCTGTTACGATTTTTATTGAACGCTTTTTTACCATAAAGTCTGTTGTAAAAGAAGACGAAAAAGTGATGCAAAATTTACGGTCTAATATTAGTTCAGGTAACCTTACTGCGGTACAAAGTATATGCGCAAGTTCGGATACTCCATTAGCCAGAATGGTTGAAAAAGGTATTTCCAGATTGGGCAGACCAATGCCTGAGATCGAAAATGCAATTGAAAATGTTGGACGGGTAGAAACTTTCAGACTGGAAAAGAAAATAAATTATCTATCCTTAATTGCAAGATTGGCCCCAATGTTTGGATTCTTAGGAACCATTATGGGTGTTATCAAAATTTTCTATGATATTTCATTGACCGATAATCTATCCATTGGTGTCATCTCTAGTGGTCTTTATCAAAAAATGCTTACCTCTGCAGGTGGACTACTCGTGGGTATTATTGCTTTCGTTGGGTATTACTTTTTAACCATGATGCTAGATGAAGAAGTCAACAAATTAGAAAGAAGCAGTATTGAATTTATGGATATTTTACATGCACCAGCTAAATAATCAGTTCTTCTATAGCTAATTAAACATACCATATGAATATACGTGGAAGAAAAAGAGAAGGTGCAGAATTAAGTGTTGAGTCACTTAATGATATAATGTTCTTCCTGTTGTTATTTTTCCTTATTGTTTCAACCTTAGCCAATCCTAATGTAATTAAGCTAATGCTTCCTTCTTCTAAGCAAAGTGAACAAACTTCAAAAAAGCCCATTAGCATTTCGGTTACTAATGATAAGCGCTATTATATTGAAAAACAAGAAATACAATACGACAAAATTGCACCAACATTAAGGACCTATCTGGTTAAAAATCCGGATCTTACCGTAGTTTTAAGATTGGATCAAAATCTTAAAGTTCAGGACATGGTCGATGTACTTCAGATTGGCGTTGATCTAAAAGTTAAAATGGTACTTGCCACTGAAAGGGCAAAATAAGTCAATTTCAACTGGATTAGTTTCTTAATGGCTTGTTATTCTCCAACATGAATTGTATTCTTTCCAAGGTTTTGGGTTCTGTACACAGACTTAAAAAGGCTTCTCGTTCAATGTCTAAAAGATATTGTTCAGAAACTGTCTGTGGATAAGATAAATCTCCCCCACACAAAACATAAGCTATTTTCTTAGCAATTTTGACATCATGATCGGATGCAAATCCTCCTCTCCACAAAGAATGAGCTGCGCTGTATAAGGTTCCCAAACCATTGCGTCCTAAGACCATAATATTTTTCTTTGGAATTGGTCTAATATACTGTTCTGCAAGTGCAATTACTTTTTGCTTCGCCTTATAGATGTGCGTGTGACCATGAATCGATACCTCATCTCTGGATACGTTCAAATATCCTAGGTCAAATGCTTCATAGGCCGATGTTGCAACCTGCGCAGTAGCGATCGTTTTAAACTTCTGGATGAGCTGTGGAATAAGAACTTCACCTTCCTTCATCTCTTCAGCAAAACGAAGCGCAAATTCCTTGGTCCCACCGCCTCCTGGTAATAAACCTACACCAACCTCAACCAAACCAATATAAGATTCGACAGAACAAACAGATGCATCACAATGCATTAGAAATTCAGTCCCACCTCCAAATACATATCCTTGTGTTGCGATAACAACCGGAACTCCGGAATATCTTAAACGCATAGATGTATTTTGGAACAAGCGCACTGCCATGTCCAATTGTTCAAATTCTTGCTGAAAGGCCAGCATTCCGATAAGCATCAAATTAGCGCCTACGGTAAAATTATTAGCATTATTTGCAATCACAAGTCCCTTCCAACCTTGTTCTTCAGCAATGCTGATCGCATCCTGCAAACCTCTTAAAATGCCTTCACCGATTGCATTATACTTACTTACAAATTCAGCTGACAAGACGCCATCTCCAATATCCCATAATTTCAATTCTGTATTACTAAAGACCAGTTTATTCTGATTCAATATATTAAACACAATTTTTTTATCCTGAAGTGGCAATTCTTGATATTCTTCTAATCCTTGATCATAATAAAGAATTCTTCCGTCCTTCACTTTATAAAAAGAATCAAATCCTTTGGATTTCATTTTAGCAATCCACGGTGCTATTACTTCATCTGAAGATTCAATTAGTTCAATTCCAGTACTGAACCCAATAGCGTCCCAATATTCAAAGGGCCCTAACTCCCAGGCATAACCAGACCTCATCGCCTGATCAATGGAATAAATATTATCCGAAATTTCCGGAACTCTTAAGGATGCATATTGTAACAAGTGCGCCAGGTGTGCTTTTATTAAACCTGCACCATTATCTGTACATTTTAATATGGCTTTGAGTCTTTTGGGCAGTTCATCAATTTGTTTAGCTAAACGCAAACTTTCGAGATCAGATTTTTTTTCAATTTCATATTCAAGCTTAGTAAGGTTTAGTGATTTTACAATTAATTTGCCTTTAGCATCTTTCTCATTGGTTTTTTCATAAAACCCCTTACCTGATTTATTTCCGAACCATTGTTTTTCTAATAAAAATTGAATAAAATTCGTGGATACAATTTTTTGCAACAAATGATCTTCTGGACAATTATTTTTTAAGTCCTGTAATACCAGATTGGCTGTGTCTAATCCGACAATATCTCCTAATCTGAATGTTCCAGATTTAGGCCTTCCCAATGCAGGGCCTGTTAATCTGTCTACCTCTGAAATTTGCATACCGTACGCCAAGGTCAATTCATAAATTTTTGACATGGCCACAACCCCTATTCTATTGGCGATAAATCCCGGCTTATCTTTACAAATTACAGCTTGTTTGCCGAGGTATTCTGAAGCGAATTTTAATAAAAATTGAACTACTTCCGGTGAAGTATTGCTGGTAGGAATAATTTCTAATAATTGGAGATATCTCGGTGGATTAAAAAAATGAGTGCCACAAAAATGTTTCGTAAAATCATCTGACCTTCCCTCAACTAAAATGTGAATAGGTATTCCGGATGTATTTGTAGTGATTAAACTTTCCTTTTTCCTATATGATTCAACTTTTTCGTAAAGTGCTTTTTTTATTTCAGCTTTTTCAATTACAACTTCAATGATCCAATCTACTTCCTTAAGTTTTGGTAGGTCATCCTCAAAATTTCCAATTTCAATTCTATTTGAAAATTTCTTGTGAAAGATATTTGAAGGTTTTGCGGTAAGAGATTTGTTTAAAGCTTCCCTAACCCGTTTATTTCTATCCTGAGATTCGTGAACCAAATCCAGAAGAAGTACATTAAATCCACAACCTGCAAAATGCAATGCAATGGAAGATCCCATAATTCCTGAACCAAGTACTGCAATGGAAGAAATTCTTCTTGCCTTCATGCTACAAAAGTCAACAAATAAATACTAATCTATGAAATAAATTAAGCTTAATCGATTCATATGCATACCAAACATCCGGCTTATGGCCTTTCATTCCTCTTAATCAGCTTCTGAGTCCTTAAAATTCTTTTGGATTCATTGTACCATTGAACAATATAAATTCCATCCTGAACATCGGTAAGATCTATTTTAAAACCAAGCTGAAAAGAAGAGGAGAAGATTGGCTTGCCCAGTAAATCAAAAACAGTATAAGATTTCGCTTTATCAACAGATTTACCTTGAACTTTGAAAATACCAGGGCCGGGATTTGGAAATACTTTTAAATCTATATCGGCGTTCTCATCCACAGCATTTGTTGGAACTTTTTCATTGATTTGAACAGAAATTTTGGCAGCTCCATCACCTGAGCTATCATTATTGGCATTATTACCCATTCCGGCCACGTAAAAGGAAACGGGACCGGAGCCAGCAGCAGGCGATTGCCAATTCACAATAAAAGTATTGGACGAACTATTTCCTAAGTGCTCTGCGTATAATCTTTTAGTTGATGAAGCCGTTGCAATTCTGACATTGTTGCTATTTGCAGTAAAGGATTTTACATCAGGTCCATCCTTTTTAAGTTCTGCCAAGAGTCCAACCAGTTGAAAACCATAACCTTTCGGTACAGGACCAGCTGTTGACTTTACAATGACGTGTATTGTATATGATTTGTCCGGCTCATAAGTTTTTACGGTATCCTTGCCACTAATCAGATATGAACTTATCGTAACCTGTATATCGCCATTGTGACAGTTCTTACAATAAGTTGGTTCTCCAGGGGCGCCGGTACTGCCTTCGCCTTCCGAGAATGCCCTTCCCGATTTATTAGACATCAACAATATAAAACCGATCAGCGAAATAATAGTTAAGTAGATTTTCTTCATAAGCTTTAGTAAAATTAATCCTGAATGGTAGACCTAAAATGATTCTTGAAGTTAAATTTCATTTAATATTATTAACACATTGGTTAGACGTTATCAGTTAATATTAAAAATCTATCATTTTATTCAAAAATCAATTGTGTCACTCAGGGTCGTATACTTATTCAAAGCCATCCAACTAAAAATTGTACTTAGTGTTTTTTCCAGGTATGCCTCTAAAAAGACTTTCCAAATATTGGATATCCTTTTCAGCATCATCGAACTTAGAAAATGGCTCCAGGAAACTACATTCTTTTTTCGCGTAATCAAAAATACAAGGAACAATGGGAATGCCTGCTCCTCTGGCAATAAAATAGAAACCAGTTTTAAAATGCTCCACTTTTTTACGGGTACCTTCCGGGGCCATTACAATAGCAAATTCCTTTTTCGAATTAAATATGTCAATATACGATTGAACTAAGTTATTACTTTGTGAACGCTCCACAGGATATCCACCCAGGCTCTTAAAAACCCAACCAAATGGAAATCTAAACAAGGATGACTTACCTAAGAATTTGACATTATCCAGTCGTGCAGCTTTACGAATGAGAATTCCAAGTGGAAAATCCCAATTGGATGTATGTGGCGCTACGATCAGAATAAATTTAGGAATCTTGTATAGCTGTTCATAACCCTTAATCGACCAACCTAAGCGTTGAAGTATTAAAGTTGCGAGGCTTCTCATATATTTGATCAATAATTAATGACTAAATATGGGTAAAGTTAATCCACTGTTTTCAAAAACCAATAATCTTCACGAAGATTCAGGCTTTGGATCTGCGTACAAATCCTCAGAAGAAAGAGTACTTACCAGTAATGGAGAATTTAATGTAGAAAGAATAGGTACTCCGGAAATTAGTATATTTCATGAACTACTGGAATTGAGCTGGTCTAAAATTCTCGCCTTGATTTTTTGTTTTTATATCGTTGTAAATTTTCTTTTTGCCGGACTGTTTTACTTTATTGGTGCTGAAAATCTGAATGGCGTTAATCTGAATACTCCGCCATTGTATGTATTTGCACAATGCTATTTTTTTTCAGTTCAAACATTTACTACAGTTGGTTATGGCGGAATTCATCCTGTTGGGTTTATGAGTTCTGCCGTTGCAGGCATTGAGGCTTTAGGCAGTCTCTTGACTTTCGCCATTATTACTGGATTGGTGTATTCCAAATTTTCCAAGCCTAATTTTAAACTTATGTATTCAAAAAAGTTGCTGATCTCACCATATAAAGAAATTACCGGAGCAATGTTTCGCGTAGTCAATCCACATCGACAGAAGTTACTGGATGTTGAAGCCACGATGATCTTTTCTTATTTTCCGGAAGGTTCCAATGCCAGAATGTTTCGCACCTTAGAATTGGAGATTAAAAAAATATCTATGTTTCCAATTTCTTGGACTATCAATCATCCAATCACTGAACAAAGTCCGATGTTTGGGTTAAAAACGGACGATTTTTCAAAATTAAAAGCCGAAATGATTATAATGATTAGTGCCTATGACGAGGAATCCGGTAAGACGATTAAGAACTTATATTCATATCATTTTTCAGATATTGCCTGTAATTCCAAATTTTTACCAATGACAGAAATTGTAAAAGGCCGAACCTATCTATATTTAGAAAAGGTGTCAGATTTTGCTAAACTTAATTAAACCAATATATAAATCAACAGTCCAAGTTACAGAATGATGAGTGCGAAAAATATTTCAGATCAGGATATTATAAACTGGATGAGTCACACGGAGACTCTTGAAAAAGGACTTCGTTCTCTGATGAATAAATATCAGGAAAAGCTCTACTGGCATGTTCGACGAATGGTTCTAAATCATGATGATGCGGATGATATCCTGCAGAATATATTTATTAAGGTTTACAAAAACATTAGTCAGTTTGAGCAAAAAAGTTCGCTATTTACCTGGCTATACAGAATTGCTACCAATGAAACTTTGACATTTATTGAAAAAAATAAAAAGTGGAAAGTGGATTCACTGGATTTTACGACAGAGCATCCGGCCATTACGAATTTAAGAACGGATGAATTTTTCGATGGTGACCAAGTGAGTCTTAATCTTGAAGCGGCTATTTTAACTTTACCTACCAAGCAGCGACAAGTATTTAAGCTCAGATATTATGATGAATTAAGCTATCAAGACTTGTCAGAAATCCTTGATACTTCAGAGGGTTCATTGAAAGCTTCCTATCATCATGCCGTAAAAAAGATTGAAGAATACATGAAACAAAAAATTTAACCGCTATGAACTTAAGTGATCATAATGAGGAAATTCCTGAAACATTGAGAAGTATGCTTGACGAAAATCCATTTCAAGTTGCTGAGAATTACTTCACTCAATTACAGGATAAAACATGGGCTAAGATTGAAAAACTACCCTTAGATGAATTAGGTTTACTACCAATGAACCACTTTCAACTCCCTGAAAATTATTTTGAAGATAGTCAAGAGCTTTTTATTTCCTCTTTAAATGCAGAACTTAATAAAAAAGAGTCTGGATTTAATATTCCCTCCGGATATTTCGATCAGCTACAAGATACTGTAGTTCAAAAAATTACCAGAACAAACGAGAAAGGGATTCTGACCAATTGGTATCGCCAACATTACAAATGGATAAGTATTGCTGCATCTATTATTTTGTTATGGAGCGTATTCGTTCTTAGAACTTCTACGAGCAATACTTTTCAAACTCTTAATATCACAGAAATTGACGATGAAACATTAATCAATTTCATTGCCCTTCAGGAGGCTGATATACACGATTTATCTGATGAAATTGATGAATCAACATTCCCTGAAATCAACCTCATAAATGATGATTTGGATGAAGAATCCGTTAACGAATTAATAAATATATATCAATAATAAATATAACACCATGAAAAAATATTTTTTCTTTTGCGTTACTGTTTTTTATCTGCCGATCTTATTTTCCCAAGGATCTGGAAAAATGAGAATGATGGAAAAACTTGAAGCTCAACGCGTTGCTTTTATTACAAACCGGCTCGATTTAAACGCTGATGAATCTGCAAGATTTTGGCCATTGTACAATGAATACTCCAAGAAGCGGTTAGAATTAAGGAGAGCCAAAATTGAAAATGCTCGTCAAGATGGAGAAGAATCCATTGAAGGTCAGTTTGAACAAGAAGAACAAGCCCTCAAGCTTAAAAGAAACTACTACGATAAGTTCAAGACAGTTCTACCGGTTGGGAAAGTTGCAAAATTGGATGATGCAGAGAAGGAATTCAGACTGGAAGTGATTCGTGCCCTCAAACAACGCAGATCAGAAAGAAATCGATAAACTGTTAGACGTACTTAAAATGTTGTTGGTTCAAAATTTAAGTAACGAAAAAAACCAATAGATTCGTTTATGGCCTTTCGCATACCACATTAAATGGGAGAACAGCTTTTGGGTTGTAAACTTATAATTAACTTTTGTACGGACAATTTCAACATCAACCGGATTGATAACAATTTCCGTTTTAGTATAGCTAAAGAAAGGAGCTGATTATTTCTTTGCAGCTTCGGCCTCTCCTGTTTTCAGAGATCTAGGAATTTCCACAGAAATGATCGGGGTTGCTGGAGGATTAAGCACCTCTACCCCATTTTGCGCAATAATATCGCGAATTCTCATTGTCTGACCGAGATCCAGATTAGAAATGTCAACGAAAAGTTCAGACGTAAGGCTTTCCGGGGTTGTCTTTATAGAGATGGAGCGCATTTTTTGAACGAGCTTACCTCCGGATTTTACCCCAACTGCGGTCCCTTTGGTTCTAAGAGGAACCGAAACCTTAATTGGAGTGTTCTTAACCAGCTTTAGGAAATCTATATGTGTTACTTTATCCGTAATAGGATCAAACTGTATTTCTTTCAATATACAACGATGCGTTGAGCCATTCAGCTTAATATCAGCCACTTTGAAATCCGGTGAAAATACAATATGTCGTATCTCGGAAGCAGGAGCGGCAAAAGGCTTATTTTCCTCTTTAGAATACAGAACACAAGGAACCATTCCTTCTTGGCGCATTTTTCGGAGACCCACTTTACTGGCTACTACTCTTTCCTGGCCGTTAATTTCTACAGTTTGCATATGAATGTTATTTTCCCGTTTGGGGACGCAAAGATAAAATTATTTATAGGATAAGAAGAACAAATTATCAAACTTTATCAACAAAAAGTGCAGAGATAGACTTGTGCTCATGAGTATTTCGTATCGCTCTGGCAAATAATCGCGCTGAGGATATTACTTTGATTTTCTGGCTATTGTATAAGATTGGGATGGTATCGGAAACAATAATTTCGTCAATTCTTGAATTTTCAATTACTTCTTTGGCTTTTCCGGATAATACAGGATGTGTACAAATTGCTTTTACGGAACTGGCGCCTTTTGCGATCAATGCATCCGCTGCTTTGGAAAGTGTTCCTGCAGTATCTACAATATCATCTACCAGATAGACTTTTTTGTCTTTTACCTCTCCAATAACCGTTATTCCTTCAACTTCATTTGCTTTTTTGCGGTATTTATCACAGATTACCAGGTCTTTTTGGAAATATTTGGCGTAAGCTCTGGCTCTTTTTACACCGCCTACGTCGGGACAAGCAAAAATTACATCCTGTAGATTCGTTGATTCCAGATAAGGCATAAAAATGGCCTCAGACTTCAAATGATCGACTGGAATATCGAAAAAACCCTGAATTTGATCAGCGTGTAGATCCATGGTCATAATTCTATTGGCACCAGCTGCCTGAAGAATATTGGCAATTAATTTAGCAGAAATCGGAACCCGTGCTTTATCCTTACGGTCTTGTCTAGCATAACCAAAATATGGAATTACAGCAGTGATATAATCGGTTGAAGCTCTTCGAGCTGCATCGATCATCAGCAATAATTCCATCAAATTATCGGTAGGGGCATTGGTGGATTGTATAAAAAATGCATAAGTTCCCCGCACAGATTCTTTGATTTCAATCTGCATTTCACCGTCAGAGAATTTATTGATCTCAATGTCCCCAAGTTCCTGCCCATAATGATCCGCAATCTGACCTGCTAAATACAGCGAATTGGTTCCAGAAAATAGCTTAATGTCCTGCATGTCTCAGATATAAGCGTCAAAGGTACTACTTTTGGAGCTGAACCAAGAAAAGAAGAATGCAACAAATACATGGTTTATTTATTTCTACCGGAATACATGGTAGGGGTGTATTTACAAGTGAAACGATACCAAAAAACAGTCCAATTGAGATTTGTCCGGTGATCGAAATTCCTGAAAATGAAGTAGCCATTATTCATGAGACGGAATTGCACGATTATTACTTTATCTGGGGAGAAAATGACGAAAAGGCTGCAATTGCGCTTGGCTACGGTTCCTTATATAACCATTCCTACAAACCAAATGCAGATTTCATTTTAGATCTTGCAAACAATACCATAAATTTTTTCTCCATTCAAAAAATAAAATCCGGTGAAGAAATTACAATTAATTATCATGGCTTACCTGAATCAAAGGACGAACTCTGGTTTGACCAAAATGGTAACCGGATAAAGCGAATTAAATATGAAAAATAGTACCTCTTTTTAGAAAAAAAAATCCCTGAAAAAATTCCAGGGATTTCATAATTCGTACAATAATAAACAATTATTTGTGTATTACGAGTAGCGTTTTTTGCAATGGTCTGCCATTGATAAACCAACTCACATAATACATTCCATTTGGAAAAATACTCGTATTAAGTTCATAGGTTGAACTATGAATGTTTGGTTCTTTAAAATGCAATTTTCCCGACATATCACGGATTTCGACACTGGATTCATTGGAATTTCTACCGAGATATTTTATGGTAGTTAAATTATCCGTTGGATTTGGACTTATGATAATATCTTCTGAAATAATCATGGAAGTCTGTGTCCATTCATTACTGGCTATCTGGCTGAAGTTTTCATCCAAAGCAGATATCCAGTACTTATAACTTTCATTTTCATCTGCAGTTTCATCCAGATAGTCGTAAGTACACACTTCATTAGTTTCACCAGGCAGCTGAATTGTTGTTAATAGTTCAAATGTATTTTTTTGAATTTCTTTTCTATAAATATTGACATATTTGAGACACTCATGATTCAATCCAGTAAACGTGAGATGCACTCCCTGATCTACTTTTGAACCTTTCAGAAGTAATTCCGAATGGGTTCTTTGAGTAATACCAAAACCGGCAACATTATTCTTATTTTTTAAGGTATATAATGGATTATAAATTCCACCATTGATATTCCTTATGGAATCTTTTGAAAGACCACTAAAAGCATAACTGGTAAAAGGCCCATTAGAATTGTCTAAATCAGAATCAACAATTCTTGAAGTACCTGCTTTGAAAGGAGAGATAACAAAATCCTTAAGCGATTGAACCTCTATATAGTAACTACCTGGCTGCAGGCAAAAGCTGTAGTAACCGTCATGCACAAATCTATTAAAGTTGGAAAAAGTGAGTATCTTACTTTGCAATTTTCGATCAGGATAGGAAAAAACTTTAACCTCAATTCCATTAATTCCATTTTCTTCAATGGTCAATATTCCATCCCGATTGAAATCGTACCAAATATAACCATCGACAAACATACATTTATATAATCCAGCATCCCAGGTCCTATCATCATCACCGGAGGAAAGTGTAATGATAGAAGTTGTTCCGTAACCAAAGGTATGCGTAATGTCGCTGTCTAATGAGTCAATGGACTTATCCGACGGACTAAACTGACATCCAGTCGGTGGATTGAATTTTACGAAGTATTTACCAGCCGGAATATCTTCAAACAGATATTTCCCATTTGAATTGGTGTATGTCGTTTTTAACAATTTTACATTCATGGCGTCAAATAACTGAACTTGGACATTGTAAATTCCAGGCTCACCAGGGTCCATTATTCCATTTGCATTTCTGTCGTCCCATACCATATCACCAAGTTTTGCTTTTCCTGGTAATCCGGCAACATCATGATCATCTTCATCCTCATTTTTTAGTGGACCTCTTCCGGTCAGGTTATTGTCATCGAGGGTACCCGGCTTGACGGACCTTTCTACGGATGTATTAGAATTGGGATTACTGTCCGCATCTATGTTAGCTATTTCATTTCCGGAGAGATCTTTCACGGCGTTTATTTCCGCATAATTGCAGTAAAGATTTGGATCTGTGGATCCCAATACTTTTAATCTCAGCAAGAAACTTGTATTCGCTCCAGGATTCAATTGTAATTGTTTGGTAGATTTCAGAATATTCCCGTTTAAAGTCCAATTTGGATTAATATTTGGATTAAACTCATAAGCTGCGGTCAAATAGTCAACAACGGAAATTGAACTTGCTGTTACATTTCCCTGGTTATAAACTGTAATTAAGAAATCCATTATATCTCCTACTGCTCCCTGGTTATTAGAAGTAATTTCTTTCTTAAGCGCAAAATCAACAAGATTTACCATTGCCGGATCCTGATCATCTTCATCCATGATACCGTCTCCATCAGAATCTAATCCATCATCATTGATAAAATTGTCAGATAATGAATTGGGTACACCCCCTACATCATTAAACTTATCGAAATCAAATTGTGAATCAATATCTTTGTTATAGCGTGCACCAAAGGTATCTCTGGCACTTGAAATTTCTGAAATATTGACCAAATCTCCTGCTAAGGAGGATGAAGTATTAATTTTTAACTTCATCGATAGTTTGATACTATCTCCTGGAAGCAAAAGTGTGTCTACTGTTCTGGTTGCGTATCTGCTGGCAGAAACAAAATTCCATTTAGGA
>WBZT01000554.1_pt1 | contig 29780 bp, 31 predicted proteins | sample 5204241 | NCBI WGS metagenome assembly WBZT01 (sample SAMN12344358, study PRJNA552823) | activated sludge metagenome | biome: Activated sludge suspended growth; feature: Nitrification reactor; material: Wastewater; isolation source: activated sludge from nitrification reactor of wastewater... | reverse complement strand
AAATAGGTTTCTGCCCCTTTCCTGAAAGCCTCTGTAAACACGGCGGCTAATGGCACAAACAGAAACAGGCTCAGGAAAAGCAAAGCAATAGCGATCAAGGTGCAGCGTACCCACGCGGATTCCGAAGTGGCGCGACGGTGACTGACCTTTTGATTATATTTTTGATATTGTGATATGTGTCCGGTTGCGGCTGACATGGTTGCCCTCTATTACACTGTGTTGCCCAGCCGGCGATTGCTCCACCACTGGAATGCATTAATCAAAAACAAAAGCGCAAAAGAGATGACCAGCATAACCACAGCCACTGCGGTGGCTCCCTCGTAATCATATTGCTCAAGCTTGGTGATGATGATGAGTGGCGTGATTTCTGAAACCATCGGCATATTACCGGCGATAAAAATGACCGAACCGTATTCACCTATGGCGCGAGCAAACGCAAGCGAAAATCCGGTGATTAGTGCTGGCCAAATGGCTGGAAAGATGATTTTGTAAAAAACTTGCCAACGGTTGGCTCCCAGACTGGCCGCAGCCTCTTCCACCTCAGCAGATAAATCCTCCAACACAGGTTGCACTGTGCGTACGACAAATGGCAATCCGATGAAAGTGAGCGCCACCATAACACCTAATGGCGTATAAGCCACCTTTACACCTGCCGGCTCCAGCAGACTGCCTATCCAACCATTGCTGGCATAAATTGCTGATAACGAAATGCCAGCGACTGCTGTGGGCAAGGCAAAAGGGAAATCTACAAATGCATCGATCAACCTTTTACCCCAAAATTGATAGCGCGTCAGTACCCATGCGGTAAGCAAGCCAAAGACAGCGTTGATACTTGCTGCGATGAAAGATGCGCCAAATGTCAGTTGATAAGAAGCCACCACCCTTGGCGAGGCGATCGCTTGCCAAAACTCGCTCCAAGTCATAGTGAATGTCTTGATGAACGTGGCCGACAATGGAATCAACACAATCAAGCTCAAATACAGTACAGCGTAACCCAGCGATAAGTTAAACCCAGGCAAAATATTTTTTGATTTTGTGTTTTTCATCTAAAACTGGCGCATTCAAAATGCGCCAGCTCCCGGTTAATTAAACTTTAGCTAGCGCAACATCGGTTGCTTTAACCAGCGCCAAAACTTCCGAGCCTTTATCCAGCGCAAGCTCGCGGATGGATCGCGTAGTAATGACGGAAGTCACTGTGCCAGCAGAGGTTTCCACTTCTACTTCGCTAACGACATCGCCATATACAATGTTTTTGATTTTTCCACGCAATTGATTCCGTACATTGATTGCTAATAAAGCCATGACAGTCTCTCCTTTACTGTTATCTGGAGTTAAACCCAGCAATTGGGTATTGGTGATGTATTGAACAACCTGCATTTATAAAAACGCTCACTTTTGATAGATCTGGTCGAATACGCCGCCATCAGCAAAATGCGTTTTCTGTGCTTTTTGCCACCCGCCAAACACATCATCAATCTTGATTAAATTGATTTTTGGGAATTGTTTCTCGTATTTCGCAGCCACTTTTTCATCTGTAGGTCGATAATAGTTTTTCGCGGCGATTTCCTGACCCTCTTCGCTATAGAGATACTCCAGATAAGCCTGTGCTACTGCACGCGTTTTATTTTTATCCACGTTTTTATCCACGATCGTAACAGGTGGCTCGGCAAGGATGGAGAGCGATGGGATCACGATCTCGAACTTGTCCGGCCCCAGTTCCTTTTGAGCAAGAAACGCTTCGTTCTCCCATGAGATGAATACATCTCCGATACCGCGCTCGACAAACGTGGTCGTTGAGCCGCGTGCACCACTATCCAAGACAGGCACATTCTTATATAACTTGGCGACGAACTCTCTTGCTTTGGTCTCGTCATTGTTATTCTGCTTCAAGGCATAAGCCCACGCAGCCAGATAATTCCAGCGCGCGCCGCCTGAGGTTTTGGGGTTTGGCGTTATCACCGAGACCCCCGGCTTCACAAGATCACCCCAGTCTTTGATGTTCTTGGGATTGCCTTTGCGCACCAGCAGTACAATGGTTGAAGTGTAGGGCGAGCTGTTATGCGGCAGGCGCTTTTGCCAGTCTTTGGGAATCAGCCGCCCTTTTGCATGAATCTCGTCAATATCGTAGGATAGTGCCAAAGTCACCACATCAGCCCGCAGACCATCTATCACGGCACGCGCTTGTTTGCCGGCACCGCCATGCGATTGTTTGATAGTAAGGTTGTCTCCAGTTTTTGCCTTCCAGTATTTTGCAAATGCTTGGTTGTATTCCACATACAATTCGCGTGTTGGGTCATAAGATACATTCAACAGCGAGATATCTGCCGCAAGTGCAAATACAGGACTGGATAATGCAATAGCCACCAATAATTTTTTCAGTTTTATACTTATCATCATGTTTCCTTAAAAATCTTAAAACCCTAATAGGGTCAATTCCGTATAGAAGAAATCGGAGTCAGTATCACGATCTGCCTGACCGGCAACCTTTCTCGAAGTGGCTTTAACGAAATCTCCCGCCCAGAAGTGGGCATAGCCTAAGTTGAGTGAAGCGTATTGGTTGATTGGGAAGCGCACACGCAGGTCGAACTCTTTACCCAAATCCTTGCCGCTCTTGCCGGTCTGGTCACGCAGGTTAGCACCGGCATTCCAGCGGTCGGTCGCGCTATCCAGGCGATACCAGCTAAAGCCGGTATCCACTTTTACGTTATCCAGAAAGGCGATTTTCGGATCAAACTCCAAACGCAGTTTAGGCGTGCGGATGTTTTCCATCTGGATATAATCATCGTTCGACCAAGGACGAGCAAAACCGAACAGCCGCTCAAAACGTTGGTTCTTGCCGTCAGTCGGGTTCCTGTCCCCGCTGGCCACGCCATAGAAGGCACTCAAGCGCGGCCTCCAGGAATGTTTGAAGCTGTAGCCAATCTCGGCATTGTAGGCATAGGCGTCATGGTCCAGCTCGGCTACGAATGCGCCCGCATTGTTCAACCTGTCCTGATGCCCCCACTGTTTGACGTAACTGGCATCGTAATCAAACCCGCTTTTGCCAACCACGCCGTAAGCACGCAAACCGGCGGTGTGGATCTCGCGGTCGATTTTAGTGTTGGCCGCAGCAGCCTTGCCGTTGCTGTCGTATTTCACCTCATCGCCATCCTGCTTCAGCAACAGGTAATAGGGTTCCAGCGTGACGTATTGCGACCAGGCACGCCAATCGCCGATCACGCCGTATAAGTTCTGTGCATGATCCACTTCATCCAGCCGCGTGGTAAAGCGTTGCACCGGTTTGACCGCAAGCAATTCCACTTGCCAGTCATTCTTCTTGTCACCTATCTGCGCTCGCACACCCTGGAAAGTGTTGGTGGTGTTGCGCCATTCGTTACGTGCAATCAAGCGTCGGTCTATGGCTTCCCAGGCGTGGCGGCCGGCACGTACCCAAACCGGACGGGCGTTGCCAAGATCATCTTTGCCTAAAAAACTCTCTTTAAAGTTAAGTTCCAGATAGCCTTGCAAGATATCGGCCTGATTGACATCGCGCGTATCATATTCACGCGTATAGTCACCATGATTACGGCGAGAATCCTGCACCTCAACGGCAAGCCGCAAAGGATCCAAGATATTCTTGACCCCAAGATACGCGCGTGTCCTGAGCAACAATGGCTCATCGATGTTCTCGTCCGTACGGCGGAAATCATTGTCGCGATGCTCGAAACGCGCACGGTATTCCAGCCCCACATCCAGCCAATCCACATCAGCAAACGCGTCATAGTCTTTCAGCCAGGTCTTGTTCGCCTGCTTCACATAGCGCGGTGGGTCTGTTTCTTTCTGCGTGCCGTAACTTTTACGCTCTACATAATGCCCATTGGCTGCAATGGCAGCCGCTTTTTCTTCTGCTGCAATCTCGGCCAGACGTGCTTTGACTTTATCATCTTGTGAAACGTCCGCAGCTGACTCTTCTGCGCTGCTTGCCAGCGAAGCTAACAATAGGCCAGACACTGCAAGCGCAGACACTATTTTTTTGTATTGCATCTTTTGACTCCTAGTGGTTTTTTGCTTCCAGCTGTCTGGTCAACGTTGATAAATATTATGAAATTGTTGTTTAATTATTTTTTGCCTTGCTCAAAGCGCACCTTTTCACTGCGCTCGATTTGTGTCACTCGACCATCATGGACTGTGATCTCTACCGAACCATACCCCGTTTGCTCTTTCACCAGCCGAATCGATTCGGTGATTGCTTTCAGTACATCGGTGGATTCATCCTTAAGCAAGGTTTTCGTATTCTGATTCGTCATATTACTTAGCCTTATTTCGAAGACATGCGCACTATAGCACCGCATTCTTTATTCCATTAAATACTTTAAATGAATAAATTTATTCTTTTTAGTTATATATTAAATATAAAAAAGCCCCGCAATTGCGGGGCATGGGGGAGACTTTTAACAGTTTATGCTTTTTGCTTAGAAGTTATACTGCAATTGTACGCGCAAGGCATCTGCATCAAAGCTTTGGTAATCTTTAATACCGGCACGGTTGCCTGTCACCAGATTGTTACGCTTCATGTGGTGATACTCCGCCATCAACTCGACCTCTGGCGCGATTTGCCATTCAACACCCCATTCCCAATCATTAACCTGGTTCTTCGGTGCATTGGTCTCAGCTTTGTTGTATCCATCGAAATATTGCCATTTCACGAATGGGATCAAGGTCCCATCGGTATCCAGGAACTTGAAATTGTCAATTTTGTACATCGCCTGCACGTAACCACCATTCAGACTTTCCTGACGAATAGTGTTCGACGCAATATCCAGGCCCGGCGTTTTACCCCAGTTCCACTCCGCCTGCAAACCGAAAGGTTGTGGATACATCATGAAGCTGACGCCTACGCGCTCATCCTTGAAACCATTGCGGTATTTACCGTTATTGCCGTCTTCCAGAGTAGGTGTAGTGCTTGTAGTGGCTGTTCTTCTATAAGCGGAACCAGTTCTGACATAATCACCGGTATATCCCTGAATACCAGCTTCGTAAATCTGACCAGATTCAGTTTTCCATGGATAAGTCGCACGCGCTACAAAGTGCCAGTTGTCGTTGGAATCACCGCGGTTAGCTCCCTGACCGTTGTACCAACCTGCACCCAACATACCGTAGTTACCGGAATGTTTGAGACCCAACTTACTGATCTCTTCAAACATGGCTTGTACGTTTTCGGGTGTGTAGTAGTAGAAAGCACCCGTGTCACGCTCGTCACGCACCGCACTGTTCATAGCGTCCACGCGATCCATTGACAAACGGTTGGAAGAGGATTGCAGGTTCTCGAAACCATAAGGTACTTTGGACTGACCAACACGTACACGATGCACACGGTCCTTAGTGATATAGACATCGCCATAAGCATCGCGTAGTTGCGCCACATTGCCTGTATCACTCGTAGATGACGCAAAATCCGGCTGAATGTAGTAACTTAACCGGTCACCCCAATCACCAAAAATGATCACGCGGGCACGGCGAATCAGGAAGTTTTTATCAGAGTTAATAGAACGATCTGTACCCACCGAGCGGTCAGACCATAAATCTACCGGATTAGCAGGATTATCCCCATCATCGCCAAACAATTTAGTGCTGCGGTTCTGCACATAACCGCGGATATTGACGTGACCTGTCCAGTGTTTTTTCTCTTTCTTCTTTTGCACTTCCACTTCGCTATTGTGGCCTTTGGTCAACAACGCACCTTCTTCTTCGGTCAATACACCCTTGCTCACCAGCGCCTGAACCAGATCATTCGTGCTATCCGCATTTGCAAGCGAGGCAAAAGTCATGCATGCCGCCGCAACCAACATTCTAGTTTTTAAATACATCTATTCCTCCTTTTCAGATTTGTGTTATTTTCTTAGTCCAATATGACAACTTAATGACAAAAATAAAAAAGCCATGTGGCAACATGGCTTTCGTGAGACATTGCTGAGAAACTATTGCCCAGAGGTGTGGCGAATATCACGCCCTTCGACGATATAAATAACCTGCTCGGCAATATTGGTCGTATGGTCACCAATGCGTTCGAAAGCGCGTGCCATGGTGATCATTTCCAAGGCTGCAGAAATGGTACGCGGATCTTCCATCATATAAGTAATCAACTGACGCACTGCGGCCTTGAATTCAGCATCCAGCGTATCGTCTGCCAAAATAACCGCCCTGGCCTCCCCGCTATCCAGGCGAGCAAATGTACTGAGTACGCCTTGCAATTGCTTGGTTGCCATTTCGGCAATGTGACGTATGCTGATCATATCCACAGGCACTTGCTGGGCAGGCTTTTGCAAGTTACGTACACTCTTGGCGATTTTTTTTGTCTCATCCCCCATGCGCTCGAGGTCGGTCACGATCTTCCCGATACTCATGATAAGACGTAAGTCAGACGCCGTAGGCTGGCGCTTGGCAATGATATGGATACACTCGTCATCGATCGCCTTTTCCAGCTCATTCACCTGATGGTCATTATCGAGCACTCGCATGGCCATGCTGACATCATTTTTTACATAAGCCCTTGTCGCCGTTTCGATCTGGCTCTCAATCAGAGCACCCATTTTGATCACATCATCCCGCAAACGCTCCAGCTCTTCATTAAACTGGCTTGAACGGTGTAAATTGGTTTCCATGTTGTTTTACCTGTTCTCTTTCAAATTAGCCGATACGTCCGGTAATGTAGTCCTCAGTACGCTTGTCTTTGGGCTTGATAAAAATATCGTCTGTCTTGCTGAACTCCACCAAATCACCCAGATACATATACGCGGTGTAATCCGAGACGCGGGCTGCCTGCTGCATATTGTGTGTCACCACCAGAATGGTGAGCTTATTACGCAGCTCCGTCATCAATTCTTCAATACTGGCTGTCGCAATCGGATCCAGCGCACTGGTCGGCTCGTCGAACAGCATGATCTCAGGGTCAGTCGCCAAAGCGCGGGCAATGCACAAGCGCTGCTGCTGGCCGCCAGAAAGATTAAACGCCAAATCGTCCAGACGGTCTTTCACTTCATCCCACAAAGCTGCCCCGCGCAAGGCCTGTTCCACTTTATCATCAATCACTTTTTTGTTTTTTCCACCACGAACTCTCAAGCCGTAAGCCACGTTTTCGTAGATGGATTTAGGAAAAGGGTTCGGCTTCTGAAACACCATACTGATACGCATGCGCACTTCGATCGGGTCCACACCGTCCGCCAGGATATTGGTGTTATCAGGATGCATGACGATTTGTCCGTCGTAACGATTGCCCGGATACAAATCATGCATGCGATTAAAACAGCGTAAGAATGTGGATTTACCGCAACCAGACGGCCCAATTAGAGCGGTTATCTTGTTTTCATACAGCGGCATATTGATGCCTTTCAGCGCATGTGCGCCATTGCTGTAATAAAAGTTCAGATTTCGCGATTCCGCTTTCACCGCGAGCGATGCTTGATCCATTTGTTGTTGATTCCCTTGTAATGTACTGACCATTTATCTGCTTACCATTTAATGTTCTTGCGAATTTTATAGCGCAGCCAGATAGCCGTGCCATTCATCAATAAAGTCACCAGAATGATGATGGCGCCAGTAGCCGCGGCGTTGATATGAAATGCATGATCCGGACGTGATAGCCAGTTGAACATCTGAATCGGCAATACCGTAAACCCGGAGCTTAACCATTCAAAATTGATAAAAGGCGCTTCGGTACCAATAGGCGATGGCGGCAAGAATGCGATGAATGTCAGCGCTCCTATCGTAATGATGGGCGCCGTTTCACCCAACGCGCGCGCCATGCCGATGATGACTCCCGTCAATATGCCCCCCTGGGAGTATTTCAGCACATGGTCTTTTATCACTTGCCACTTGGTAGCGCCAACAGCATACGCAGCCTCACGAATCGCAGTAGGTATCGCGCGAATCGCCTCGCGCGTGGAAACAATCACAATAGGCAGAATCAACAAACCCAGTGTCAAGCCAGCCGTCAGGATGCTTTGCCCCAGATCCAAACCGTATACAAACAAACCTAGTGCCAGCAAGCCATATACGATAGAAGGCACCCCTGCCAGATTAGCCACATTGATCTCAATCAGATCAGAAAACCAGTTTTTGGGAGCATATTCCTCTAGATACAGGCCAGCTGCCACCCCCATAGGCACTGCCGAAATAAATGTCACCAGCATTACCAGCAAAGAGCCTACCCAAGCCGACAGCAAGCCAGCATGTGCAGCACGGCGAGAAGGGAAGTCGGTCAAAAACTCGATATTGAACTTTGGGTAGCCGTCCATCACCAAGTCTACAAACAGCGTGAGCAGCGTCAACAAAGCCAGCATCAATGCCAGCAAACCAATTAAGACAAACAGCATATCATTGCGCTTATGCCGGCGTATCATTGCCCGCACTTCCTGCAAGTTCTGCATGACAGAAGCATTGCCTTGCATAGCAGCTGTTTTATTATTTATATCCATGCGATTCTCTATCTAACCTTCTAATATTGCTCTCTGAACTTCTTGCGCACCAGATGACCAACAATGTTGAAAAATAAAGTCATCACCATCAACACCAGGCCTGCCGCAAAGATACTCTGATAACCAATGCTGCCATGTGGCAGATCACCCATCGCCACCTGCACGATGTAAGCGGTGATCGTTGCAGCACTTTCCATCGGGTTGAAAGTCAGGTTGGGCTGCTGGCCTGCCGCGACTGCCACCACCATCGTCTCCCCCACTGCACGGGAGATCGCCAGAATATATGCCGCCACGATACCGGAAGTTGCTGCAGGCGACACCACGCGAAGCGCAGTTTGGAACCGCGTCGCGCCCATGGCATAAGACCCTTCGCGCATGTTCATCGGTACTGCACGCATGGCATCTTCTGCCATTGATGCAATATAGGGAACAATCATGACACCCATGACGATACCAGCACCTAGCATGTTAAAACCCGGCAGGTCCGGAAACGCTTTCTGTAAAATCGGTGTCACAAACAACAATGCAAAATAACCGAACACCACTGTGGGCACCCCTACCAACAGCTCCAGAATCGGTTTGACGATCTCGCGAGTTTTATAAGAGGCAAATTCGGAGAGATAAATCGCCGCCACTGTACCAATCGGAACGGCCACTAAAAGCGCTATCGCTGACGTGGTCAGCGTTCCAGCCACCAGCGGCATGATGCCATAATGCGCATCCTCGAATAGCGGCGTCCATTCTTTCGCGGTAAAGAACTCCCAAACAGAAACCGTTTTGAAAAACCCCAGGGATTCATACAGCAGGATCGCAACGATTGCAAACGTCGTCGCCACGGCAGACAGGGCAGCCAGCATCAATATGAACTCAATCACACGCTCTGTGAAGTTCCTGCGCAGATTTTTGGCCAAGCGCGGGCTAACTGTCAGTTCATTTGAAGGGAACGCTGGTGCAATCATCATTATCAAAGCCTTAATCGTTGGCTGACATCATAGCCAACCTATATGAAAAAGCACTCGTCCCAACCGCTAGGGAGAGTGCTACTTAATATTGCGATTACTTGATTCTGTCCAACAGATCGGTAATTTTGATACCCACTTCCGGCTTACCACCGAAGCCGGTACCTGGTTTCATGGCTTTAAAGTGCGCTTTTACCGCAGTGTAATCTTCCGCTGGCAAAGGCACGTATTTCACCTCTTTCACCAATTCTGGTGCATTTTCCAGATAGAAATTCACAAACGCTTTCACCTCAGGTTTAAATGCTGCCGCAGTCGCGTTCACATAGATAAACAAAGGACGGGAAAGCGGTTGATAGGTACCGTTCTTTACAGCCTCCTCTGAAGGGAGCACTGGCGTTGCCCCAGCCTTAACCGCCACAGGAACAGCCCTCAGCTTGTCCTTATTCTCTTCGTAGTAAGCCATGCCAAAATAGCCTAAGCCGCCCACATTGCCGGCAACGCCTTGCACCAGCACGTTATCGTCTTCTGACGGCGTATAGTCGGTACGGCTGGACTTGCTTTTACCGTTGATAGCCTCGGTAAAGTAGTCAAATGTGCCTGATGCAGTACCTGGGCCATACAAACCCATCGCCTTATCAGGATAAGCTGCATTGACTTGTTTCCAGTTTTTGATGCTGGAACCGGACTGCCAGATTTTTTTCAGCTCTTCAACTGTCAGGCTTTTCACCCAGTCGTTTTTAGAGTTCACCACGATGGTCAATGCATCGTAGGCAATTGGCAACTCGACAAATTGCACGCCACCTTCTTTACATGCATCGATCTCTTTTTGTGTGATTGGGCGTGACGCATCCACAATCTCCGTCTCGCCACGGCAGAATTTTTTAAAGCCGCTACCGGTACCAGATTCGCCAACTGTCACTTTTATTTTTTGTGCTTTCTGGAATTCTTCAGCCACTGCCTCGGTAATCGGATATACCGTGCTGGAACCATCAATCTTGATAATCTTCTCTGCTGCGTGAGCATAGCCAGCCGAAAAACCCGCCAGCAACATCATTGCAATCCCAAATTTATATTTCATCATGCCCTGCTCTCCTTAATAAAGTTCTGTGCATCTGTTTAATCCGATGTATTTTATGAACGCTATATGACAGCTATGTGACAAAAATGAAAAAGCCGCGCTTTTAGGCGCGGCTTTTTCATACATTTGTCACATTCAAGATTCAGATCGCATATGCGGAAACAAGATCACATCGCGAATACTGGGGCTGTCCGTCACTAACATCACCAAGCGGTCTATGCCGATACCACAACCGCCTGTCGGTGGCATACCATATTCCAGCGCGCGAATAAAATCGGCATCGTAATACATCGCCTCATCATCGCCCGCCTCCTTCGCAGCCACCTGAGCCTGGAAGCGTGCGGCCTGGTCTTCAGCATCATTCAGTTCACTAAAACCATTGGCAATCTCGCGGCCGGTAATAAACAATTCAAAACGTTCGGTGATTTCCTGATTCACATCGGATGCGCGCGCCAGTGGCGAGACTTCTACCGGATAATCAATGATATAGGTCGGATCCCACAACTGGCTTTCTGCAGTCTCCTCGAACAAGGCCAGCTGCAATGCCCCCAGCCCCCAATGCGCCATAGCATCCACGCCAAACTTCTTCACCTCATGGCGCAGGAATGTTTCGTCGCTTAATTGTTCCAGCGTATATTGCGGCGCATATTGTTGTATCGCCTGCACAATCGTCAGTCGGGCAAACGGCTTGCTCAAATCCAGTGCGCGGCCGTTATAGCTCAATACTGCCGTACCACGTGCGGCAATGGCGGCCGTACGAATGCACTCTTCGGTAAAATCCATCAGCCACTTATAATCGGTATACGCCGCATAAAACTCCATCATGGTAAATTCCGGGTTATGCCGCACGCTCAAACCTTCGTTTCGGAAGTTGCGGTTAATCTCGAACACGCGCTCGAACCCGCCCACCACCAGGCGCTTCAGATAAAGCTCCGGCGCAATACGCATAAACATTTGCATATCCAGCGCATTATGATGTGTCACAAAAGGCTTGGCCGATGCGCCGCCCGGGATAGGGTGTAGCATGGGGGTTTCCACTTCCAGAAACTCGTGCTGAGTCATGAAAGCACGAATCGCCGACACCACTTTGCTACGTGCCACAAAGGTTTCACGCGTATCTTCTGAGACAATCAGGTCCACATAACGCTGGCGGTATTTGACTTCCTGATCCTGCAAGCCGTGGAATTTCTCCGGCAGCGGTCGCAAAGATTTCGTCAGTAAGCGCAACTCACTGACATGAATCGACAACTCACCGGTCTTGGTTTTCATCAAACGACCTGACGCGCCGACAATATCGCCCATATCCCAATGCTTGAAACGCTCGTATAGTTCCTCGCCAATCTCGTCGCGTGCAATATACAGCTGGATGCGGCCGGTAGCATCCTGAATCGTGGCAAAGCTGGCCTTGCCCATCACACGTTTGAGCATCATGCGGCCTGCGATTATCGCCGGAATCGCCTGCGGATCCAGTGTTTCCTTGTCCACCACGCCATATTGAGCCTGTAAAGCCGCTGCGCGATGTGTTGGCCTGAAATCGTTGGGGAATGCCACTCCTTGCGCACGAATCGTCTTTAACTTATCGCGGCGTTCCGCAATCACATGGTTTTCATCAATAGGGATTATTTCGTCCGTCATGCCGCACTCAAACCTTAAAAAGGTAAAACGTTTATTTTAACATTTTCCGCATACTTTTTATTTGCACCGGATTTTTGCCCTTATTCCACGCATTGAAACCCGTACAGCTAGATTAATGTGCGAGTATTCAAGGAGAATTATGAATGATGATTGTACATGGCGACATTCCCGGCTGGGTCGGTTTTCTAAGTAAAACCTCCATCCCTGTGCTCAAGCACACATCACGGGAACTGTCTCTGCTCAAGGATGATGAAAACAAACTCAGCGCACGTGCTATTGCTGCCATCGTCCTGAACGACCCATTTATGGTATTCCGCATTGTCGGCTACGCAAAAGCGCACCAAGGCCGGCACCAGCTACAGGATCTGATTCAAGTAGAGCAAGCTATCCTGATGATGGGAACCGATGCTTTTTATCAAAACCTGCATCCTGCACCCCTAGTTGAGGATCACCTAAAGAATAATCTGCTTGCACTGACACACTTGTTAAGGCTGATCAAACGCGCCCATCGCGCTGCACACTATGCTTCTGACTGGGCTGCAATGCGCATGGATCTGCATCCAGATGAGGTACGCACAGCCGCATTATTGCATGACCTGGCCGAAATGATGTTGTGGTGCTTTGCACCGGACAAAATGAGCACCATCTTCTCTATGCAACAATCTGATGTCACGTTACGCAGCAAAATAGTTCAAGAAGAAGTTCTGGGATTCCGCATAATGGATTTGCAAAAAGCGATGGTGGAAGCTTTTCATCTACCGCCCCTGCTAGCTAAATTGATGGAGGATGAAAGCGCTAATGAAGCACGCTCAAGAAATGTGGCGCTAGCCGTGAATCTTGCCCGCCATTCCGCTTATGGCTGGGATAACGCCGCACTGCCAGATGACTTTCAGAACATCGCAGAACTTTTGCATGTGGATGTAGAGCGTGTCAAATTCCTGATAGGCATGCCAGAAGGCATTTAGCTCAAACGCCAAAAAAAATCTTCAAGCAACCTGTTTACTGTCTTGGTATGATTCCATCCAAAAGTAAAAAAACTCCCGCACCACATCCAGAAATAGCGCCTTGATTTCCTCCACTTTAAACAAAGGCAAGACCATATCCACTGCCATACGGTAGGTTTTGTTGTTTCTGACTGGCGCATCCCGCAGACGTACCAATACTACCTTGGCCAGTTTTATACGCGTATCTATCACCAACTGCTCAGCCCCTATATTGGTCAGGTGTCTGGAATAACGCAGAAGTGTAAACCCGTCTTTTTCGCTAAAGACTTCATACTCAAGACTTTCTGTCAATTTATCAAGAGAGGCCGGTAGCGGCTGCCATTTTATCGGCTGAATATCATATCCGTAATGCTTCTCGAAAATGGCAATCGCCTTGATGTCACTCATCCAGAAGGGGAAAAACTCCCGCGCGATATTCTGGCAATCCAGCATATCTTGCTCCGGGACTGTTTTTAATACCTCAGTCAGCGCATTGCCATATTCAAATCTGCCCTGCGATTTTCCTTCAAGTAGTGCAATCAGACTATCCAGAAAAAGAGAACGTTTATATAGAACGCCTGCCGAAGCTCCTTTTTTCCCAAGAAACCTCAGATAAGCTTCAGCCGCTTGCTTCTCACGTGATAATTTCATGCTGCTGATTTTACTCAGCACGCGAGCCATCTAAAGCTACGAATAGACCAGAAAACACGATGCAGCTCACCTAATCAACGGCTGACAAGTTAGCCTGACTTCAAAAGGGGCGTTTATACTCCTTGCTTCAGGCTTTCCATAATGAACGGATCGAGGTCGCCGTCCAGCACGCCTTGGGTGTTGCCAATCTCGACATTGGTGCGCAGGTCTTTGATTCGCGATTGGTCGAGCACGTAGCTGCGAATCTGGTGTCCCCATCCGATGTCAGTTTTGGCATCCTCCAACGCTTGCTTCTCGGCATTACGCTTTTGCAACTCCAGGTTATACAGCGCGCCTTTCAGCATACTCATCGCTTCGTCTTTGTTGCGATGCTGGCTGCGGTCGTTCTGGCATTGCACCACCACGCCAGTGGGCAAGTGAGTAATGCGCACAGCGGAATCGGTTTTGTTGATGTGCTGTCCGCCCGCACCGCTGGCACGATAAGTGTCGATGCGCAAATCGGCCGGATTGATGTCGATTTCAATCGAATCATCGACTTCAGGAAAAACCTGCACGCTGGCAAAGCTGGTGTGGCGTTTGGCGTTGCTGTCAAAAGGTGATTTGCGCACCAGACGATGCACGCCGTTTTCCGTGCGCAAGGTGCCGTAGGCATAGTCGCCAGAAACCTTGATGGACGCACCTTTGATGCCTGCCACATCGCCTTCGGATTCTTCCAGCACCTCAACCTTGAAGCCTTTGCGCTCACAATAGCGCAAATACATGCGCAATAGCATGCTCGCCCAATCCTGCGCCTCGGTACCACCGCTACCGGACTGAAACTCGATAAAGCAATTGGCGCTATCCAGCTCGCCGGAGAACATGCGGCGAAATTCCATCTCTGCCACGATTTTCTCAATCTCGGCGGAATCTGCGTCTATGCTTAATAGTGTGGCATCGTCATTCTCTTCGCGCGCCATTCCAAACAACTCGCGCGCGTCTTTTAAACCGCTTTCCACCTGTTGCAGGCTGTTGACGACCAGTTCGAGACTGCGTTTTTCCTTGCCGAGTTTTTGCGCCTTTTCGGCATCGTCCCAGACTTTTGGGTCTTCTAAAAGGCCGTTGACTTCTTCCAGCCGTTGCGACTTGTTCTCGTAGTCAAAGATACCCCCGAAGAGCTTGGTGACGAGCGGCCAAATCGTCCAGGCGATTGGATATCTGATTGAGTTTTTCGGCTTCCATGATGCTTTCTTGCTGAATTCTTAAAGGCGCGATTATACCTTAAGCTAGATGAGCTTGCCGATCTCATCCAGCGCCGCTTTCAGCTTGGTCTTGTCCACGCCCAGCTCGGCCAGCGGCAACGCCAGAAATGCCTCGATACGCTTGCGCAGGATGCGATAAGCCGTTTCGAAGCTTTCGTTTATTTGCGCATCTGTGCCGGTGGCTTTGGCAGGGTCTTCCACCCCCCAGTGGGTGCGCATTACATTCCCTAAGTATGCCGGGCAGGTCTCACCTGCTGCATTTCCGCACACGGTCACCACAATGTCCGGCTTGACTGGCAGGTTATCCCAGGATTTGCTGAAATAGCCTTCGGTTACGATGCTTTTGCTTTTCAGCAGCGCGATAGAGCGCGGATGTACTTCACCCGTTGGCTTGCTGCCAGCGCTCATGGCACGCATGCCTTGTGGCGCCAATGCGTTAAATGTTGCCTCGGCCAAAATGGAGCGGCAAGAGTTACCAGTACACAAAAACAGGATATTCATGACTTCCTCTCAAAAATTATAGATATAAATAACACAGCGCCCAGTTGCGCCACAACAAAACCGGCAATATCTGCAGGCGCAATCCCGACAAACGTGTTGGTCAGGCCTCTAGCTAGCGTTACCGCCGGGTTGGCAAAAAAAGTGGATGCGGTAAACCAATACCCCGCCGTCACCGTAAGCGCCACCAACATGGGGATTTTGTCCTGCGCGTGTTTTAACCCAAGACGAATCACCATCAGCAACACCAGCGTTGAAACCAGCTCGCTGAGCATTTGCGCTGCGCCGCTTCTGGCATGGGTTGAGATTTGTATCAGCGATTGATTGAACATCAAATGTGTCAACCACACGCCCGCAATCGCGCCAGAGAACTGCGCCCACAAGTAACGAGCGGCTTCTATGCCGCTCAGTGCGCGCTGCCGCCAGAAGTACAACGTCACTGCGGGATTAAAATGCGCGCCAGAAACCGGACCCAGCAAACTGATGAGCACATATAACCCACAACCTGTGGCGATGCTGTTACCCAACAGAGCCACGGCATCGTTGCCTCCGGAAAGCTGCTGCCCCATGATGCCCGAGCCAGTCACGACCGCTAGCAGCATGGCCGTGCCGAAAAACTCATTCGCGACTTTCAGCATGTTTTTTTGCGAGAAATGAACTGCATGGTATTCATCTGCGGTGTGCAGCACGCACCATCCGCTGGTTGACTGTCCGCATTATTGAATGTCGGCGCGCTATCCAAGGTGTGGTAAGCCTCCCAGGCAATACCAGAAGGGTCTTGTACCCAATGTTTATCCGATCTTGCGTAACAGCAAGTCGTGCTCGCCTGCGAAAGCGTTGCCATATCCGCAGCATCCATACGCGCTTTTATTTCATTCAACTCGGATTCGTTATCTACCTGAATACCCACATGATCTAGCCCTGGCTTTACACCACGCTGGCTGATAGCAAAATTCACTCGTGGGTCATCCAGCATCCATTTGGCATAATCCGGTTTTTCCACGGTGGGCTTGGTGCCAAACAATGCGCTGTAAAAGCCGACACTTTGTGCCAGGTCATCTACAGATACATGCATATGCATACGTTTCATTGCCCTACTCCTCCTTTACATCCAATATCTTGTTCGCAACAGTTGGCCTCCCCAGCGCAGCAGTTTTCAGTCAAATACTGTATCAGTTGCATCATCAGCTGATAGTTTGCCGAGTAGTAAATAAACCGACCCTCCTGTTGCGCATTTACCAGCCCGCTGCGATGCAGTTCTTTGAGGTGGAAAGAAAGCGTACTGGCTGGAATAGCCAGCCTCTCCCCAATGACTCCAGCAGCCAATCCACGCGCACTCGCTTGCACCAATAGCCGAAAAACACCCAAGCGTGCCTCTTGTGCCAGCGACTCCAGCAAAACCACAGCATTTTCATTTTTCATATTTCTATTATTCTATAAATATGGAAATAATCAATATCCCATTACAAAATCTATTTAGGTTGGTTTTGTCATCTATTTGTCATGTTTCTGAAATAAAATTGTAATAATTCATGCGCGCTATAGATTAATGGATTTAAAATAGCGCTATAAATCAAATTAGCCTCAGGGAGAACATTATGGCAAACGGTGTATTAAGCCGCTTGGTATCATCAATATCACCAAAAAATGAAAATTATTTCATTCTTTTCAACAACTTAGCTGAATGCGTGGTAAAAGGCGCAAAAACCTTGGCTGTCATGTCAGCAACTGATGATGCGAACCTGTTCCAAAAACAATTTGAGGAAATCCGCAAACACGAATCCGAAGCTGATGAATACACCAAAGAGATACTACTTAGCTTGCACAAAACCTTTATCACACCATTTGACCGTCGGGAGATACGCGAGCTGGCCAATGCGTTAGATGATATCGTTGACACCTGCGAAGACATCCCGCAACGCACTTTTGTGTATGGTCACATCAGCTTCACACCTGAAATGGCCGCTTTGGGGCAAATTCTGCTACGCGCCGCAGAAAAAGTACGTGACGTAGTGATTCTGCTTTCTGACATGAAAAACGCTGACCGCATCCTTAAATTATGCGAAGAAATCTCAATCATTGAAGGCGAGGCTGACCATGTCATGCGGGCAGGCATGAAGCGTTTGTTTGCAGAAGAGACTGATGCTCGTAACCTGATTCGTGCCAAAGAGCTGTATGACTTGTTTGAAGCTGCGGTGGACAGCTGCGAAGATGTGGCCGATGTGATTCACGGTGTAGTGCTTGAGCGCATCTAAGGCGGGTTTATTATGATTGAACACGCCATTTTGATTATGGGGTTGCTGGTGCTCGTAGCACTCGCATTCGACTTCATGAACGGGTTCCATGACGCGGCCAACTCCATCGCGCTGATGGTCTCCACCCGTCTGCTCACGCCGCAAGCTGCAGTAGCTTGGGCAGCTTTTTTCAATTTCATCGCTTTCTTGTTCTTTGGCCTGCATGTGGCCGACACAATAGGTAAGGGCATCATCAACCCGGAAGTGGTCAACAATGCCGTGATATTTGGTGCGCTTGGCGGAGCGATTAGCTGGAACATCATTACCTGGTGGTTTGGCATTCCCTCCTCGTCTTCGCACGCCTTGATTGGGGGCTTGCTGGGCGCAGGGTTTTCCCAAGCTGGCATGGGTGGAATCATCGTCGGTGAAAAACTGATGATTACCGGCTTGGCCATTTTCCTATCCCCTTTATTTGGTATGTTGCTGGCACTTTTGATGTCGATTGCAGTGTTATGGCTTTTTGAAAAATCTCAGCCGTACAAGACCGAAAGCCGCTTCAACAAGCTACAGTTTATCTCATCATCGCTGTTCAGCCTGGGGCATGGCGCCAACGATGCGCAAAAAACCATGGGGATTATCACTGTATTGCTTTACGCGAATGGCTACCTGAAGGGTGATTTCGATGTGCCAACCTGGGTGGTAATTTCCTGCCAGCTAGCCATGGGCCTGGGCACATTGTTCGGTGGCTGGCGTATTGTACGCACCATGGGCATGGGCATCACCCGCATTCGCCCGACAGGCGGCTTCTGCGCGCAAACTTCTGGTTCCATCGCTTTGTTTTTAGCGACATCGCTCGGCATCCCAGTCTCCACCACACACACCATCACCGGTGCGATTGTAGGGGTTGGCCTTTCCCGCCGCGCCTCTGCCGTGCGCTGGGGCTTGGCTTCGCGCATCGTCTGGGCATGGATTATCACTATCCCAGCTTCGGCGATTATTGCCGCGCTGTTCTTCAGTTTCGGAAAAACGTTCCTGTAAACGGACAATGTGATTCAACAAGGGCGCTCAGGCGCCCTTGTTGTTTTGCAGGCAAAACTGATAAAACCCGGCCAATTGTTTGGCCTTGGCTGTAGCAGACCAGTGCTGGCTCGCATACTGCTTGCCGGACTCACCCAAAAGAGTACGCGCCGATGGCTGCATCAGCAATTCATGCACAATTTGCGCAAACGCCTCTTCGTTATCCGGCGCAATTCTTGCGCCATGCCCTTCCCTGAGAATGGACGCGGTTCCCAGCTCGGCAATCGCCACTACCGGCGTACCTTGCGCCATCGCCTCCAGCAGCACTAGGCCTTGTGTTTCACTCTTGGAGGCAAACACGAAAACATCTGCCGCTTTGTAGCAGGCATTCAACTCGGTGTTGCGATCCAGATAACCGATAAAACGGACATTCTCCTCGATACCGAGCAATTTCACTTGCTTGTGCAAATGCGTTTCTGCCGGGCCTTCACCCGTTACCACCAGCAAAACTTCCGGCAATTGCTGCCTAAGCAGGCTGACTTTCCTCAACAGGAAATCAATGTTCTTTTCATGCGCAACACGCCCCACATACAGCAACATCGGGCGGCTCAATGGGATCTCATACTTCTCGCGAAAAGTCATGGCATCGGCCTTGGCGAAGCTGCCATCCTGCAAGCCGGTCGCAATCACCTCACCGTGTGTGACAACCCCGTATTCCCGCAACACATCCAGCATAGGTTGCGAAGGAGAAATCACCGCATCCAGCGCATTGCATTGTTTTTTCGACACCCATCTCGCCACACGCTTGGCGAGGCCTTTAGGAATCCACGGTAAATAGTGATGCAGGTAATCTTCAAAGAAGGTGTGATACGTCTCCACCACCGGCAGGTTGAGCGCTTTGGCGATCTTCAACCCGGCGTAATGCGCCACAAACGGCGTGTGGATATGCACCACATCAAAATGCCTCTCTCGCAACATTGGAATTTTCGCCAACACTTGCCGGTATCGCATCAATTTATCTTCCGGGTCGAAGTAAATGCTGCGGGATGGAATGCGTGTAATCCACGCTTCATCATCGGTTTGCACGCCATAATCCGGCGCCAGCAAATGCACGGTGTGCCCAAGTTGCTGCAACTGGTGCGTGAATGTCCGTATCGAGGTGGAAACCCCATTCACACGTGGAAAATAAACATCGGAAATCAATAATATATTCATGAGATTACCCTGACTTTTTGTGCATGCTAATGACCCAAGATGACAGTTTGATGACCGGAAAAGGCATTTTCACAAAATCATCATCAGTTTGTCACACCGATTTCATCTAACGATGCCAAATTACGCGCCATGAAAAAGCGTTTCCATATCAAAATGTTATGGGCGGCCTCATTCAGCCTGTATGCGTTGGATGCCAATGCATGGGGGCTTTATACCCATATCTACTTTTCTCAACACTTGCTGTTGTGCGTACCACCGTTATTGGATGATAGAATCCGCCAAGCTATGCAGCAGTTCCCGCGCTTGGTGCTGGCAGGTGCCTGTTTGCCTGATCTGGCGGTCATTTCCAAATCATTCAGCGTATCACACCAGTGGCATATTTCCGAGCGGATGTTGGAAAATGCAGAATCCGAACAGGAGCTGGCCATTGCGATTGGCTATGCCAGCCATTTGTTTGTCGATGTGATTGCGCATAACCATTTTGTGCCTGCGCACGAGGCCAAATGGCTTAACCGCACGATTGTGACGCATGTGGTTTCGGAATGGGCAATGGACGGTCATATCAGTCGGCACATTGCACACCCACCGCACAAGCTGATCAACATGCATTTGGAGGAACTGACCAAGTTCACCACGAAAGCATTTAGTGTCAAAGCCACTGATGCAAGAAAACAATTGTGCCGACTTTCCAAACTCGATAGATTGCTGCGATTCAGCCGTATCTCGCATAGTTTGTTGTGGCTCATCAAGCTGCGCGACATGGAGTTGATCAAGAATTTAGGCTACTACCTGAACAAAACCGAGCACGCCTTAAGTCACTTCCACTTTACGCTAAACGGCCAACGGCCGCATTGGGAGCCGGAATTGAGCAATCTGAGCGCTACAGAATTAAGCATTTGGCGCACACAATGCCTGGGGGATTTACGGATACGGGTTTCAACGCCGATTGACCATTACTTTAGCCGTAGCCCGGCCAGAGAACTGGTTTGATTGTCCTGCAAGTTGCTATCTAGGCAAGCAAACTAATAGAGCCCAGCACCAAGGCATAGCCAATAGCCGCGCCTGCGAGCACATCACTGGGGTAATGTAGGCCAAGCACTACGCGCGACATAGCCACCATCAGCACAAACGGCGCTACCAGAACAGTCAACACAGGGAAGTAATAAATCGCCACTAGCCCGAAACAAACCGCATGCAGCGTGTGGCCTGATGGAAAGCTGAACCTGTCCAGCGGTTTGCCGGTGATATGCACATCCTGACGCACCTGATACGGACGAGGGCGATGCGTTTTATGCTTGAGCCACTTGTAAATCATCGTACCGCTCAGCCCAGTGCAAAGCATATGCAAAACCGGCTTAATCCCATCCGATTGCTGCGTCACCAGAATTGCCAGCATCAGGGTGTACCAGAATACCCCATCCCCAAGACGACTGATAGCGCGAAAAACATTACGCACCAGCCGGTATTGGCCGGTTCGACTGATTGAAACGCACAATGCGCCATCCCAAGCTTGTATGCGGTTCCAATAAAAACGGACTTGATTGAAGTGCATCGCTAACGCCTACAATGTTAGATGATGCGACTATAAATTTGACAGATGTCAGCACGATGAAATTTTGATGAAAGTTTTTTGACTATCAGATTGATTTTTAAAGATTTATACTGTTTTACGCTTGGATGTGCTAAAAACGCGCAGGCGCATAAACTAAAGCGACGCCAAAAGTGGGTAGGGTCGTCATTTAGAACATATTAAGGCGTCCACTTTATAGGCCTAAGATTATACTTCTTAAGTATTTACGTCTTGGCTGGGAATTGCGTATAGTTCCACTGGCGACTCATCATTCAGGATTGTAGAAAGGCAAACATATGAAACTCGATACCATTGCAGTGCATGGGGGATACTCCCCGGACCCAACCACCAAGGCGGTGGCCGTCCCTATCTATCAAACCACCTCTTACGCGTTTGATAACACCCAGCATGGTGCCGATTTGTTCGATTTGAAAGTTGCCGGCAATATTTACACACGCATCATGAACCCCACCTCGGACGTGCTGGAAAAGCGCGTGGCCGAACTGGAAGGCGGCATTGCAGGCCTGGCTCTCGCTTCGGGGCAGGCCGCGATTACCTATTCCATCATGACGATTGCCGAAGCGGGTGACAATATCATTTCGTCCTCCACGCTCTACGGCGGCACTTATAATCTGTTCGCCCATACCTTGCCGCAATACGGCATCGATGTGCGCTTTGCGGATTACCGTGACCCGGCCTCGTTCGAAAAGCTGATTGATGACAAAACCAAAGCGATTTATTGCGAATCCATTGGCAACCCGCTCGGCAACATCACCGATTTCGAAGCACTGGCAGAAATCGCGCACCGCCACGGTATCCCGTTGATGGTGGACAACACCGTGCCATCGCCCTATCTGTGCAGGCCTATCGAGCACGGTGCAGACATCGTGATTCACTCGCTCACCAAATATCTGGGCGGCCATGGTAACAGCATAGGCGGCGCGATTGTGGATTCCGGCAAATTCCCCTGGGCGGATCACAAAAAGCGTTTCAAACGCCTGAACGAGCCGGATGTCTCATACCACGGCGTGGTGTATACCGAAGCGCTTGGCCCGGCAGCTTTTATCGGCCGCGCCCGTGTCGTGCCGCTGCGCAATACCGGCGCGGCGATATCGCCCTTCAACTCGTTCCTGATTCTGCAAGGCATCGAAACACTGGCCTTAAGGATGGACAGAATCTGTGACAACACCCTGAAAGTCGCGCAATTCCTGCAATCACACCCCAAAGCCAGCTGGGTCAATTACGCTGGCCTGACTGGCCATGCCGATAAAAAATTGATAGACAAATACATGGGCGGTCGCGCTTCAGGCATCCTCACATTCGGGGTCAAGGAAGGGGCAAAAGGCGGCGCGCGCTTTCAGGATGCGCTTAAACTGATTACCCGTCTGGTGAATATTGGCGACGCGAAATCGCTGGCCTGCCACCCGGCCAGCACCACGCACCGCCAGTTAGGGCCGGAAGAGCTGAAGAAAGCAGGTGTTTCAGAAGATATGGTGCGCTTGTCGATTGGCATTGAGCACATAGACGACATTTTGGAAGACTTGGATCAGGCGCTGGCGAAAGTCTAAGAAGAACACATCATTGGCAGGCTAAATATTTTAGCCTGTCACTTTCCTTACAATATCTGCAATTCGTTCTGCCAAGTTTTGCACTTGGGCGCCGTCTTTGCCTTCTACCATCACGCGGATTTTCGGCTCGGTGCCAGAAGCGCGCAGTAGCACGCGCCCCGTATCTTTCAGCTCGGCTTCTGCCTGTTTGACGGCAGCTTGAATCGCATCAGTCTGCAAATCTACCTTCTGCTTGGTGGTTACGTTGATGAGCACCTGTGGATACAGCTTGAGTTGCTCGCCCATCTGCAGCAGCGTTTTGCCGCTGAGTTTGAGCGCCTGCAACACTTGCAAAGCCGCGATAATCGCATCGCCACTAGTGTGTTTATCCAGCGTGAGGATGTGACCGGAATTCTCGCCACCCAGTTTCCAGTTCTTTTCCAGCAGCATTTCCAGCACGTAGCGGTCACCCACTTTGGCGCGCGCAAATGGAATCTGGTGCTCCTGCAAGGCTTGTTCCAGCGCGAGATTGGTCATGAGCGTCCCCGCCACGCCGCCTTTGAGCTTGCCCTTGCCGTAAAGCCCCAGCGCGATGATATACAACAATTGATCGCCATCCAGCAGGTTGCCTTTCGCATCCACCATCATCACGCGGTCGCCATCGCCATCGAACGCAATGCCCAAATCCGCCTGATGGTCGACAACCGCTTTCTGCAAAGCTTGCGGATGCGTAGACCCCACGCAGTGATTGATGTTCAAGCCATCCGGATGGTTGCCGATAGCAATAACTTCAGCACCCAACTCGTGAAACACCGGCGGAGCCACATGGTAAGTTGCACCATGCGCGCAATCCAGCACGATTTTCAAGCCGCGCAAATCCAGATTGTTGGGGAAGGTGCTTTTGCAAAACTCGACATACCGCCCGGCCGCATCGTCAATGCGTCGCGCCTTGCCTAGCTTGGCCGATTCCATGACTTGCATCGGCTTATCGAGTTCAGCCTCAATGGCCAACTCCACCTCATCCGGCAATTTAGTGCCTTGCGCGGAAAAGAATTTAATGCCATTGTCGTAATACGGGTTGTGCGAAGCAGAAATCACGATACCGGCTTGGGCGCGCAACGCACGCGTAAGGTAGGCAATCGCTGGTGTCGGCATCGGGCCGGTCAATAGCACATCCACACCAGCCGCTGACAAGCCCGCCTCTAGCGCGGCTTCCAGCATGTAGCCGGAGATCCGTGTATCCTTGCCAATCAACACAGCAGGATGCGCACCCTTAGCAAGGTTGCTCTCAAGTCCAATCAGGACGCGTCCTGCAGCGTAGCCCAACCGCATCACGAAATCCGGCGTGATGATGCTTTCGCCCACTTTGCCGCGTATGCCATCCGTACCGAAATATTTTCTACTCATAAAATCTACTCTATTGCTGAAACAATTTTAAGCGCTTCTTTTGTTGCTGCCACATCATGCACACGCAGGATTTTAGCACCTTTCATCGCCGAGATAACCGCCGCCGCAACGCTGGCATGTAGCCTTGCATCCACATCATTACCGGTGACTTGCCCGAGCACGGATTTACGCGATAAGCCAACCAGTACCGGCTGTCCCAACGCACAAAAAACGCCCAGTTCCCGCGCAAGCAAAATGTTATGTTCACGGGTTTTGCCAAAGCCGAAGCCTGGGTCCAGCACGATACGCGACACTCGAATCCCCGCATCCAGACAGGCTTGTAGGCGTGCCGTCAAAAAGCTTGTTACCTCATGTACTACATCGTCATAGTGCGGGTGCTCCTGCATGGTCTGCGGCGTACCCTGCATGTGCATCAGACACACCGCCACATCAGAGTTAGCCACAGCAGCCAGCGCACCTTCCTCTTGCAACGCACGCACATCATTCACCATGCTGGCACCGGCGGCAATCGCCGCTCGCATGACTTGTGGCTTGTAGGTGTCGATTGAAATAGGGATGTTGACCTGTTTTACAAGCGATTCTAGAACCGGCATCACACGGTCCAGCTCTTCTTGCAAAGGCACAGGCGCAGCGCCGGGGCGCGTGGATTCGCCACCAATATCCAATATGTCTGCACCTTCTTCCACCAGCTGCAATGCATGGGATACCGCTTTTTGCGTGCTGACATAACGCCCGCCGTCCGAAAAAGAATCCGGCGTGACGTTCACGATGCCCATCACGCGCGGCGCGGTTAAATCCAGCGTCAATTTTCCGCAATGCAGTTGCATAAAAAGAAAAGGGTTGGCGTGCCAACCCTTGTTCACTCCTTAACCTTAACTATTACTCACCTTTTGCCGTAGGCTGAGGGGCTGGGTTTACAGAAGCACCTCCAGAACTTGCGCCGCCGTTCGTGTTTTTGTTTTCACGTGGTTTGGGAGCCCGCACTGGCAAGCCAGCTATGATGTCGTTGATCTGGTCGGCATCAATGGTTTCGTACTCCAGCAAAGCCGCAGTCATTGCCTCTACCTTGTCGCGATTATCTTCCAGAATCTTGCGCGCGACCGCATATTGCTCATCCAAAATGCGGCGAATCTCGGCATCCACTTTCTGTTGCGTGGCTTCTGACACGGTGCGCGACGACATGCTACCAAAGAACGAATCCTGCTCGTCTCCGGCGTACACCATGGTACCCAACGCATCGCTCATCCCATATTTGGTCACCATCGCACGCGCCAACTTGGTGGCACGCTCAAAGTCGTTACTCGCACCTGTCGACATCTGGTGCATGAAAATTTCCTCGGCAATACGCCCGCCGAACAGGATGGAAATCTCTTCCAGCATCTTGTCTTTGTAATTGCTGATGCGGTCGAACTCCGGCAATTGCCACGTCAAGCCAAGCGCCCAGCCGCGCGGCATAATGGTGACCTTGTGAACAGGATCAGCCTTCGGCAACATTTTTGCCACCACGGCATGGCCGGATTCGTGATACGCCGTATTGCGACGCTCTTCCTCACGCATAACCATACTCTTACGCTCAGGCCCCATGAAGATTTTGTCTTTAGCGTCTTCAAAGTCCTGCATATCCACCGTACGCTTATTACGGCGTGCTGCAAACAGCGCAGCTTCGTTGACCAAATTAGCCAGATCTGCACCGCTGAAACCCGGTGTGCCACGCGCGATAATATCCGCTTTGACATCCGGGTCGATTGGCACTTTGCGCATATGCACCAGCAAAATCTGCTCGCGGCCTTTGATATCAGGCAGGCCGACCATTACTTGACGGTCAAAACGGCCTGGGCGCAGCAAAGCTTTATCCAATACGTCTGCACGGTTGGTTGCGGCAATCACGATCACGCCAGAGTTGGCCTCAAAGCCATCCATCTCCACCAGCAACTGGTTCAAGGTCTGTTCGCGCTCATCGTTGCCGCCACCTGTACCTGCGCCGCGATGACGGCCTACGGCGTCAATCTCGTCGATAAATACGATGCACGGCGAGTTCTTTTTCGCGGTCTCAAACATGTCACGCACGCGCGCAGCACCCACGCCGACAAACATCTCGACAAAGTCAGAACCGGAAATGGTAAAGAATGGTACTTTGGCCTCGCCCGCAATGGCACGTGCCAGCAAGGTTTTACCGGTGCCCGGGGGGCCAACCATCAACACACCGCGCGGGATACGGCCGCCTAGCTTCTGAAACTTGCCTGGGTCTTTCAGGAAATCCACCAGCTCTGACACTTCTTCCTTGGCTTCGTCGCAGCCGGCTACATCAGCAAACGTGGTGCTATTGTTGGATTCATCCAGCTGGCGCGCTTTACTTTTACCGAACGAAAACGGGCCACCACCTTTGCCGCCGCCTTGCATCTGGCGCATAAAGAAAATCCATACACCAATCAACAACAGCATCGGGAACCAGGACATCAGGATTTCCAGCAGAATGGAGCGCTGCTGCGGTGCTTTGGCTTCAATTCGCACCTTATATTTCAGCAGGTCGCTGACCATCCACAGGTCATCCGGTGCATAGGTTGTAAATTCCTTGCCATCACGACGAGTACCATGTACGGTACGGCCTTCTATCTGCACCTTGTCGATATTGCCGTCTTTTACCTCTTGCATGAACTGCGAGTAAACAATCTCACTCTTGGCTTTGCCCATATCGACGAATTGGTTGAATACCATCGTCAGCACAGAAAATATCGCAATCCAGAGGATGACGTTTTTAAGAATATTTTTCACTTGGTTAAATTCCTTTAAAGCGTGAAGCTTTGTTTCATTTTAACTCAAAATCAAGCGCTTAAGACTTTTTATTAAGTCCTAGCAAGTAGACTTCACTGCTGCGATCACGCGAGGCTTTCGGCTTACGCGTCACCACCTTGTCGAACTGCATTCGCATATGCTTTACAAGTTCATCAAAACCGCTACCGACAAACACTTTGACCAGAAAGTTGCCGCCCGGTTTTAGCCAATGCTGGCAAAAATCCAGCGCCAGTTCGGTCAGATACATTGCGCCCGCCTGATCCACATCCTTCACACCACTGATATTGGGGGCCATATCGGCAATTACAAGGTCCACCGGCTTATTTTCTATCGCGGCTTCCAGTTGCTTGAGTACAACTTCTTCGCGAAAATCCCCCTGAATGAACAACACGCCGGGAATCGGCTGCATCTCCAGAATATCCAATGCGATGATTTTGCCCTGACCTTTCAGGCGTTGCACTGCCACCTGACACCAACTGCCAGGCGTGGCACCCAAGTCCACCACAGTCATGCCGGGCTTGATGAGCTTATCCTTATCGTCGATCTCAATGAGTTTGTAAGCAGCACGGGCACGATAACCATCCTTCTGCGCGCGTTTCACGAACTCGTCGTTCAGATGCTCCTGCATCCACGCTTTACTGGTACGAGATGGTTTCATTGAGTTTTTAACTTACATTTAAAACACATTATTTTACGCCGTATTTAACAACTTCGGCCGACCCGCCTTGCCAGCCGTCACTCGTCTGCCCAACGCATCCCCAATCTGCTGCACAAACAATGCATTGCCAAGCGCGTAATTACCATTCGTCGCTTTGCGTATTTCGTCCACCACACCAATATCCAATTGGGCTCTAAACAACTCACGGTAAGCGGCCTGTCTGCTTGCATCATCAGCATCTAGGGCTTGGTATAAAGGGTGCGCTATTATTAATTAGTCGTAAAAGCTGTGCCCCCTATTATTCTTCCCTTATTTTTTCAAAACATTCCACAAGATATGATAGTTGCAACCCTTGCCCACTTGCAGATATTGACCTCGGTACATACCTATATCCACGAGGGCAGAGGTTTTGTTTTTGCATTTCAGGCAATATTCTTTGCTGAAAATCTTCTTTATTAAGTAAAAAATATTCTGCCTCTTTACTGCCAAGAAAAACCCGCACCTTATTATTAGATTCTTTATTCAATCGAATGAAAGAAGTATATGCATATTGCGTGCATGCAGTGATCAATATAAATAAAGCAAAAGCAACAATAGGGGACAGACCACTATTATTTTGCGCTTTACTGGTTCTGCTGGGTTTCATATATGTTCATTGTAAAGATTATCAGCCTGGAAAGCACATCCTGCCTGCCTCGCGGGCCATTATATTTGGCAATGAACGCGCGCATGTGTATGGCCATGTTAAAATAGCGGCTATGAAATTATCATTTAATCGTGGTCTGTCCCCTATTATTTTTATTTTATTATTTGCTATTATTTGTCCCCTATTATTTTTATTTTAGTATTTTAGGGAACATGAATACAATCACCCTTTTCACCCTCCCAATCTACACCTACAATAATATCCATTTTCGGGTCAACCTCTAACATATAACGACAGGTTCTAATATATCGGTACTTATAGATAATATGTCCACTAGTAGTATCTGTTTCACTCAACAAATTCTGATCAGGCGCAAAACCATTTAGGTTGCGCATACTAGAAAAATTCTTTCCAATTTTTTTTTGCAGTCGGTCAACATAAATTTGATGCCAATGATTCGGGTCGTATTGCTGGCTACTGCACCCAATGGCCAGAGATAATCCCGCCAACACTAATAGCTTGTTTACAACAATAGCAACAATAGGCAATAGAACAATAGGGGATAGAACAATAGGGGACAGACCACTATTATTTTGCGCCTTGCTGATTCTACTGGGTTTCATAATTTCTTCATTATAAAGATGATTGCCTTGGAAAGCACATCCTGCCTGCCTCGCGGGCCATTATATTTGGCAATGAACGCGCGCATGTGTATGGCCATGTTAAAATAGCGGCTATGAAATTATCGTCCAAACAAATCGCCCATCTGCGTGGGCTGGCACACAGCCTCAATCCGGTGGTGACTATCGGCAATCAGGGCTTGTCTGAAAACGTACTACAGGAAATCGAACGCAGCCTGAACGCGCATGAGCTGATTAAAGTGCAAGTGGCGGGCGACGACCGCGATGCCCGCAAAGCCATGTATGACGCCATTGCCAGCGCAACCGGCGCAACGCAGGTGCATCATATCGGCAAGCAATTGATTTTTTACCGCGCCAGTGAAACGGTGAAAGAAAAAGCGAAAGTCGTGATTCCCAAGTTTTAGCGCGCCTTGAGCACCAAAACCACACCCAGCAAGCACTCAATCACATAAGCAACACTGGCAATCCCATGCCAGGCTCTAAAACGGTCTGCGAACACGCTATGCATCACATCCGCCGGCATAGCGCTGGCCTTGAGCTGCGCCAACAATGGCTGG
>WBZT01000553.1_pt1 | contig 29840 bp, 13 predicted proteins | sample 5204241 | NCBI WGS metagenome assembly WBZT01 (sample SAMN12344358, study PRJNA552823) | activated sludge metagenome | biome: Activated sludge suspended growth; feature: Nitrification reactor; material: Wastewater; isolation source: activated sludge from nitrification reactor of wastewater... | reverse complement strand
GATCGCCCAGGAGATCGGCTTTCCGCTGGTGATTCGTCCGTCGTTTACGTTGGGCGGCACGGGCGGTGGTTTCGTGAACACGCGGGAAGAATTCGACGCCGCGCTGAACCGCGGCCTGCACGCTTCGCCGGTACACGAGGTGCTGATCGAGCAGTCGATCTTCGGCTGGAAGGAGTTCGAACTCGAATTGCTGCGCGACGCCGCCGGGAACGTGATCATCATCTGTTCGATCGAGAACTTCGATCCGATGGGTATCCATACGGGCGATTCGATCACTGTGGCCCCGGCCATGACCCTGCCCGATACCACCTACCAGAAGATGCGTGATCTCGCCATCAAGTGCATGAACGGGATCGGCAATTTCGCGGGCGGTTGCAACATCCAGTTTTCCGTCAACCCGAACAACGAAGACGAGATCATCGTCATCGAGATCAACCCGCGGGTGTCGCGTTCCTCGGCGCTCGCTTCGAAGGCGACGGGTTATCCGATCGCCAAGATCGCGGCGAAGCTGGCCATCGGCTACCGCCTCGACGAATTGAAGAACCAGATCACGAAGAGCACCTCGGCCTTCTTCGAGCCGACGCTGGACTATGTTATCGTGAAGGTGCCGCGCTGGAACTTCGACAAGTTCAAAGGCACCGACCGTCACCTCGGCCTGCAGATGAAATCGGTGGGCGAGGCGATGGGCATCGGTCGCAGCTTCCAGGAAGCCTTGCAGAAAGCCTGTCAGTCGCTCGAGATCAAACGAAACGGCCTGGGCGCTGATGGTCGCGAGATCCGCGACGCGGAGGACATCCTGGACAGTCTGGAACGTCCGCGTTGGAACCGGCTGTTCCATATCTACGACGCGTTCAAGCTGGGCATACCGTTCAACACCATCCAGAAGCTCACGAAGATCGACCCCTGGTTCCTACGTCAGGTCGAGGAGCTGATCCAACTGGAAAAGCAGATCGAGCAATACCGCATCGAAGACCTCCCGCGCGAGTTGTTCATGGAGGCCAAGAAGAAAGGCTATGCCGACCGGCAGATCGCCCACCTGGTGCGTTGCCTGGAGAGCGCGGTATTCCGTCGTCGCCAGGAGCTGGGCATCCACCGCGTGTGGAAACTGGTGGACACCTGCGCGGCCGAGTTCGAGGCGCGGACGCCGTACTATTACTCCACCTTCGACGAAGAGAACGAAAGCGTCGTCAGCGACAAGAAGAAAATCGTGATCCTCGGCTCGGGTCCGAACCGGATCGGGCAGGGGATCGAGTTCGACTACTCCTGCGTGCACGGCGTGCTGGCCGCGAAGGAGTGCGGGTACGAGACGATCATGATCAACTGCAACCCGGAGACCGTGTCGACCGATTTCGACATCGCCGACAAGCTCTACTTCGAGCCGGTCTTCTGGGAGCATATCTACGAGATCCTGTTGCACGAAAAGCCCGAGGGCGTGATCGTGCAGTTGGGCGGACAGACCGCCCTGAAGCTGGCTGAGAAGCTGAACAAGTATGGCTTCCGCATCATCGGGACCAGTTACGAGTCGCTCGACCTGGCGGAGGATCGCGGCCGTTTCTCTACACTTTTGCGCGACCTGAACATCCCGTACCCGAAATTCGGCGTGGTCGAGAACGCGGACCAGAGCGGACCGGTCTCTCGTGAACTCGGTTTCCCGCTGCTGGTGCGACCGTCCTACGTGCTGGGCGGACAGAGCATGAAGATCGTGATCAACGAAGAGGAGTTGGAGGAGCACGTGGTGAAGATCCTGCAGGACATTCCTGACAACAAGATCCTGCTCGACCACTTCCTCGACCGAGCCATCGAAGCGGAGGCCGACGCCATCTGCGACGGGGAGCATGTGTACATCATCGGCATCATGGAGCACATCGAGCCGGCCGGGATCCACAGCGGCGACAGCAATGCCGTGTTGCCGCCTTTCGACCTGTCGCCCGTCGTGATGAAGCAGATCGAAGACTATACGAAGCGGATCGCCCTGGCCATGCAGGTGAAGGGACTGATCAACATCCAGTTCGCCGTGAAGAACGAGACCGTGTACGTGATCGAGGCCAATCCGCGTGCCTCCCGCACCGTGCCCTTCATTGCCAAAGCCTACGACGAGCCCTATGTCAACTATGCTACCAAGGTGATGCTGGGAGCCAACAAGGTGAACGACTTCAAGTTTCAACCCAAGACCGGCGGATACGCGATCAAAGTCCCGGTCTTCTCCTTTGAGAAATTCCTGGACGTCAACAAGGAGCTGGGACCTGAAATGAAATCGACGGGCGAAGCCATCTACTTCATCGAAGACCTGGAAGACGAGTTCTTTCAAAAAGTCTATTCGGAGCGCAACCTCTACCTGAGCCGGTAAACCGAATCTTCCGTGTCCTTCAAAGAATTCCTGCTCGTCTTCATCGTGGCGTTCATCGCCTTCGGCTTCCTGCGCCGGTTCCTCTATTACAACGCCCTGCAATCCTTCCGCAAAGCTGCCGACGACCTCGAACGCGAGCGCAGTCGAAAGGAAGCCGGCAGCGTCCGGGTGCAAAAGAAGCAGCGGGATGAGGGGGAGTATGTGGAGTATGAGGAAGTTGACTAGGGTCTAAAAGTTTAGAGTTCCGGGTTTCGGGTTTCGGGTTGGTTGATGGTTGAAAGTTGAAAGATGAAAGTTGATCGATTTGAAACTTGGCTTCATTGAGTTGTGTGTTTAGTCGGATTTTCGTCCCTCGTCCCTCGTCCCTCGTCCCTCCTCCCACGTCCCACGTCCCTCGTCCCTCGCCCCTCTATTTAACTCGGAACCCGAAACCGACTATCTTCGTCCTTCCAAACCATCTCTATGAAGAAGTACCTCCCGCATATCCTGGCTGTCGCCTTCTTTTTGCTGTTGTCAGTGCTGGTGTTTTTACCCTTGTTCCAGGGTAAGGAGATCAAGCAGTCGGACGTCACGACCTGGAAGGGTATGGCGCAGGAGATCGTCAGTTTCAAGGAAAAGACCGGCGAGGATACTTACTGGACGAATTCCATGTTTTCCGGAATGCCGGCGTATCAGATCTCGGCCGTCTATGCCGCCAACCTGGTGCAGTACCTCGATAAAGTCGTCCAGTTGGGGCTTCCTACGCCAGCCAACATGGTGTTCCTGCTGATGGCGGGTTTTTACTTTTTACTGATCGTCCTGGGCGTCAATCAACGGCTTTCCATTTTGGGTGCTGTCGCATTCGCGTTCAGCAGTTATTTCTTCATCTACATCGAAGCCGGGCACAATACCAAGGCACACGCGATCGCGTACATGGCACCGGTCGTGGCGGGCCTGTTGCTCACATTCCGGGGAAGGATGTTGTTGGGGGCCGCGATCACCGGTCTGGCGCTCGCGTTGGAATTGTATGCCAATCACCTTCAGATCACCTATTACCTCTTATTGACCGTGGTGCTGCTCGGCATCATGGAGTTGTACAATGCGTTCCGGGAGAACCGGCTTGGTTACTTCTTCAAGGCGACCGGCATCTTGTTGGTCGCAGCCGGACTGGCTGTCGGCTCGAACATCACCAACCTCTGGGCCACCCAGGAGTACGGTAAGTATTCGACCCGCGGGAAGTCGGAACTGACCAGCGAGAAAGAGAACAAGACCAGTGGTCTTGACCGGGATTATATCACCGACTGGAGTTTCGGGGTGGGCGAGAGCCTGAGTCTGCTCGTGCCCAGCATCAAAGGTGGCGCCAGTGAGCCGATTGCGAAGAATAACAAGGACGTACTGCAAAAGGTCGAAAGTAACTTCCGGCAATACGTAAGCGGCTTCGGCGCGTACTTCGGCGAGCAACCGTTTACTTCCGGACCGGTTTATGTGGGCGCCATTATCTGCATGTTATTCCTGCTCGGGCTGCTGACCATCAAGGGCCCGGAAAAATGGTGGCTGCTGGCGGCCTTCCTGTTGTCCATCACGCTTTCCTGGGGCAGGAACTTCATGGGACTGACGAATTTCTTCCTCGATTTTGTTCCGGGCTACGACAAGTTCCGGGCGGTGACTACCATCATCGTGATCGCGGAGTTTGCCATGCCGCTGTTAGGCATCCTGGCGCTCGATAAGTTGATCCGGGAACCGGATTACTTCAAGCAGCATGCGAAAAGCCTGTACTATGCCATTGGGATCACGCTGGGCCTGACCTTACTGATAGCGGTCGCGCCGGGCATGTTCACCTCGTTCTATTCGACGAGAGAATATGAACAGGTGATGGCTACGGCAAAGAACCAGGGTATCTCGCAGGACGTGGTCGACAACATCTTCACCAACCTGAGCACTGCACGCAAGGCCATCGTGACGGCGGACGCCTGGCGTTCGTTCCTGTTTCTCCTGTTGGGTGCTGCCTTGCTGGTGTCATTCGCGCGTATGCGTTACAAGGCCGAGTACTTCGTCTTCGGTCTGCTGGCGCTTGTCCTGGTGGACTTATGGAGCGTGAATGCCCGTTATCTCGGAGACGATGATTACGTCAGAGCCAGCAAGGGAAAAGCGGAGGCGTATCCCATGACCACGGCAGACCAGGTTATCCTGCAGGATCCCGGTAAGAGCTACCGGGTGCTGAACCTGGCGGTGAGCACCTTCAATGATGCAAGTACCTCTTATCGTCATCAGTCGATCGGGGGATATCATGGCGCCAAATTGAAGCGCTACCAGGAATTGATCGAGAACGAGATCGCACCGGAGTTAATGGGTATGCGCAACGCCCTGCAAAATCAGGATTCCTCGACCTTGCAAACGCTGACCGGTCAGCCGGCGGTGAACATGCTCAATACGAAGTATATCGTGTACAATCCCGACGCGGCGCCCCTGATCAATACCGGCGCCCTGGGCAATGCCTGGTTCGTTTCGGAGGTGAAGATGGTCGCCAATGCCGATTCCGAGATCGCCGCCCTGCGCGGATTCGATCCGTCCCGTACGGTGCTGGTGGACCAGCGTTTTGCTGACCTACTCAAAGGCTTCTCGCCGTCGGCGGATTCCGGTGCCAGCATCCGGCTCACAGACTATAAGCCGAACCAGGTCAGTTACGAGTCGAACGCCTCGACGGAGCAACTGGCGGTCTTTTCCGAGATCTACTACGACAAGGGTTGGAACGCGACCATCGACGGTCAACCGGCAGATTACTTCCGTGCGAACTACGTCCTGCGCGCCATGCGCATACCGGCAGGCAAGCACACGATCGTGTTCCGTTTCGAACCCCGTGCAGTGGCGGTGGGCGAGAAGGTTGCGCTGGCGAGTTCGTCGTTGCTGCTCCTCTTTTGCGCCGGCATGGGCTTCCTGGCCTTGCGTAAACGTCCTGCCTGATCCGCGACCGGTTTGCCATGAGCGCGGCTCCTCGAAAAGTCCTCTACATCACCTATTACTGGCCGCCCAGTGGCGGAGCGGGCGTACAGCGTTCGCTCAAGATGGCGCGTTATCTGCCGGAGTACGGTGTTGAACCGATCGTGCTGACCGTTGATGCAGCGGCAGCCACCTATCCGGTCGAGGATCCTAGTTTGTCATCCGAAGTCCCGCCAAACCTTCGGGTGATCCGGACCGGTTCCTTTGAGCCCTTACAAGTGCTGTCGCGCTTCGTCGGAGGAAAGAACAAGATCCCGTATGGAGGGTTTGCCAATAAGGACAAGGAAAAGTGGACGCAGAAGTTGCTGCGCTTCGTGCGTGGTAATTTTTTTCTTCCTGACGCGCGGAAAGGCTGGGTGAAATACGCCTTGCGCGAAGCCGCGCGGCTCATTCGCGAAGAGCGGATCGACACGATCGTGGTTTCTTCGCCGCCGCACAGTTCCCAGTTGATCGGATTGGCGCTCAAGCGCAGCTTTCCCCATGTTCGCTGGATCGCGGATCTCCGGGATCCGTGGACCGATATCTATTATTATCCTGACTTGTTGCATACCGGTTTGGCGAAGGCGGTGGATCGGAAGCTGGAACGAAAAGTGCTGGAGCAATGCGACCATGCGTTGGTCGTGAGCCCGGATATACGGCGTATGTTCGCCGCCAAGTCGGAGCGGGTCAAGGCGGAAAAGATCCATGTGATCCCGAACGGTTTCGATCCGGGCGATTTCGATCCGGCAATCGCACCGCCACAGGATGTTTTTCGGATCACCTATGTTGGAACGATGGCGGAGAGTTATCGTCCGGGTGCCTTTTTTCAGTCGGTTGCAGCATTGCGAAAGCAGGGTACGTCATTGCCGTTGCGGTTGCGATTTGTCGGCAGTACACGGGCGGCGCTGGAGCCGATCCTGCAGGCGTACGGCTTGCAGGACATTGCGGAGTTCATCGGGCACGTCCCGCATCGGGAGGCTACGCGTTACATGCAGGAAAGCAATGCCTTGCTGCTGGTTATCCCGGATGTACCGAAGGCGAACGGCATCCTGACCGGAAAGCTCTTCGAATACCTGGGCGCCGCACGTCCCATTATCGCCTTGGGCCCGGTCGATGGAGACGCCGCTACGATCCTGAAAGAGACGGGAGCGGGGAGGATGTTTGGGAGGGAGGAAACAGATTTGCTGTCTGTTCATATCCATTCGCTCCTGTCGAAGCCGATAGCGCAGGCTGATAAGCTTACTGTTGATCTTGCTTATTCACGGAAAACGCTGGCCGGAAGGTTGGCGCAAATCATTCTGGCAAGTTGATATGAAGATATGGATTGACCCGCTGTTGACCTACCGGAGTATTATCCGGTATACCCTTCAGCTTGCTGCATTCAACCGCCAGGTCACTTTTCACTTTGTGACGGAACGCAGTGATGCGGATTTTTTTGTTTCGGAAGGGGAGGATAGCGACCTCTGTTTGTATGCGACTTTCTATCATAGCATATTAAAGGGCGACTTCAATCACGGTCATCATCTTGGTTCATCCTGTCTGGTGCACGATAAATCGGGGAGGATCGATCATTTGGCAACGATTTATTATTGCTCTAACAGTCTTCAGGAGCGAGGAGAGGGGGTTTCGGATTCGATCGGACGGTTCAAGTATGAAAGCAGTTATCAGGCCCGTTATGATAATGTGTTTCTCAATCTCGTACAAGAAGCGATACAGGATCTCTTTCGAACCAATGCCAAGTTGGCGCGACTGAAAACCCGTGATCGTCCCACCCGCTTGTTTCTGACACACGATATTGATACGGTTTACGGAGCCTGGAAAGAGGATGGTATGCGAGCGATTCGTTACGGCAGGATAGACAAGCTGTTTCGGTTGGTTGTCAATATGCTCTTTCGGCGGCCCGATTGGTTGAACATGGATAAGATCATCCTGTTGGAAGAAGCCTCCGGAGTTCGGTCCGTCTTCTATTGGCTGTTGTATCAAGATCGTGTCAATGCAGACTATGATTTCCGCTCCAAAGAGCTACAAGCCATGTATCAGTATGTTCGTCAAAAGGGTTGGGAGTCCGGGATACACAAAAGCTTGCATGGATTGCCGTTTTCGGAGGAGCTGAAACGAATGCCTGATCAGGTTCAGAGTAATCGTTATCATTTCCTTCGATTTAAGATACCTACTGCGTACCGTGAAGTGGAAGAGGCCGGACTGAAGCTGGATACCTCGTTGGGATTTACCGAACAGTGGGGGTTCCGAAATAGCTACGGGTTACCGTTCATGCCCTATGATCAGGAGCGGGAACGTGTTTTAAAAATCGTGGAGGCGCCCTTGCATGTTATGGATAGGACCTTTTACCGGGACCAGGTACACGCATCGCAGGCTTCCCCCATGGTGATCGACTGGATGGAGCAAAACAAGACGAATTGCGTTTTCACCTTGAATTTTCATAATAACTTCTTCTACTCCTTCAAGTATCATGGTTATACCCGATTCTACACGAATCTCCTGAAATGGATGAAAGAGTCGGGTATTAAAAGTATCACGGAAGAGGAGATGATCCGCGAGTACCATCGCCCCGACCTGTTCAGTTGAAATGGGATGTCCAGTAACCTAATCCACCGACCCTCCAGAGCAACTGCGCCAGCTTGTCGTTTCCTCCTTCGAATTCTTTGATCAATTTTCTTAGTAATCGCTGATCAAGGAAGTCAAGGCTGGAAAAATCCTGTTCCAGCAAAAAGTGCATATCGGTTCTCAGCCAATGGGCTCCCGGGGTGGTGAACCCTTTCTTATCGGAACGATTCAGAATTTCATCCGGTAGAATGCCGCGCATACTATCGCGCAAGATCGATTTGGTTACTCCATTTCGGATTCGATCCTCACTCTTCAAACGAAAGCCGAATTCCACCAGGCGGTGGTCGAGAAAAGGTACCCGCGATTCGATCGAAAAGGCCATGCTGTTCCGGTCTTCGAAATGTAAAAGCGAAGGAAGTAAGGTCTGAAAGATCAGGTTGTAAAGAAAGTTATCGAGTTTATCCGGAAACCTTTCGGCGAGTCTGAATGGTGCGTTGCGGTCGGGATCGCGGTGGAGGTATGGGTGAAAATGCCGGTACTCCATCGAATACAATTGCTGCTCCGTAAATACCGCACTCATCATGCTTTTCGCCCAGACATCCGCCGATTTCTTCATTCCAAACTCCTGATTGGTTCGGTGATCGCGAAAAAGTCGGGTGGCTGTTGCGAGGTGACCCTGTCGCAATTCGTTTCCGATCAGGCGATAAAAGGAATGCATGTACCCTCCGAGAAATTCGTCGGAGCCTTGTCCGTCGAGCAGTACCTTCATCTTGTGCCTGCCGGCGAGTTCCATGACATAGTATTGGGAAATGTCCGACGACCAGTTGGTAGGAACATCGATGTGGTAGCACATCCGGTGGAAGCATTCCCGCAAAGCTTCCTTTTGCGGTGAGTAATCCACGTTCCGGATATGGGGGTACTTTTGAAGAATGGATTTTACAAAAGGCCGCTCGTCTACGGCGTTTTCGCCGGCATAATAGATCGTAAATGTCCTGAAATCGACATCCGGATAGAGGTGCCCGACGATACTCGTGATGGAAGAACTGTCGATGCCGCCGGAAAGACAGGCACCGACTTCCACATCACTCCGCATATGCAAGCGCAAGCTATCGATCAGGCGTTCGCGAAATTCAATGGTCTTCTCCTGATAGGTTCGTTGATCTTTGCTCAGCGGTTGCAGGTCCCAGTACCGTTCAATCTTTACCTTGCCGTTCCGATAGAGCAGGTTGCAGGCTTCCGGCAAGGCCTTGACTTTTTCGAAATAGGTTTCATCCTGATAAACTACCCAGCCCATCTGCAGACCCCGTCGGATTTGCCGCATGTTGAGGTCGTTGGAAAAGACGGGCGAGGGGCGCAGGGCTTTGTATTCTGATCCGAAGTAAAAACGGTCGCCTTCCAGGATGTAGAGGAAAGGTTTTATCCCGAACCGGTCGCGGGAGCAGAAGAGTTCTTCCTTTCGTGAATCCCAAATGGCAAGAGCCCACATTCCTACGAAGCGTTGCACGCAGGCAGCGCCCCATTGTTCATAGGAACTCAGAATGACTTCGGAATCCGACTGGGTGTGGAACCGATGTCCGAACGACTCCAGTTCCTTTCGTATTTCGAGGTAATTATAGATTTCGCCATTAAAGACCATCACCAGGTCCCCGCGCCGCATCGGTTGATTGGCGGCATCAGAAAGGTCGAGGATCGACAGCCGGTTGTGGCCCAAAGCGACCTGGTTGATCAGCAAGCTGTTGGTGGCATCCGGCCCGCGATGGCTGATCGAACCCAACATTTTTTGGATGAGGGGCTCTCGGTCAGCCTGAGCGAGCGATGGATCAATGAAACCGGCGATGCCGCACATAAAATGTGGTCAGTTAGAGCAAAGGTATAATTCCATTAAGAAAAGCTCGAAAATACAGTAAATCTCAAAGGTGTTTTTTAATGCCAAAGGGTTGATTGGTTTTATCTGAATAAGTAACTTAGACTCAACCAATGCATTAACTCTCTACAGATATGTCAAGTAAACTATTTAGATGCAGCATTCTCTTGCTTATTGTTCAAGTTAATTGCCTCTATGGTCAAGTTACATTGCGCCTTCGCCCGGATGGTGCTAACGGTAAGGATGCCATTCTTGCTGATTGGACTCCGACTCAGAATTTCGGAGTGCATCCTGAATTCGGGAGTATTGCTTGGACCTGCAACGGGGACCCCTGCATCGGCAGGGCATTGATCCAGTTCGATTTGAGTTCAATACCTGTCGGTTCCACTGTTAATTCCGCATCGTTAAGCCTGTTTGCCAACCCGACTCCAGTAAATGGCAACGGTATAGCCACCCAGAATGCCAACGCATCCTGGTTGGAGCGCGTTACCGGTAATTGGGATGAATCGACCGTGACTTGGAGCACAGCTCCGTTAACGACTACCGTAAATCGGGTCATGTTGGCGCAAAGCACATCGAATTTCCAGGACTATGTAGTTGATGTGAGGGATATGGTTCAAGACATGGTCAACCAACCTGCACAGAACAATGGTTTCTTAATCAGATTGGATGATGAGACGTATTATACCTCGATGATATTTGCCTCCAGTGACTTCAGCGATTCACTTTACTGGCCAATGCTGGAAGTGGTTTATACGCCGGCTGCGGCCCAACAGTGTCAAACAGTCTTCGTAACAGACGGTAACGGACAGGATGCCATTGTGACAACATTTGAACCAGCGCTCTCTTATCCCAACCATGAAGAGTTCGGGTCTATGTCATGGACCTGCAATGGTGATCCTTGCTGGCAGCGTGGATTGATGCAATTCGACCTGTCATTTATCCCTTCCAATGCAGTGGTCGATTCGGCTTTTTTGGATTTACATGCAAATCCTACCGGTCAGGCTGTACCGCCCATGCAAGGCGCAAATGCCAGTTACCTCAAGAGAATTACCTCTCCATGGAGTGCCAATTCCGTGACGTGGAATACTCAACCTGCGACAACCACTCAAAATCAAGTACTATTGCCTACCTCTCCGACGGGGAATACGGATTATTTACAATGGAATGTGCTTTCGCTGGTTCAGGATATGGTTGCTAACGCATCTACCAGTTATGGATTTGAAATCGAGATGATCGATACGATTTACTATAAGTCAATGCTTTTTGCTTCAAGTGACTATCCGGACAATGCTCTGCATCCATCATTGAGGGTATGTTATCGTTCAACGATTTCAGTCGATGAGCTTTCGGGAAGTGTCCGGAGTTTGGAGCTGTTTCCGAATCCGACATCTACTTCAGTGACGTTGAATTTGCGATTGGTGGCACCATCATCATTAGATGTTATTATTTATGATATGCAAGGAAGAGCGTTCTATAGAGAATCTTTCGGGCGACTTGGTTTTGGGGAACATCGACTTTTTCTGAATTTGAGAGACGGGGACTTGTCCAATGGACTGTACTTAGTTCGAGTTCAATCCCAAGATCGTGTCATCACTCGTAAATTGTTAGTTCGCAGATAGTAGGATGTAGATTAAATTTCACCCGACTATCTTTCAAATGTTGGGTGATTTTTTTTAGCTAATTTTCGCCCCTACTCAGGCATTTATGGACAAGAATCTCTTTGCCCACTATCAACCGGGCTATGCAAATGATTTGAAAGATGAATTTCAGGTTATGCTGAATTCCATCTACAAGTATATTGATGAACCTACTCGTCATCTGCATCGGTTGAGGATTAATCTGTTTGTTGAACTCTTGAAGGACTTGGATAGAAAGGGGCTAATCAGTAATAGAAGAAAGGCGCTGGATATCGGCTCGAATTGCGGAATTTATTCTAAACTGATTTCTGATGCAGGTTTTTCCGATGTTCGCGGCATCGATATCGACGCCCCCTTAGTCGACGTGGCACGAAAGGAGTTCGGGATTGAGCAAGGAGATAAACAAATCCGTTTTGAAGTCTTCAATGCGGAAGAGTTGGATGACAGTGAGCAGGTTGATTTCATCTTATGTACGGAAGTAATTGAACATACCCGTAATCCCAAAAAGGTAATCGATCACATTCATCAAAAGCTTGCCCCGGGAGGAATAGCGATCATCACCTTGCCCAATGCAACATCGTATCCGTATTTTTTAACCAAGTGGTCGCACAAGATTCGGGGAAAGAAAATTGAAGGTGAGTTGTATGATCACCTGCAGTTTCCTTCACACCGCAGCCGTGCTCTTTTCAACTTTCCTGATCTGGAGTTGATCAAGACCTCCGGGACGAATCTGTATTATTGGTACTTCCTTCACAAGGTTCCCGGCTTCGCGCTCTTGAATAAGTGGAATTACCAATTGGCAAAAACGCCAACGTTAAGCAGGTTCGCGCAATTTTATTTCCTGGTACTTAGGAAGAAAGCTGTGGTATAAAAACAAAAGGCCTCAACATTGGAGGCCTTTTGTTTTAAAACTATCACTATTTACTTATTCTGCGTCACACCCTCCACATAAAATTTCCGCTCCTTCAGATCGAAGCAGTTGCCTTTGGCAAGGACGTGAACGATGATGTTCTCAATGGAGATGGGGGAGCCTTCCTTCAGGTCGGCAATGTTGGTGTGACGGATGTGGTGTCCGTCGATGATGATGACCAGGCCCGATCCGATCGCTTCCATGTAGCGGCCTTCGGTGACCAGTACGCCGGTGTCCTCGCCCAGCCCGATCCCGATGCAGGATGGGTTGGCTGCCACAGCCTGAGTCAGGCGTCCGAATCGACCGCGCTTCACGAAGTGTGAGTCGATGATCACGTCACGCATGAAAGCTAGTCCGGTGGTGATCTTCACTTCACCTTTCAGGAGGGCTTCGGAGCTGCTGCCCTGGTAGATCATCGTATTCGACATGGCCATGGCGCCTGCACTCGTGCCGGCGATGACGAAACCGTCCTCGTGGAAGTAGCGCTCCGTGATGATCTCCAGGAACTGGGTTCCGCCGAAGATGGAGGAGAGGCGTAGCTGATTTCCGCCGCTGAACATGACTCCGTCGCAGTTGCGGATGCGCTCGATCATCTCCGGGTTCTGAGCGTCTTCCCGATTGCGGATGTCCATGATACGGACATTCGTGCAATGCAACTTGCCGAAGGCGTCGAGGTAGTTTTGTCCGACTTCTTCCGGGATGGAGGATGCGCTGGTGATCACCTCGATGTGGGCGTCGTGTCCGCCGCACTCGTGCATGATCCTGGACAGGATCTGCAGCTCGAAGAAATTCAGGTTGTTCTTTTGGGTGAAAAGTGGTTCGGGTTCTGTCCCCTTGTCTTCGTTCCCGCCGATGGAGATCAGTTTACCCTTCGGAATCATCATATTCGTTTGACTGAAAGCGTTTTGGCTGCGCAAAGATAGAAATCCCCGCATAGGACGGGCGTTTCAGCACTATATAACGTCCGGAAATCGGGAAGGATACGGGTTCGATGGCCTTTTTCGGGCAAATTTTGGCGATTCAGGATTTCTTACTACTTTGAAACGACCAAAAACACTGATACCCCCTTTCCTTATGAAGATACAGGACATTCGCGTGATGCGCGGGCCAAATTACTGGTCCATTCGACGTCACAAATTGATTGTGATGAAGCTGGACATTGAAGAGTTGGAGGATTTGCCGACGAACAAGATCAGCGGCTTCTCGGAACGTATGGAGAAGATGTTTCCTTCCATGTATTCTCACGAATGTTCGGAAGGACATGCAGGCGGATTCTTCAAACGCGTGCGCGAAGGAACGTGGATGGGCCACGTGGTGGAACATATCGCACTCGAGATCCAAACACTTGCGGGAATGGATGTCGGCTTCGGCCGCACACGCAGTACCGGTCAGCATGGTGTATACAATGTCGTGTTCAACTACATGGAAGAAAAAGTCGGGATCTATGCCGCTAAGGCGGCCGTGCGGATCTGCGACGCGCTGTACAAAGGCGAAACCTATGACCTGGCCGACGATATCCAGCGGATGCGGGAAATCCGGGAAGACGAACGACTTGGACCTTCTACCGGCTCCATCGTCGACGAAGCCATCAAACGCAAGATTCCGTGGATCCGCCTCAATCGGCATTCCCTGGTGCAACTCGGTTATGGAAAGAATCAGCGCCGCATCCAGGCGACGGTCGCCAGTACGACGAGTAGTATTGCAGTAGAGGTGGCATGTGATAAGGAAGAGACCAAGAACCTCCTGGAGAATGCTTCCATCCCGGTTCCGCGTGGCCGTGTCGTGTACGATGAAGAAGATCTGCGTACTGCGATCGACCGTGTCGGTTTCCCGATCGTCGTGAAACCGGTCGGCGGGAACCATGGACGTGGCGCAACCATCAATGTCCAGGATATGGATGCGGCGATCGAAGCACTCGCGCTGGCAAAGCGTGTTTCGCGCGGAGTCATTGTCGAGCGTTTCATTACCGGTTACGATCACCGCTTGCTGGTCATCGATTACAAGTTCGTCGCGGCGGCCAAGCGTACACCCGCCATGGTGACCGGCGATGGCAAGCACACCATTCGCGAACTGATCGACATCACGAACAGCGATCCCCGGCGCGGCTATGGTCACGAGAAAGTGTTGACCATGATCAAAGTGGACGACACGACCGCGACCATGATCGAGGAGAAGGGTTATACACTCGACACGGTGCTCAAAGCCGGTGAAGAACTGCACCTCAAGCGTACCGCCAACCTCAGTACGGGCGGCACGTCCACCGATGTGACCGAAGTCGTGCATCCGTACAATGTCTTCATGGCGGAGCGGATCGCGCGGATCATCGGACTCGACATTTGCGGGATCGATATCATGACGCCCGATATCCGAGTGCCCTTGCACGAGAATGGCGGAGCCGTGTTGGAAGTGAATGCCGGCCCGGGATTCCGCATGCACATCGCCCCGGCCGAAGGGCTCCCGCGCAACGTAGCCGAACCGGTGATCGACATGCTCTATCCTCCCGGCAGCACCGCGCGCATCCCGATCATTTCGGTTACCGGCACCAACGGTAAGACCACGACCACGCGCCTCATTGCGCACATCGTGAAGACGATGGGGCATAAGGTCGGCTTCACCACGACCGACGGCATTTACATTCAGAACCGCATGGTGGAGCAGGGGGATTGCACCGGACCGCTCAGCGCGGAATTCGTCCTAAAAGATCCGACGGTTGATTTCGCGGTCCTCGAATGCGCGCGCGGTGGTATCCTGAAATCCGGTCTTGGTTTCCACAACTGCGATGTGGGCATTGTGACCAATGTCAGCGCCGATCACCTGGGGCTGAAAGACATCAACACCATCGAAGAGATGGCACGGGTGAAAGGTGTCGTAGCCGAAAGCGTATTGCCGGAAGGTTATGCCATCCTCAACGCCGACGACGACCTGGTGTATGAGATGCGGAAGACGGTCAGTTGCAATGTCGCGCTCTTTTCGCTTGACGAAAAGAATCCCCGCATCCAGAAGCATACTGAGCGTGGCGGCATTGCCGCCATCGTAGAGAACGGTTATATCACGATTTGCAAAGGCACCTGGAAGATCCGGGTCGACAAGGTGATCAATATTCCGTTGACCTTTTCGGGGAAAGCCGTCTTCATGATCCAAAACATCTTACCGGCCGTGTTGGCGGGATTCGTTCGGGGCTTCAAGGTGGAAGATATCCGTTTGGCGTTGGAGACCTTCATCCCGTCGCCGACACAAACTCCGGGCCGTATGAACCTGTTCCAGTTCAAGAAGTTCGACGTCATGGTCGACTACGCGCACAACCCGGCCGGATTCCAGGCCATCGCACGCTTCCTGGAGCGGATCGAAGCCAGGCCGAAAGTCGGCATCATCGCCGGCGTCGGCGACCGCCGCGACGAGGATATCGTCTCGCTTGGTGAATTGGCGGCTCAGATGTTTGACGAAGTCATCATCCGGCAGGATAAGAACCTGCGCGGCAGAAGTGAACAGGAGATCATTGATTTGATGATGAAGGGCATTCATTCCGTCGATGCTTCCAAGCCCGTCAAGGTCATGCCGAAGGAATCCCTGGCGATCGACTATGCGATCAAGCATGCAAAGAAGGGGTCTTTCATTACCATCTGCAGTGATGTTGTGCCGGACGCATTGGATCAGATCATGAAGTACAAGGAAGAAGAGGATCACTTCGAGATCCACAAGGAGGATATTCCGAACGCGGTTTCCTAAGCAGCCAACTTACACTTGGATTTAACCCACCCTTAATAAGAAGGGTGGGTTTTTTTATGATTTTAAAGCATTAAACAAGCTTGCGCATGGAACTTTTTAGCTGAAATCAAGTAAAAATGCGTTAAGTCTTACAGTACCCGGAAGCGGGTGGGGGAGCGAATGCCCTCCACCGATCCGACCCGAAAGCAATTCCATGAAAGAACTTGTCCGCCGCCTGATCCTGTTGATCACCATTGCCGCAACGGCCAGTCTGATGCCGAAAAAGGCCTCGGCAACGCACCTGGTCGGTTCCGACATCTCCTATACCTGTCTGGGAGGCAACACCTACCGGATCGACCTGACCTTTTACCGTGATTGTCGTGGATCGGCAGCACCGCTCGGAGTGGGTATCGAATTCCGCTCGGCAAGTTGTAATCAGTATTTCACCGATACCTTGTTGCTGGTCACCGGCACCGGTAACGAAATCACCTATCCGTGTCCGACCCTTGTCACGAGTTGTGACGATCCCGCTTCCACCATTCCCGGAATCCAGGAGTATCAGTACAGCGGCATCATCACCTTCCCGATGCAGTGCGCCGATTGGGTGATCAGTTGGTCCTACTGCTGCAGGAACTGCGACATTACAACAATGTTGGTAGCGTCACCTTGTTTGGAAGGAACCAATCCCGGCATGTACATCGCCGCGACGCTCGATAACCTGAACCTTAGTTGCAATTCTTCTCCGCGCTTTACCAACATTCCTGTAGCTTTTCTATGTGTCGGACAGAATTTCACTTATAACCACGGGGTGATCGATCCCGATGGCGATTCGTTGGTTTACAGCCTGGTGAACCCCCTCATCAACGCTACCGACTCCATTCCATTTTTACCCGGCTACTCGGCTACGAATCCGATCACGTCTTCTCCTGCATTTGCCATCAACAGCGCCACCGGTGATTTGACTTTGACGCCTACTCAAATAGAAGTAGGGGTCGTTTCCGTGCTGGTAGAAGAATACCGCAACGGGGTGCTGATCGGTAGCGTCGTTCGTGACATGGAGATCTACGTGCGCGCCTGCAGCAACAACCTGCCAACCGCCAGCGGCATCAATGGGGGAGCGTCCCGTGACACTTCGGTGTGTCCAGGCACCAACCTGTGCTTCAATATCCTGTCGAACGACATCGACCCGAATCAGATCGTGACGATGAGTTGGAACCAGGGAATTACCGGTGCCACCTTTACCGTCAGCGGATTTCCTTTCCCGACCGGTCAGTTCTGCTGGACTCCCTCACCGGCCGATGTTCGTCCGACTCCCTATACGTTCACGGTAACGGTGACCGATGACGCTTGTCCGAACGTGGGTTTCCAAACGTACTCGTTCCAGGTTTTCGTTAACTCGCCACTCTATACGGCGACCGGAACGGATATTTCCTGTAACGGAGCCAATGACGGCGTCGCGACCGTAGTGCCCGGTTCCGGATCCCTGACCTATGTATGGTCGCCCGGTGGCCAGACGACCGCGAGCATCTCCGGCCTTGCTGCCGGTACCTATACGGTTACCATCACCGATACGGTAACCGGCTGCGTGGGTCAGTCTATTGTCACCATCAATGATCCCGCGGTGCTGACCGTGGCAACTGCTACGACCAATCCTCCGTGTGCAGGGTCAAACAGTGGTATCGCCGTTGCTACTCCAGCCGGTGGCACTCCCGGCTTCTCCTATTCCTGGAATACGGTTCCCCCGACGCTCAACGATACTGCCACCGGCCTGGCTCCCGGTACGTACATCGTCACGGTGACCGACAGCCGAAATTGTACGGCCACCGCCAATGCCACGATCAATCCTTCCGCACCGGCGGTGAATGTCAGTACGGTTTCCGTTACCGATCTTCAGTGTAACGGCGACGCCAACGGAACCGCTACGGTAGCTGCAAGCGGTGGAACTCCTTCCTATACCTATAGCTGGAATACCGTGCCTCCTCAATCCGGAACAACGGCAACCGGGCTTTCGGGAGGCACCTATATCGTGACGGTGACCGACAGCCTTGGATGTATCGGAACCGATACTGTGAACATCGATGAACCAGCAGCCATTGTCATTGCGGGTTCTTCCACGCAATCCACCTGCGGCGCGTCGGACGGAACGGCCAGCGCGTCGGCCAGTGGCGGAACGCCTTTCTCTTTTGGATATCAGTATCTATGGTCCGTCGGGGGGCAGACAACCACCACGATCACGGGTCTGGCCGCCGGTGCTTATACCGTTACCGTAACAGATTCCAACGGCTGTACCAGCTCACTGCCGGTTACCGTTTCGGATAGCAACATATTACCGCCCATCGCCAGCGCGATTCAATCGGTTTTGTGTAACGGTCAGACCAACGGTATCGCGGTAGCGGTCCCCCAGAATGGCACTCCGCCCTTTACCTTCTCCTGGAATACGACACCCGTACAAACCAATGATACGGCCTTCAACCTCGGCGCAGGTATTTACGCTGTGGGTATTACGGATGCCAATGGTTGTTCTTCATTCGATACGGTACAAATCACCGAGCCGGCGCCGATCAACCTGACCGTGCTTTCGTCGGATGCATCCTGTTATAATGACAGCAGTGGAATCGGTGTTGTCTCCATCGTGAATGGCGGCACACCGAATTACACCTACGACTGGCAACCTTATGGCGGCACGAATGCCTCCGTTACCAACCTGATCGCCGGCAATTACACGGTCACCGTCACTGATGCCAACGGTTGCACCGGTACCAGTGCCATCAGCATCAGCGAGCCCAGCCAGATTACCGTGACCGTCAACAGCACCATCGAGCCTACCTGTTACGGAGGGTCGGATGGCTCGATTGATATTTCCGTAAGCGGCGGCACCGGTGGCTTTGATTATTTCTGGAATCCCGGAGGAGCCACCTCTCAGGATCTGAGCTCGGTCGATGCCGGTATCTATATCGTGACGATCACCGACGATAACGGCTGCACCTTCCAGCAAACAGTCAACCTGAATCAGCCTTCGCCGGTGAACGCCTTCGCGGGCAATGATACCGCCTTGTGTGTAGGGAACAGCATTCAGTTGCAAGCGACCTTAGGTGCCGGTATGACCGGTCAGTGGACATCCTCAACCGGCGCATCCTTTGTCAATGCCACCAACCCGACCACCGTCGCCAATAATCTGCAGCCCGGCTTCAACAGCCTGACCTGGACCGTGACGGACGCCGACGGTTGTTCCGGCCTGGATGAACTGACCATCTTCAACTATACGAACATCGCCGCCAACGCCGGCAGTGACACGGCTTTCTGCGGACTGGGTTTTGTGCAGTTGAATGCCACGAATGTGGCGGGCTTTAGCGGAAGCTGGACATCAGCCGGTCTCACCACCTTCGACAATCCCGTATTGTCCAACGCCGTAGCCACCCTGATCGATTACGGTACCGATACCCTGAACTGGACGATCACCAACGGCGCTTGTACCACCACGGACTACCTGCTGATTACGGCAGCGGAGCCGGTGAATGCGGAAGCGGGAGACTATCAACTCGTTTGCGCGAATGATGCCGTGCTGATCGCCCGCGGTTTCATCAATGGAGTAGGCATATGGTCGGTCGTAACCGGAAGCGGCAATCTCGCTGATCCGACGAACGACTCGACATCCGTCACGGACCTGCCGGTCGGTAATACCGTATTTCTCTGGACCATCACCAACGGTCCGTGTTCTGCTGCCGATACCGTTAGCGTGGATTATGACAATGCCTGTGAATTGGAACTTCCGAGCGGCTTCTCACCCAATGGTGATGGAAAGAACGACGGGTATCATATCAAAGGTATCGAAGGCTATCCGGACAACGTATTCCGGGTGTTCAATCGCTGGGGCAACCTGGTCTATGACAAGGAAGATTACGTAAACGAAGATTGGGTTGGACAAAACAATAGCGGCGACCCGCTGCCGGACGGCACTTACTTCGTCGTCCTGGAAGTAGTTGGGAAGAACCTGCGGAAGAGCACCTACGTCGATCTGCGCAGACAATAAGAGATTAAAATCCTTTGCGCTGTTCACCGACCGCTGTTGATTGTTCCTTGAGCAAGAGGAGAAAAATAAGACTTTACACGAACTAAAAACACGAATATTGCGACAATGACGCTACGCAAGATACTCTTAGGCCTGGTGCTGCTGTTGAGCGGCTTATCTGCCTCCGGCCAGCAGGACATCCTTGTCAGCCAGTACATGTTCAACCACCTGTTGCTCAATCCGGGTTATGCCGGCAGCAAGGATTACATGATGGCCAGCCTGCTTTATCGAAAGCAGTGGGTTGACTTCAAGGGCGCGCCCGAGACTCAGATCGCCAGCATTCACGGCCCGGTCGGGTTGACCAACCTGGGATGGGGTGTGTTGCTCAGTCATGACAAGATCGGCGTTACCGATCGCACGGACGCCTACCTGAATGCGGCCTACCATTTGAAAGCGTTCGGGAAGAGTAAGCTGTCGCTTGGACTACGCGCCGGCGGTGGTTACTACTCCTATAAGAACAGTGACCTCATCGTTTTCGATCCGGGTGACCCGACCTTTGCAGGTGATCGAGCAACACGCTTCCTGCCGAACGTCGGTGCCGGTCTCTATCTGTATGGTGAGAAATACTATGCAGGCCTGAGCGTACCGACCATCATCAGTTACGATCCTGAAAAAAGCCTTAGCCTGGACCTCAGCAGTGGGGAAGTAGTGCCGCGTCAGGTACGCCACTACTTCGCGACGGTTGGAACGGTACTGGAAGTGAATCCGGACGTCGTTTTGAAGCCCAGCGTATTGGTTAAATACGTGCAGAACGCTCCTGTGGAAGCCGACTTCAACCTGAATGTCCTGCTGGCAAACGTGCTTTGGATCGGCGGCAGCTACCGTACGCAGGACGCGATCGTAGGCTTGGTGGAGTTGCAGGTGAGCAAGAAACTCCGGATCGGATACAGTTACGATTTCACGACTACGGAAATGAAGAACTATAGCCAGGGCTCCCATGAGATCATGATCGGATATGACTTCGGCTATGATATCATGAAGATGAAAACTCCCCGGTATTTCTAATGACCGAAGCTGACGATCAGCTCGTCCACAGTCCCTCGGGTACACCATTTCAAGAACAAGTCGATTTCCACATACGCCCATGACGATTCGCCATACACTGCTCACCGGATTGACAGCCGCCTCCTTGCTTTTCAGCGGTTGTGCCAGCTATCATGTCCGGCAGGGCAACCGCCTCTACAACCAGCTCGCCTATAGCCAGGCGGTAACCGAATACGAGAAAGCCTTAGGTAAAAAGAGCTTTCCGGAGGCCGAACGAAAACTGGCTGACAGCTACAGGCTCATGAACAACTGGAGCAAGGCGGAGCAATCCTATGCAAAAGTTGTCCAGTCTTCCAGCGTTCAACCCATTGACCGTCTGCATTACGGTCAACTCCTCATGCGCAGCGGCAAGTACCCGCAAGCGCAGGAGCAGTTGGATCTCTACCTGGCCAGCGTTCCGGGAGATGAGACGGCGCGCAGGATTCGTCAGAGTTGCGACAGTATTGCCGGTTGGAAAGCCGATAGTGCCAAGTACACCCTAGAAGTGAGCCCGCTGAATTCCGGTCAGGTCAATTTCGCTCCGGTCTATTACAAAGACGGACTGGTCTTTGTCACCGACCGTTCTATGAAAGCGTCTCCAAAGACGTATGCCTGGACCTCCCGTCCGTTCCTCGATCTCTACTACGCCAAGCTCGATGGCAGTGGTAAACCCGGCAGCCCGAAAGCGATGCAGGGAGCGGTGAATGGAATTTATCACGAAGGTCCTGTGGCGTTTACAGCGAATGGCGATACCGCTTACGTTACGCGGAACAACTACGTGAAGAAGAAGGTGGGTAAGAGTAATCAGGACGTGGTCAATTTGAAGATCTACCAGATCGTCAGAAAGGATACATCCTGGTCCAACATGACGGAAGTTCCTTTTAACAGCGACGATTTCAGTACCGGTCATCCGACCTTGTCATCCGACGGCCAGTCGATGATCTTTGCCAGCGATCGTCCGGGTGGTCAGGGAGGCGTTGACCTGTGGTTGAGCCGCAAAGTCAACGGCACCTGGAGCCAGCCGGAAAATATGGGCCCGGCTGTAAATACCGCCTATAACGATGTGTTCCCGACCCTTTGGAAAGACTCTGTACTCTACTATAGTTCCGAAGGCCGTCACGGCATGGGCGGCCTCGACCTTTACCGTGCCGAGAAAGCCGGAAGTTCCTGGAATCGTCCGGAGAACGTAGGTTATCCGCTCAACACCAGTTTTGACGACTTTGGCATCGCGGTGAATGACAGTGCAACCGGTGGCTTCGTTTCCAGTAATCGAGGAGGGAATCCGGAAATCGATCAGATCTACGCCTTTGCGATTAACGACCTGCGTTTCACTTTGGAAGGTATCGCCGTAGAGAAGGGTACCCAAGAACCGCTGGCCGGTGTGTTGGTTGAATTGTTGAACCGAAAGACCGGGAAGAAGGAAACCGCTGTTACCGGTCCGGACGGTAAGTTCATGTTCAAGCTGAACCGGGAGACGGAATACAGTGTTGTTGGTAGTAAGGACGGATTCTTCACCAATACGGAGATCGTAAGCACCGTTGGTAAAGTCCGCAGCGAGAACATGTTCGTGAAGCTCAAATTGGAACTTGAAAAGATCATCATCAACAAGCCGATTGTCCTGGAGAACATCTACTACGACCTGGATAAATGGGACATCCGTCCTGACGCGGCTGTTGAACTTGATAAGTTAGTGCAAACGCTCAAGGACAACCCCGGTATCCGGATCGAACTGAGTTCCCATACCGATAGTCGCGCGGATGACAAGTACAACGATGTGCTCTCGCAGAAACGCGCTGAGTCGGCCGTTCAATACCTGACCAGCCGAGGCATTGATGCCAGCCGCATGATCGCCAAGGGCTATGGAGAACGGGTGTTGGTAAACGGTTGCAAGAATGATGTCAAGTGTACCGAAGAAGAGCACCAGGCCAACCGCCGGACGGAATTCAAGGTGATCGAAATGACAAAATAACCTGGTACCAGGCGACTGAAAAAGGGGCTGTGCTGATCGCGCAGCCCCTTTTTAATTTGTGTATAAGCGTGTTAAAAAGGCTGTGTAAGCAGAGGCAGTCTGGCAATGAAAATCAACGAAATTGCTTCCTTAAAGGCGCTTGTGTCCAACCGCGCGCCCGAAATAATTCCAGACGAAATGATCCATCATTTTACCAAAACTTCGAAGCGGTATCTCTTGAACAAAGTAGCCGTGGCGCTGATGATGATTTGCTCACAACTGTTGTGGGTGAACGAAGCGAAGGCTACGCACTCTGCCGGGAGCGATTTGACCTACACCTGGGTGAGCGGAAATACGTACCGGGTAACCGTTGCGTTCTACCGGGATTGCGCGGGTGTTGCCGCGCCCAATTCCATCACACTGAACGCCCGCTCTTCGAGCTGTTCGCGTAATCAGAATTTTACCCTGAATCTGGTAGCGGGTTCCGGACAGGAGATCACCTTTCCGTGCCGGACCGCTCAGACCAAGTGTACGAATTCTTCTTCCAGCAACGCGGGTTACCAGCAATACCTTTACCAGAATAATGTAACGCTACCCCAGCAGTGTTCGGACTGGGTGCTCAGTTACTATGTGTGTTGCCGAAACTGTGCCATTACTACGCTAAACAACCCTTGCAACGACAACATGTATGTGGAGGCGACACTCAATAACCTCCTCTTCCAGCGGAACAACTCTCCTCAGTTCACCAACATTCCGGTGGCTTTCCTGTGTGTCAATCAGAGCTTCACCTACAACCATGGTGTCGTGGATCCCGATGGCGACTCTCTGGTGTATTCGTTCATCACGCCCCGTACCTATAATACGTCGACCAATACGACGGGTAATGTCACCTTCAATGCCGGCTATTCAGCCAGCCAGCCACTGACGTCGAGCCCTGCGGTCAACATCAACTCCGTCACCGGCGATATCAACATGTTCCCGACCGTTAACGGCGAAATCGGGGTGACCGCGATTCTCGTACGTGAATACCGGAACGGCGTACTCATCGGTAGCGTGGTCCGGGATATGCAGTTCCTGACCAAGATCTGTAACCCCAACCTGTTGCCGACCGCGACTGGGATTAACGGCTCGTCCAATTTCAGTGCGGTCGTTTGCCCCGGATCGACCATTACGTTCTCGGTCAACTCCTCCGATCCCAATGCGACGGATACGGTCATCATGAATTGGAACAACGTGATTCCCGGCGCGACCTTTACAACGGTGGGAGCACAGTTCCCGATCGGCACTTTTACCTGGACTCCCTCGGTTTCCGATGCGCGTTCGCAACCGTACACGTTCATTGTCACCGTCCGCGACAATGCTTGTCCGACCAACGGTTCCCAGACATACTCCTTTTCACTCGTTGTCCCGGTTATCAATACGACGGTCAGCAGTCCGCAATACAATGGATATAACGTCGCCTGTGCGGGTGCTGCAACCGGTTCCGTAACGGCCACAACGGTCGGGGGCACCTTGCCTTATACCTACTCCTGGAATCCATCCGGACAAACTACTCAGACAGCAACCGCGCTTGCGTCCGGTACCTACACCGTTACCGTAACAGATGCCAGCGGCTGTACGAGTTCCGCGCAAACAACCTTGTCGGAACCGCCTGCACCGGTCGTGGCAGGGATCGCGTCCTCCATCAACGTGAGCTGCAACGCCGGTACCGATGGTTCCGCGAACAGCAGCATCAGCGGAGGACTTACTCCTTATACGTATGCCTGGTCGCCCGGAGGGCAAACGACAGCCAACCTGACGGCGGTAGGTGTTGGTACCTATACGGTGACCATCACCGACCTCAACGGTTGCACCGATACCGCACAGGTAGCGATCACGGAACCTACCGCCCTTGTTGCATCCATCACGGGCTTTACCAACGTGACTTGTCTTGGTAACAGCAACGGGACCATTACTACTTCCGTCTCTGGCGGAACCGGCCCCTATACCCACCATTGGTCAAATGGAGCCACCACGGCCAATCTCACCGGCCTGGGCCCTGCCACCTATGCGGATACGGTTCGTGACGCGAACGGATGTACCCAGATCATCACCCAGGTGATCACGGAACCGGGTACCGCCGTTTCCCTGCCTGGATCTTCGCTCAGCCTTGCCGATATTTCCTGTTTCGGCGGCAGTAACGGCTCTGCAACCCTTACCCCTTCGGGTGGTACGCCTCCCTACACCATCAGTTGGTCGAATGGCGATGCCGGTAATACGGCGGATACATTGATTGCCGGATCGTACACCGTGACCGTGGAAGACGCCAACGGTTGTACGGTTGACAGTACCTTTTCGATTGGCGAACCGTTGCTCTTGGTTGCCAGCTTCAGTGATTTCACGACGACGCCAGGCGGAACGAATATCGATTGCAATGGAGCCACCAACGGTGGTGTGTCGGTTAGCCCGGTAGGAGGGACGCCGCCATACACCTATCTCTGGTCCACCGGCGCTACCATTGATTCGATTGCCGGTGTCGGTGCAGGGAACTATTGGGTCACGGTAACGGACGTAAATGGTTGCAAGGACAGCATCAATACGCCGATCACAGAACCGACTCCGCTGCTCAATACGCTCACCAAGTTCGATGTAGTCTGTAAGGGCGAAGCGTCGGGTTGGATCAACGCGAATACGTCTGGTGGTAGCCCGGGTTATACCTACAACTGGACCCCATTGGGGCAGACGACGGACAGCATTGGAGGTTTGTTCGCCGGTTTCTACTCCGTGACCATTACCGACTTGAACGGTTGCTCGCGCCTGGATACCATTTCCATCCTCGAGCCCGATACCCTGGTGCCGCTGATCACCGCCATTCAGTTCTTTGGTGATGTGAATGTCCGTTGTGCGGGTGATTCCAGCGCTACCGTTTGGGTAGAAGTGACCGGCGGAACTTCCCCCTATACCTACCTCTGGAGTAACGGCGGAATCAACGACACCCTGTTCAACCTCCCGGCCGGATCAGTCGAAGTCTATGTCCGTGATGTGAACGGCTGTTCCATTGTCGGTTCCACAGCGCTTTCCCAACCCACCCCGTTCTCCTATAACACCATCATCGCGTCAGCTTCTTGTAGCGGAGACTCTTCCGCTTACATTCTGCTGAACCTGGGAGGCAGTACTCCGCCTTATACCTATAACTGGAGCACCGGCGCGACAACCGATTCGGTAGGTGGATTGCCTTCCGGTACGTATTGGGTATTGATCGAAGACGCCAACAACTGCGAGGACTCCGTAGGATTCGTGTTATCGGATCCGCCTGTCCTGAATATCACGGCTTCGGTTTCGGATTATCAGGGTTATAATGTCTCCTGCAATGGTTCGACCAATGGCGAAATTCATCTCTCCATTGCAGGTGGAACCGGTATCTATACTTATTCCTGGTCGAATGGGGCAACAACCGACAGCGTGACCGGCCTGCCGGCAGACACCATTTCGGTTACCATCACCGACAGTAATGGATGTTCCGAGGATACTTCTTTCGTGATCTCGGCACCGGATTCTGTTTCTATCGGACTTACGTCCTTGACGTATTCGGGCGGGTTCAACATCAGTTGTTTCGGTTACAATGACGGCCGCGCCTATGCTGCTACGAATGGCGGAGTGGGGCCCTATACCTATTCCTGGTCGAACGGAGATGTGGCGGATTCGGCGATCGGCTTGTTCGCCGGACCGGTCACTGTAACCGTAACGGATTCGAACGGATGCGTCGCGACCTCCACCATTACCCTCACTGAACCGCTGCCCATGAACATGTCGGCAACGCTTTCGGATTTCAACGGGTTCAACGTGCCCTGTAGCGGCGACTCACTGGCCTGCGTCACGGTGGCGATCGGCGGTGGAACCGTACCATATATTTACGATTGGAACGGCTATGATACCATAACGACCGCTCAGATCTGTAACCTGCCGGCTGATACCCTGGGACTCCGCGTCTTCGATGCGAACGGATGCGTATTGGATACGAACTTCTACCTGACGGAGCCGCCCGTGTTGGATGTGCTCGCAACGGTTTCCGATTTCAATGGCTTCAACGTTTCTTGTTTTGGTTCGACCAACGGTTCGATCGACCAGACCATTTCAGGCGGGGTGAATCCATATTCGTATCAGTGGTCGACCACCGCTACTTCAGAGGATCTCACAGGTCTTGCCGCCGGCACCTATACGTTTGTCTTAACGGATGCGAATGGATGCAGCCGAAATGCGAGTTATACCCTGAGTGAACCACCGGCCATCCTGGATTCCATCGGCTCAGTAGTAGCTGCAACCTGTGGTACTGCCAATGGTACTGCTACGGTATTTGTCTACAACGGTTTGACCCCGTACTCTTATAGCTGGTCACCGGGTGGTGCTACCACAGCAAGTGTAACAGGCCTCAATGGTGGCCAGTACTTCGTCACGATCACCGATAGTGTCGGATGTACGACCGTTGATTCCGTATCGATCTCCGCGATTCCCGTCATGGGTGCAGTAGTTGGTGCTCAAACCGACGTATTGTGCCCAGGTGCCGCGACCGGCTCCGCAACGGTTACACTGAGCGGTGGAACCGCGCCGTTCACGTATGCCTGGACCAACGGTGACACGGGCAGTAGCGCCGACAGCCTTGCCGCCGGAAGCATCTCCGTAACGGTAACCGATGCGAACGGCTGCGTGGAAACTACCAGCGCAACCATTTCAGAGCCCGGAGCATTCGTCTTTACTCCAACGGTCACCGACGCACGATGCAGCGGAATTAACGACGGTTCGGTGGCTATCGGCATCTCCGGTGGTACCGCACCTTACAGTGTGAGTTGGTCGAATGGTGATACAGGTCTTACTGCTGATTCCCTCTCCGGTGGATATGTGACGTACACGGTCACCGACGACAATGGCTGCGTGGTCGCTGATTCCGCCAATGTCAATCAACCATCATCCATCGTTTCCAACCTGAGCGCCAGCACCGATGTACGCTGCAACGGTGATGCGAACGGAACGGCTACTGCAACTGCCGCCTCCGGTGGTACGGCTCCTTACTCCTATACCTGGTCCAACGGTGAGACCGGCCTTTCCGCTGACAGTCTCATTGCCGGAAATACCACGCTCACCATCACGGACGCAAATGGTTGTACGTTGCAACTGACCGCTACGATCGGACAACCGGTCGCCTTCGCGGTCACCGCTCAGGGTGTTGACGTAAGCTGTTTCGGTCAAACGGACGGTTCCGCACAAGCCGGTACAACCGGCGGTATCAGCCCGGCATCGTTCGTCTGGATACCGGGCGGAGGTACGACCGCTGCTATCACGAATCTTACTCCGGGTACATACTCGGTAACGGCAACGGATGCCAACGGTTGTACGAGTACGGATGTAGTTACCATCGACGAACCCGCGCAATTGCTCGCTGATGCCGGTTCGGATCAGGGCGGATGCGAGCCGACCGTCAGCCTCAATGCCGGCTTGGGAAATGGACAAACCGGTACCTGGTCGGTGTTTAGCGGCACAGCCTCCTTCAGCAGCATTTCTTCACCGCTGGCTTCTGTTTCCGGCCTTGCAGTCGGCGATAACCTGCTTGTATGGACCATCACCGATGGTACCTGCTATGGATATGATACGCTCGTGGTACGACTGGATGGTCCCGATCTCTGCGGACTCGAACTGCCCTCAGGATTTTCCCCGAATGGTGACGGTAAGAACGACGGCTATGAGATCAGAGGTGTGAACCAGTATCCGGATAATATGTTCCGGGTGTTCAATCGCTGGGGTAATTTGGTCTATGAACGAGAAGATTACACGAGCAACGATTGGGTGGGCCAGAACAAGGAGGGCGACCCCTTGCCTGATGGAACCTATTTTGTGACATTCGAGGTGACCGGCCAGGATATCCGCCGCTCCACCTACGTCGATATGAGGAGGTAAATTCACCCGTTCATTAAAAATGCGAAGGGCTACTGGTTACAGTAGCCCTTCGCATTTTTATCGTCGTTTACTCGTTACATACTCTTGGTGATGTTGGCACTGACCTTTTTGTTGTCATAGATCATGTGCAGGACGTAGTTGCCGGGTGGCAGGTTGTTCTTGTCCCGGAAACTGTGAATGTTCTTGCCCTGTGGAGCTTCAAATGTTTCGGTTGAAAGGATTTTTCCCTTTGGATCGGTCAATTGTAACCAGACGCGACCGGAGTTCGGCATGAAGTAGGAAACCTCGAAGTTGTCATTGAAGGGGACGGGACTGACCCGTTCGATGCTGAAATCGCGACTGGCTTTCGTGCGAATGGCTGCCAGTGAATGGCTGACGAATTTTCCGTTCTTGAAGGTCTGCCGAATGCGATAGTATGCGACCGTTTCGCCAATCGGTGTTTTGTCAAGATAATTGTATTCACCCAACTCTCCCGCCTTCGGATTTACGTTGATCGTTCCGACTTTGGAAAAGTCGAGACCATTGATCGATCGCTCTACGGTAAAATAGGCGACCTGGTCGTTGACAGCCGTCAGCCAATGTACGTTGACGCCGTTCTCTTTGCCTTCGAGGGAGAAATTAAGGAGTGACTCTGCAAGTGGCGATATGGTACCTGTTGTCCGAATAACCAGGTTGTCCAGGATCGCCATGTCCTTTCCGCCGCCATTCATTCCGCGACCAACATACAGGTTTCCTGCTCCTTTCCAATACATCACGGTATTCGCCAGCCCCCCTTTTGACCAGACCGGCATCCCGTTTACGAAGATCTCGCCGCGGCCTGTAGTGGGCGAGTAGATGAACCGGTAGGTTCGGAAGTTTTCGTCTTTCGGAAGTTCGTAGGTCGTCT
>WBZT01000552.1_pt1 | contig 29872 bp, 34 predicted proteins | sample 5204241 | NCBI WGS metagenome assembly WBZT01 (sample SAMN12344358, study PRJNA552823) | activated sludge metagenome | biome: Activated sludge suspended growth; feature: Nitrification reactor; material: Wastewater; isolation source: activated sludge from nitrification reactor of wastewater... | reverse complement strand
ATTTCCAGTCACCCAGAACACCCTTGCCGTTCAGCTAACCCTTCCCCTTGTCGGGCGAGTAGAGGACTTTCACCTCCAAGTGAGTGCGCCCTGCCGGGCGCACCACAAGACAACGGGGGCCGAAGCCCCCGCCCGCCGCGCTTGAAAACGGCGTCTCAGTCCCGGATATTTTTCCGCCGGCGCGCGACACCCAGGCCCGCGAGACCCAGGCCGAACAGGGCCAGGGAGGCCGGCTCGGGCACGGCGGCGAGGTGGTACAGGGTGGTGGTGTTGGACACCTCGTGGGCCACCGCCAGGTAATGATCGTCGCCATCGCTGTAAGCCAGCAGGCCTTCGGGGGAAACGTCACCGCTGCCGACGATCATGTCCAGGTAGCTGACGTTGTTCGGGTCGGTGATGTCGAAGATTGCTACAGCGCTGGTGGTGGTCCGCTCCAGGCCGATGAAGGCCAGGGTGCGTCCGCCGATCTCGATCAGGGCCACTCCTTCCGGCTCCACGCCCTTGTCGTCGCTGCGGCCGTCGTCGTAGATCAAGCGGGCGATGGCCTCGGCGTCCAGGATGTTGCCGCTGTCGTAGGCCAGGTTGCCGTTCTCGTCCCTGATGGAGAAGGAACGGGCGCCGAAAGTCACCAGGTCGGCGCCGGAGGTGGAGTCGGTGAGGGAGATGTTCAGTTGCTTGAGATCGTCCGGATAACCGCTCAGGCCTGAATCCTTCACCCGCTCCTTGTCGCCGTCGTCCTCGCGGGTGTCGCCTTCATTGGCCATGACCACGTAGGTCTTGCCGCCCGCCTGGTAGGCGGCCATGCCGTCGGGCTGATACAGGCCCTTCACGGCGGCGGAACGCAGGGAGATGGTGTTGTCCTTGTGGTTCGGGTCGATTTCATTGCCGCCGGCGCTGAAATCCTTGACGCCCAGGCCCACCATCTTTTCGAAGGTATTGCCGGCCAGGTCCAGCACCGCCATGGCGTTGGCCTCCTGCAGGCCGACGAAGGCCTTTTTGCCATCCGCGCTCACGGCAATGTACTCAGGCTCGAAGTCCATGCCGGTGTTGGCGCGGATATGGCCGCCTTCCTGGCTTACGCCGGCGAAGCCCGGGGTAGCGATCACGGCGCGGGTGGCCATGTCGATGATGCTGACGCTGCCCACGGGATCGATGCCGCCGTATACGGTAGGAGTCGCCTCGTTGGCCACCAGGAGCTTCTTGCCATCGGGCGTGAAGGTCAGCATGTCGGGCAGGGCGCCCACACCGACGCTACCCGTATTGGCGCGGGTGACGGTGTCGTAGAACTGGACGGTGCCCGGATTGGTCCGCGTGCCGCTTTCGATGGCGAAGGCGGCAACCCCGTTCTTGATGGCCACGCTGTTCACGCTGCCGAAGCCGCTGGTGTCGATGTGCTGCACCAGGGCGCCGGTGCCGGCGTTGAGCACGTCCACGCCCACCACTCCCGCCACCCAGATGGTGTTGGTGGCGGCGTCGAAGGCGGCGATCTCGGAGGTCACCCCCGTATTCAGGCCGGTTTTCCCGTGGTTTGTGCTCCAGATCTTGTCGACGGAGACGATGGGGCCGGCGGCGGCTTCCATGCCGGGCGCCAGGGCGGCGGCCAGCAGCAGGGCCTGGATCAGGGGACGGGTTTGCATTCTTGCCTCGGGAGGTTTGTGGTCGGCCCCGAGTTATAAGTCACGCGTTTTACAGCCATATGTCAGTGCGCCATATGGTCAGTGCGCCATAAGTCATTGCGCCGTGCCGACGATGGCCGGGGAATCGCCCCCCTCTCCCACTCCCTGTCGGCGCCGTCCCGGAATCAGCGCGCGGGTTCGCCCGTCGCCAGCAGCAACGCTCCCAGGGGTACCCGCGCGGGCGCCAGGCGCTCCGCCAGACGCGCGAGGGGCCCGCCGCCCGGAAGAAATACGGCGCTGCTCAGCCTCAGCCTGGCCACGGGAAGGCCGGCGAACAGGTCACGCACTTCCCGCGACGTATGCCAGGCCGCGCCCCGATAGGCGGGCCGGTCGGCATTGCGCCGGTGCCAGAGACTGTGGCGGTTCAGCCAGCCGACGGCGAATCCGCGACGGGCCACCCGGACGATCTCCGCCAATGCCCGGTGTTCGTCGGCCACGAAACACAGGGAAGCGATGGCAATCACCCGGTCGAAGCTGGCGTCGGCGAAGGGCAGTGCCCGGGCGTCGCCTTGCAGATAACTTTCGTTGCGGCCATGGGCCCGCGCGAAGGCCAGCATGGCGGGATCCCTATCCAGGCCGGTGACGTTCCAGCCGTTGGCGCGGGCGAAGCGGCGGGTGAACCAGCCGCTGCCGCAGCCCACGTCGAGCAGGGTTTCCTCCGGCCGCGGGCCGACCTGGCGGCGGATGAGCCTGAACTCCGTTTCGCCGACCCAGCGCCCGCGCGGGGTGTCGTACCAGGCGTCGTAGTCGGCCGGCGTCATGGTCCCCACCTCATGGTCCCCACCTCATGACCCCCGCCTCACCCCGCCAGTTTTTTCCAGGCGGCGATCAGGGCGGTGGCGGCGGCCTCGGTTTCCGCCGCCGTGCTGAAGCGTCCCAGGGACAGGCGCACGGCCCCAGCCGCCCGCGCCCCGTCGAGGCCCATGGCCCCCAGCACGCCGCTGGCGGCATGTTGCCCGGCATGGCAGGCCGAGCCGGTGGAGGCGGCGAGGGAACCGGCCGCCGCCAGCAGGTCCCAGCCGGTCACTCCCGGAAAGGAGAGATTGAGGGTATTGGGCAGGCGCGCCTGGGGATGGCCGTTCAGCAGCAGCCCGGGAATGGCCGCCGCCAGCCGCCGGTGCAAGTCGTCGCGCAGAGCACCAATCCGTTCGGCTTCAACGGCCAGCGCCTCCCGCGCCAGGCGCGCCGCCTCGCCCAGCCCGACGATGTGGGGCACGTTCTCGGTGCCCGGGCGTAGCCCGTGTTCGTGGCCCGCCCCATGCGTGATGGCCGCCAGGGGGGTGCCTTCCCGGACGTAGAGCGCCCCCACGCCCTTGGGCGCGTAGAACTTGTGGCCGGCCAGGGTGAGCAGGTCGGCGCCCAGGTCATCCACGTCGACGGAGATCTTGCCCGCCGCCTGGGCCGCGTCCACATGCATCAGCGCGCCGACGGCATGGGCCCGGTCGGCGATGGCGCGGATGGGCTGGATCGTGCCCACCTCGTTGTTGGCCAGCATCACCGAGACCAGCAGGGTGTCGGCGCCGATCGCGTCGGTGACGCTCGCCAGGCGCACCCGGGCCTCGGCATCCACGGGCAGTTCGTCCAGCGCCCAGCCGTTCCGGGCCAGCTCGGCCAGGGGCCGGGCCACCGAGGGATGCTCGATGGCTGAGGTGGCCAGGCGGCGGCGCCCGCCCGCGCCAGCCGCCCGGACCGCGCCCTGGATGGCCAGGTTGTTGGCCTCGGTGGCACAGCCGGTGAAGACGATTTCCTCCGGCCGGGCGCCGATCAACCGGGCCACCTCGGCGCGCGCCGCGTCCACCGCCGCCTTGGCGCGCCGGCCGTATGCATGGTCCGATGACGGGTTGCCGAATCCTTGTCGCAGCCAGGGCAGCATGGCCTCCAGCACGCGAGGGTCCACCGGGGTGGTGGCGTTGTAGTCCAGGTAGATCGGTTCGGTCATGGCGCGGCCTCTGGCTTGATTTCGGGCTCCGGCGGGCGGGTGCGCAGCCGCTCCACCAGGACGCCGGCGCGGTAGATGCGCAGTTCGCCCGGCGCGAAGGCTGTCCAGCCGCCCTGGTCGGTCAGGGGCTCGGTGGCCACCAGGGCGACGGCGGGGACGGCGCCGGCCGTTTCCAGGTAATGCAGCCGGTCGTGCCCGAAGGCGATCAGGTAGGCGCCGTCCGAAAGCAGGAAATTGAACTTGCCGCCCAGGGCGATCAGCTCGCTGATCCTCGCCACCTCGGCCAGCCAGTCGTCGGCCGGATCGTGGACGTGCCGGCCCAGGTGTTCATGCAGGTGGCCGAGCAGGTGGCAGAAGGCGAATTCCGAATCGGTTTCCCCTTCCGGCAGGCAGAACCGTTCCGGCCTGGATTCCTCCATCTCGACGATCTCAGGCACCAGGCCGTTGTGGGCGAATACCCAGGTTCTGCCGCAGCATGCGCGCCGGAACGGATGGGTGTTGCCGAGGGTGTTGACCGGCGGAAACCGGGCCTTGCGCACATGGGCGATGACCAGGTCCGAGGCCAGGGTCTCGGCCAACTGGGCGAACAGGGCGCTGTCGCAGCCTGGCCGCGCTTCCTTGGCGACGCGGAAGGCGCCCGCCTCGCGCCAGGCCAGGCCCCAGCCGTCCGGGTTGTCCGCCAGCCGGCCGCCCCGCGGGGGAAACCGGCCGAGGGGGGTTTCACGGGCGCGCACCGGATGGCTGGCGGAGAGGCCGAACAGTTCACACATGCTTCAGCCCAGGGCCTGTTCCAGGTCGGCGATGAGGTCGTCCGCGTCCTCCAGGCCCACCGACAGGCGCGGCATGGCATCGGAGATGCCGCGCCGGGCGCGGAGGTCGCGGGCTTGGACACGGCGGGTCGGGAAGGCGGGCTTGTCGCTCATTGCGATTCCTCATTCGAAACGAAAAGTGGCGCTTGATTCCGCGCGGGGGTGCCAGGCCGCATCCTACCGCCGTGTCTTCCCGGGCACCCGTCCCCGCGCGGCGGTGGCAGGTCCGGAAGACCAGGTTGATGTCCGCCCGCCTCACCGTCTCCTGGTCGTGGCGGGCCGGCATCGAGCGAGAATGGGTTCATGGCGCCTTCTTCAAAAATATGGGTTGAGACACCCCCGGTTAACGACTAACATTCTAACGAGGATTGGAGTATTAGATGGAAAACACCGGAAGACAAGTCAAGGACGTGCTCTACGCCCAGGTCACCCGCATCGGCAAGGCCATGTGCAGTCCCAAGCGCCTGGAGCTGATCGAACTGCTCTGCCAGGGCGAGAAGCCGGTGGAACGGCTGGCCAGGGAAGCGGAGATTTCCATGAAGCTGGCCAGCGCCCACCTGAAGGAACTGCGTCAGGCCCATATGGTGGAAGCCCGGCGCGACGGCAAGAACATCTATTACCGGCTCACCAGCGACGCGGTGGCGGACTTCTGGGTGGCCATGCGCGCCCTGGCCGAGGACCGGCTGCTGGAACTGCGCACAGCCCTGTCCAGGCTGGCCGAACACGCCCACGAACTCCAGCCCATGGAACGGGAACAGTTGCTGGCGCGGGCCGAGCAGGGCGAGGTGGTGGTGCTGGACGTGCGGCCGGGCAACGAGTATGCCGCCGGCCACCTGCCCTATGCCCGCTCCCTCCCTCTGGAGGAATTGCAGCAGCGCCTTGCGGAATTGCCCCGGGACAAGCCGGTGGTGGCCTATTGCCGGGGACCCTTCTGCCTGATGGCGGTGGAAGCGGCGGAATTCTTGCGCAGGCATGGCTATCAGGCCGTCCGCTTCGAGGACGGGGTGGCCGAATGGCGCGCCCATGGCCTGCCGGTGGTCCTGGAATCCTGACACAGCATGAAGGAGTAGAGATGTTCCGCATTCTGGTGATATTGAATGACGCCCCCTACGGTTCCGAGCGCAGCTACAACGGCCTGCGCCTGGCGGATTCCCTGGCGCGCAAGGAAGGCACGGAGGTGCGCGTCTTCCTGATGGGTGATTCGGTGATGTGCGCCAAGTCCGGCCAGATCACGCCCCAGGGCTACTACAACATCGAGCGCATGCTCAAGCCCGTGCTGCGCAACGGACAGGTCGCCGTATGCGGCACCTGCATCGAGGCGCGCGGCATTACCCCGGACATGCTGGCCCAGGGCGTGCACAAGGGCACCCTGGAAGAACTCACGGAATGGACCCTCTGGTCCGACAAGATTCTCGATTTCTAGGCGTCGCTTGCCGGCGCCGCCATTCCACCCACCGATGCAGGAGACCGCCATGAACAAACGCCTCAGCTTCGCACTGACCCTGGCCCTGGCCGCCCTGGCCACCCAGGTCGCCGCCCAGCAATCCTTCGCCGTGCCCGGCGCCATCGACGCCGCCGGTCGCAAGGTGCTGACCTTCGTCAACAAGGATCCGCCCGGCCAGCGCTGCAACAACAACCTGCAGGTGGCCTCGGAGATCGCCAACGTCTACCGCCTGCCCATCCAGTTGCTGCCCACCAGCCTGGTGCCCAACCTGCCCGCCCCCAGCGTGTTCTACGGCACCCAGATGATCGCCGCCGACGGCCGCGACCATAACGGCCTGTCCAGCTTCCAGCTGGTGGCCGACGTGCTGGACATGGAAGGCGTGGCCAGGCAGCCCAAGCCCGGCCTGCTGTTCAACGACAAGGTGCGCAAGGAGTACGAGGACCTGCGCGGCATGATCAAGAGCGGCGGCAAGTGATGTCCCGGCCCACGCCCGCGGGACCGCCATGAACATCGAGGACTTCGTCCTGAGCCACGAGCCGACCATCCGGCTCGGCTTCTTCCTCGGCGTCTTCGTCGTCGTGGCCCTGTGGGAGTTGGCCGCCCCCCGCCGGGCGCCGCTGGTCTCGAAGGTGCTGCGCTGGTCCAGCAACCTGGGCCTGGTGGCGCTCAACACCGTCATCCTGCGCCTGCTCTTTCCCCTGGCGGGCGCGGGCCTGGCGGCCTTCGCGGCGGAACACGGCTGGGGCCTGCTCAACCACTTCCAGGCGCCGGCCGCCCTGGCCATCCCCCTGGCGGTCATCGCCATGGACTTCGTCATCTGGCTCCAGCACGTCATGGTCCACGCCGTGCCAGCCCTGTGGCGGCTGCACCGGGTGCACCACGCCGACCTGGACTACGACCTCACCACCGGCGCCCGCTTCCACCCCATCGAGATCATCCTGTCCATGCTCATAAAATTCGCCACCATCGTGGTGCTGGGGCCGCCGGTGGTGGCCGTGGTGATCTTCGAGGCGCTGCTCAACGCCACCGCCATGTTCAACCACGGCAACATCCGCCTGCCGGCGGGTGTGGACCGTGTGCTGCGCTGGTTCGTGGTGACGCCGGACATGCACCGGGTGCACCACTCGGTGGAAGACGACGAGTGCAACTCCAACTTCGGCTTCAACATGCCCTGGTGGGATCGCCTGTTTGGCACCTATCGTGACCAGCCGCGGGCCGGCCACGTGGGCATGACCATCGGCATCCATGGCTACAACGATCCGCGTGAGGTCGACCGGCTGGACGGCATGTTGTTGCTGCCCTTCAAGGGCGAGATCACGGACTACGCCATCAACCGGCGCAATTTTGGCGAGGCGGAAAAATGAGCAAGACCCTGCCCCGCCTCCTCATCGGCCTGGCCCTGCTGGCCGCCATCGCCGCCGCCATCCTGTATCGCGACCGCTTCGACGCCGCCGCCCTGCAAGCCTGGGTGGAAGGCGCCGGGGCCGCCGGCCCGCTGCTGTTCATGGCCGTCTATGCCCTGGCCACGGTGCTGTTCCTGCCCGGCTCGGTGCTGACCCTGGCCGGCGGCGCCCTGTTCGGGCCGGTGTGGGGCACCCTGTGGAACCTGACCGGCGCCACCGTGGGCGCCTCGTTCTCCTTCCTCATCGCCCGTTATCTCGGCGCCGACTGGGTGGCGCGCAAGGCCGGGGGCCGCGCCAAACAGCTCATCGACGGCGTCGAGCAGGAAGGCTGGCGCTTCGTCGCCTTCGTGCGCCTGGTGCCCCTGTTCCCCTTCAACCTGCTCAACTACGCCCTGGGCCTGACGCGCATCCCCTTCCCCGCCTACGTCATCGCCTCCTGGCTGTTCATGCTGCCCGGCGCCTTCGCCTATACCTGGCTGGGCTTTGCCGGGCGCGAGGCCCTGGCGGGGGGCGAAGGCATGATCCGCAACATCCTGATCGCCCTGGCCCTGCTGGCCGCCGTGGGCTTCATCCCGCGCCTGGTGAAACGCCTGCGCGCCAAGCCCGTCGTCACCCTGGACATCCCCGGCCTGAACGCCCGCCTGGGCGGTGAAACCGTGGTGCTGGACGTGCGCGACGCCGCCGACTTCGCCGCGGGCCATATCGCCGGGGCGCGCAACATCCCCCTGCCGGAACTGAAGCAGCGCCTGGCCGAACTGGAGGACTGGCGCGAGCGTCCGGTCGCCGTGGTCTGCCGCACCGACAAGCGCTCCGCCGAGGCGGTTCGGATGCTGGGCGAACAGGGCTTCAAGGAACCGCTGCTGGTGAAGGAAGGCATGCAGCGCTGGAAGAACGACGGGTTGCCCATGAGCGCGGATTGAGCATGAACACGCTCATCAATCACCAGCCCCGCGCCGCCATTCCAGCGGTAGGGTGAACAAGGATTGAGCATGACGACCCTGATCACCCACCAGCCCCGCGCCGCCGGCCCCGCCACCCAGGGCTCCCTGCCGCGCCGCTATCCCGTCTGGGTCCAGGCCCTGTCCATGGCCGCCTTCACCCTGGCCTTCGTCGGCTGGCTCAACGAGACCTGGCTGTTCTGGTTCGACAACCCCATCTGGCTCAACCGCTACACCGAGTACGCCATCATCCTGGCCTTCGGCGTCTGGCGCATCGCCGCCGAGGAAAATCCCTACACCCGCAAGCGCCTCATGGTCCTGGTGGCGGCGGTCACCGGGCTGTGGTGGCTGGTGCCCTGGCTGGTGCCCATGTTCGAGCCCTATGTCGGTTACCAGTGGGGCCAGCCCGTGTTCCCGGCCCTGCACGTGCCGGGCACCATCACCTTCTTCCTGGTGCTGGCGGCCGTCTTCCTGTTCGGCCGGCGCGTCATCTGCGGCTGGAACTGCCCCTGCGTCGGCATCCGCGAGACCGTGGGTTTCGCCTTCCGCGACCGCACCGTGCGCGGCAGGTGGGCCTGGGCCCTGCGCCACATGAAGTGGTTCTTCTTCGTCTTCTACGCCGGCGTCATCGTCGTCACCCTCTACCCGCCCAACGCCTGGACGGTGAGCTTCGTCGGCCTGTTCTACCTGCTGGTGGCCATCACCTACTTCGGCACCTTCTTCGCCGCGCCGCTGATCGGCAACCGGGCCTATTGCCGCTACCTGTGTCCCTACGGCGCCACCTTCGGCCTGCTCAACCACGCCGGCTTCTACGGCATCCGCATGGACCAGGAAAAATGCGTGGACTGCCAGCGCTGCGAACAGGTCTGCGACATGGGCATCCCGGTCTGGCGCCAGGGCAAGGAAAGCGGCCGCGTCACCGGCATCGAGGACTGCATGGGCTGCGCCCGCTGCGTGGTGTCCTGCCCCTCCGAGGCCCTGGAGATCCGCGACTTCCGCAACTGGCTCAAGCCGGCCCTCAAGCAGAACGCCTCCCACCTGCTGGGCAAGCCGCTGCCCACCTCGGCCCCGCGCGAACTGCCGGCGCCGCTGCCGGCCGCCGCGCGCCTCGCCGGCTGGCAGGAGGGCGCCACGGCCTTCGACCCCGAACTGGCCCGCGCCCAGGCCGCCCGCTGCCTGGACTGCGGCGTGCCCGGCTGCCGCAACGCCTGTCCCCTGGCCAACCGCATCCCGGACTGGCTCCAGGCCGTGGCGAAGGGCGATCGCGCCGGCGCCGCCGCGATCCTGGTCGAAACCACCCCCCTGCCCGAGGTGTGCGGCGCCCTCTGCCCGCAGCACCGGCTGTGCGAGGGCGGCTGCACCCGCGCCGAAGCCGCGGGAGCCGTAGGGTGGATAAGCACCACCCTACAGGGCCCTCCCCCTTTCAAGGGGGGAGTTGGAGGGGGGATGGGTTTGAAAAACGGCGCCGTCACCATCGGCGCCCTGGAAAAGTGGGTGGGCGCCGCCGGCCTGGACCTGCCCTTGCCCGCTCCCGCAGCGCCCCTGGGCAAGTCGGTGGCCGTCATCGGCGCCGGGCCGGCGGGCCTGGCCTGTGCCGACCGCCTGGCCCGCGCCGGCGTGGCGGTGACGGTATTCGACCGCAATACGATGGCCGGCGGCCTGCTCGCCACCGGTGTGCCCGCCTTCAAATTGGACAAGACACAGCTTGCTCGCCGGATCGCCCGCCTGGAAAGCCTGGGCGTGCGCTTCGAACTGGGCGTGGAAGTGGACGCCGAACGCTTCGCCGGGATGCTCGACGGCCACGATGCCGTCTTCCTCGGCACCGGCGCCCAGCGCGCCCGGCCCGTGGCCCTGCCGGGGCGCGAGTTGGACCGGGTCGGCGATGCCCTGGAATTCCTCGCCGCGGTGAATGCCGGCACCGCCCCCCGCCTGGACGGCGAAAAGGTGCTGGTCTTGGGCGGCGGCGACAGCGCCATGGACTGCGCCCGCGCCGCCCGCCGCCTGGGCGCCCAGGTCACGGCGGCCACGCGCGGCGCCTTCCGCGCCTCGCCGAAGGAACTGGAAGCCGCCCGGGAGGAAGGCGTGGTCTTGCTGGAGAAGCATGCACCCCAAGTGTTGACGGGCCATGGCGCGGTGTCCGGCGCCCGCCTGGAGTCGGACGGGAAACCTGTCGAACTGGCCGCCGACCGGGTCATCCTGGCCCTGGGCCAGGTGCCCGCGCCGCCGCCCTGGCTCGCCGGCCACGGCGTGAAGCTGGACGAGGCGGGCCGCATCCTCGTCGATGCCCGGGGCCGCACCGGCCACGCCCGGCTCTACGCCGGCGGCGACAACACCCGGGGCCCCGACCTGGTGGTCACCGCCATGGCCGCCGGCCGCCTGGCCGCCTAGGGCATGCTGGAAGCGTTCAGCCTGGGTGGAAGGATCAAGGAACAGTCACGCCGCCTGCTGCCTGCCTTGCCTATCCGCACCGCCTCGACTGCCAGGGTCGCCTGAGAGGGTGAGAAGCAATGTCGACGACTGAACTTACCGTCATTCCGGCGCAGGCCGGAATCCAGATTGTTCATCTGATTGAGTTTCAAGGCAGACAGTCCTACGAACTGGATTCCGGCCTGCGCCGGAATGACGGCTTGTTGGGCCGCCGCGCAGGGTCACGCCAGGGGTTCTTATGATCCCCGCCTTGGTTCTTCTCCTCCTGCTCCCCGCGGCCCCGGCCTTCGCCAGCCATCAATGGGGCGGGGTGGACATCTGCGAGACGCGCAAGGACATCATGCCGCCGGACATGGCCGCCAGCCAGTTGCCGGAGCCCGGTTCGCCGGGCGCGAAGGCGCTGCAACGCTATTGCACCCAGTGCCACTACCTCACCGGCCCGGGGCGCCACACCCGCGAGGAATGGACCGACGTGCTGCGGCGCATGGACGCCCTCATGGGGATATCCCATTTCTATCGCGGCCTGCTGGGCCGGGTGGCCATGCCCGAGCCAGCGGAGAAAGCGGTCTTGCGGGAGTACCTGGACCGCCACGCTCTGAAGGCCCTGGCGCCGCCCGCACCGGGGATGCCGCCGTCGGGCGCGCTAATGGGTCCGGAACGGGCCTGGCGCGCCATCTGCGGCGACTGCCACGCCGCCCCCGACCCCCGCGCCTACCCGGAAGCCGCCTGGCCGGCCCTGCTGGCGCGCATGGAGGCCCGGCGCGGCGTCATGGCGCGCCAGCCCCTCACCGGCGCCCAGAAGGCGGCGGTGGAGGACTACCTGGCCGCCGCCTGGGGCCGGCCCACGGTATCCGGTGCCGGCCACCAGGGCGCCACCCTGCCGCTGCCCTCCGCCGCCGCATCCTCGGAAGACCCGGTGGGGCGGATGATCAGCCTGGCCGCCTTCTTCGGCCTGGCCGCGCTGGGGGTGTGGCGCTGGCGGCGCAACTCCGGCCGTCACCCCGGCGAAGGCCGGGGTCCAGCGCCTGTCCTGGATTCCGGCTTGCGCCGGAATGACCACTGATCATGGCCCGCTACGCCTGGGGCGTCCTCCTCTTCGCCGCGCTGGCCATCGCCGCCGGCTACGCCTGGGTGGACTGGAACAAGAGCGGCCCCGGCGACGGCCTGAATTCCCGGCTCTGGCAGCCGGACCCGGCCTTCGGCTACTGGCACCCAACCCGCTTCTACCAATACGACGGCCAGATGAGCGGCCAGTTCAAGGGCGAGGAATGCATCGCCTGCCACGAGGCGCTGACGCCCGGCATCGTCGCCGACTGGCGCGCCAGCCGTCACGCCGCGCCGAAGGGCCGCGCGCCGGTGACCTGCGAGGCCTGCCACGGCGACGACCACGCCAGGATCCGCATGCCCGACCGCACCGTCTGCGCCGGCTGCCACGCCCGCCAGCACGACGAATTCCTGGACGAGCGCCGCTTCGGCTTCCCCAGCCACGCCCTGGCCATGGAGCGGGCGGTGGACGCGCCCCACTTCGCCGACAAGCCCAAGGCCGAGGTCACCGCCTGCCTGCAATGCCACTCGGTGGCCGAGAAATGCGACTCCTGCCATACCCGCCACCGCTTCAGCGCCGCCGAGGCGCGCCGGCCCGAGGCCTGCATGACCTGCCACTCCGGCCCGCCGCACCCGGACGACGACACCTATTTCGCCTCCGCCCACGGCCAGCGCTACCTGGCCGACGCCGACAAGACCGACTGGAACAAGCCGCTCACCAAGGGCAACTACCAGACCCCCACCTGCGCCTACTGCCACATGGCCGGCGGCAAGCACCAGGTGGCGGACAAGGCCATCTGGAAGTTCGGCCTGCTGCAGGTGAACCCGCTTACCTCCAACAACGAGGTGAAGCGCAAGCAGTGGGTGGCGGTGTGCGCCGATTGCCACCCGGCGGACTGGTCCCGCCAGCGGCTCGCGGAGATGGACGCGGAGCGCAAGCGCGCCTGGGCCAAGCTCAACGCCACCGAAGCCACCCTGCGGGACTTGCGCGGCGACGGCCTGCTGCATCCCAACGTCAAGGAACGCCCGCCCTATCCCCTGGACGAGCCCGGCGCCTGGTTCGCGCGGGAGCGCATCGGCTACTACGACGGCCAGGCCTCGGCCTTCTACAACGTCTCGCCCATGGAGCGGGACTACTTCGAGATGTGGTACTTCGCCAACCTGGGCGCCTACAAGGGCGCCGCCCACGGCTCGCCGGGCCACGTCAGCCAGGGCCATGCCGGAATGGACCGGGCCCGGCAGGCCATCCAGACGCGGGCGAAGGCGCTGGAAAAGCAGGGCAAGCCCCCCGCCGCCGGTCGCTGGTGGCTGGAAGGCGAGTACACCGAGCACAACCGGGGGCATAACTGATGCGCGGGCTGTTGCTGTTCCTGTTGCTGGGCGCCCTGGCGGCCCAGGCCGCGCCGTCGAAGCAGTCCAAGCCCCCCGCCGGCCCCTTCAAGGACGCCCAATGCGTCGCCTGCCACGGCCCGGACAGCCCCGAGGTGCAGGGCTGGCGCCTGTCCAAGCATGGCGTGCTGGTGCGCATCAGCACCCCCGGTCGCGCGCCCGGCTGCGTCGATTGCCACGGCGCCCAGGCGCACCGGCCCGCCAACCCAGAAGCCATGGGCGAGGTCTGCGGCAAGTGCCACTCGCCGCGCTACCTGGACACCCTGGCCGCCAACGGCCGGCGCATGGTGGCGGTGGGCGAGATGAAGCAGCGCGAAGCCCTGGCCCTGCTCGCCCAGGCGCGCCGCCGGTTCCCGGCGGAACGGCTCCAGGCCATGGAAGACCACTACCACCACCTGCAAACCCACCTGCGCAACATCCGCCTGGGCGTCGGCCACCAGTCGCCGGACCACCAGTGGTGGCATGGCCACCCGGCCCTGGACGGCGACCTGCTGCGCATCAAGGGCGCCTGGGACGATCTGCTGCGCGCATCAAAATAACCTGAGAGCTTGTGAAAAAGTGCCGGTGATCAACAAAACCGTCATTCCGGCGAAAGCCGGAATCCAGTTCAGGGCTTTCGCGTCCCGGAAAATCAATCAGAGACACAAACTGGATCCCGGCTTTCGCCGGGATGACCGCCGTTTTCAAGGCCAATTTGGGATCTTTTACAGCCGCTGAGGAACCCCATGCACGAACTCGTCAAGGACTACTACGGCAACCAACTGAAAAGCAGCGCCGACCTGCGCACCTCCGCCTGCTGCGACGCCAGCCTCATGCCGGAATGGATGAAGCCCCTGCTGGCGCGCATCCACCCGGAAGTCATGTCGCGTTACTACGGCTGCGGCCTGGTCTGCCCGACCCTGCTCGACGGCCTGAGCGTGCTCGACCTGGGCTGCGGCTCGGGCCGCGACGTCTATGCCTTGTCCCAACTGGTGGGGGAGGCCGGCAAGGTGGTGGGCGTGGACATGACCGAGGAACAACTGGCCGTGGCCGAGGCCCATCGGGAGCATCACCGCCAGGCCTTCGGCCACGCCCGCGACAACGTGGAATTCAAGCTCGGCTACATCGAGCGCCTGGACCAGCTGGGCCTGCGTGATGCCAGCTTCGACGTGGTGGTGTCCAACTGCGTGGTCAACCTTTCCCCGGACAAGGAAGCCGTGCTGCGCCAGGTCCACCGCCTGCTCAAGTCCGGCGGCGAGTTCTACTTCTCCGACATCTACGCCGACCGCCGCGTGCCCGCAGAACTGCGCAACGACCCGGTGCTGTACGGCGAATGCCTGGGCGGCGCCCTGTACTGGAACGATTTCCTGCACCTGGCCCGCCGCTGCGGCTTCGCCGACCCGCGCCTGGTGGAAGACCGTCCCATCGCCCTCACCGATCCGGCCATGGCGGCGCGGGTGGGCAACACCCGTTTCTTCTCCGCCACCTACCGCCTGTTCAAGCTGGACGGCCTGGAGCCCGAGTGCGAGGACTACGGCCAGGCGGTGGTCTATCGGGGCGGCATCCCCACCCAGGAACACCGCTTCGTCCTCGACAAGCACCACGCCATCGAGGCGGGCCGCGTCTTCCCCGTGTGCGGCAACACCTGGCGCATGCTCGCCGACACCCGCTTCGCGCCGCATTTCGAGTTCATCGGCGACTTCTCAAGGCACTACGGCCTCTTCGCGGGATGCGGTGGCGGGTTGCCGTTCGACAACCCGCAGTCCGGGGCTGCTGTGGCGTGTTGTTGAGGCCAGAGGCGTAGGGTGGATAAGGACGTAGGGTGGATGCGCTTCGCTTATCCACCCTACGCCTACGCCTCAAATCCTCAACGTAATCGGCTCCACCGCCTCGCCCTGGGGCAGCACGCGGCCGATGGCGGCGGCGTGGACATAGCCCAGGCGGCGCAATTCGGCCAGGCAGGCTTCGACCCGGTCGGCCGGCACGCTGGCCAGCAGGCCGCCGGCGGTCTGGGGGTCGAAGAGCAGGGGGTAGGCGGGGTGGTTGAGGGCCGCTTCCTGGTTGCGCAGGGCGCGGCGCAGGCGCACGTTGGCGGGTTGCAGGGAGCTGAGGATGCCGGCGGCGGCGGTTTCCCGGGCGCCTTGCAGCAGGGGCAGGGCGTCCAGCTCCAGTTCGGCGTCCACGCCGGAGGGCTTGGTCATTTCCACCAGGTGGCCCAGCAGGCCGAAGCCGGTGAGGTCGGTGCAGGCGCGGGCGCCGTGGGCCATGAGGCAGGCGGCGGCGGCGCGGTTGGAGACCTGCATGGAATCCAGGGCGGCGTCGATCCAGCGACCCTTGGCGGCCAGGCGGGCGTGGGCGGCGAGCAGGGTGCCGGTGCCCATGGGCTTGGTCAGGATGATCGCGTCGCCGGGGCGCAGGCCGCCCTTGGTCATCACCCCGGCCAGGGTTTCGTCCATGAGGCCGTTGACGGCGAAGCCCAGGGCCAGCTCCCGGCCCTCGCCGGTGTGGCCGCCCACCAGGGCGCAGCCCGCTTCGTTGAGCACAGAAACGGCGCCGGACATCATCTGGAACAGGGTGTCTTCCACCTTGGCTTCCAGGCCCGGCGGCACGGTGGCGATGGCGGTGGCGGACTGGGCCTCGGCCCCCATGGCGAAGACGTCGCCCAGGGCATGGTTGGCGGCGATGCGGCCGAACACCCAGGGGTCGTCGATGAAGGCGCGGAAGAAGTCCACGGTCTGCACCACGGCCTTGCCCGGCGGCACGCGCAGCACGGCGGCGTCGTCCGGGTCGGCCAGGCCGATGAGCACGTCGTCGCGCTGGATCGGCTGGACCCGCGCCAGGGCCCGGGACAGCACGCTGGCGCCCACCTTGGCGCCGCAGCCGCCGCAGCGCATGGCCAGGGCGGAGATGGCCTGGGTCTGCTCGGCGGCCTCCAGGGGGATCGGCGCCGTGACGGGTTTGGCCTTGCCCTGCATGGCGTCCATGGCCGGCAGGTCGCTGAAGCGTTCCATGAAGCGCCGGTCGATGCGGTCCTTCCAGCGCCAGACCCAGTCGCCCCGGGCGAAGAGGGCGCCCCGGGAGGCGATGGCGTGGCGGTCACCGGTGCTGATGAGGGCCAGCCAGCGGCGCTGGGGCCGGTACGCCTTCAGGGGCTGGTCGAGCAGCGACCGGCGCAGGTTTTCCGCCAGCACCGGCCCCATGCGCACGGCGAACACCCCGGCCTTTTCCAGGGGGCGGCCGATCATGGACGCGCAGTCGCCGGCGGCGAAGATGCGCGGGTCGGTTTCGGTTTGCAGGGTGTCGGTGACGCGGATGAAGCCCGCCTCGTCCAGGGCCAGGCCCGTGGCCGCCAGCCAGGCGGCGCCGCCGGCCTGGGTGACCCAGACCACCTCGTCCGCCGCCAGGGTGTCGCCGCGCCGGGTCCGGAGCCGGCCCGGGGCTACTTCCACCACTTCCGCGTCCCGGTGCACGGCGATGCCGCGCTGGGCCAGCACGCCTTCAAAGGCCCGGCGCACGGCCCGGTTGTGGGTGGGCAGGATCACGGGCCCGGCGCTGAACAGGTGCACGGCCAGCTCGTCCGGGTCGCGCCCCCGGGCCTGGAGTTCCCGACCCAGGCGGTAGTGCATGGCCAGGGCCAGTTCCACGCCGCCGGCGCCGGCCCCCACCACCGCCACCGTGGTGCGGCCCGCGTGTTGGCGCACCCGCTCCAGCAGGGCGCGCCAGCGCTCGCCGAACTGGCGGATGGGCTTCACCGGCACGGCGTGGGCGTCGGCCCCGGCCACGTGGCCCAGGCGCGGGGTGGAGCCGATGTTGATGGAGAGCAGGTCGTAGGCCACCGGCGGACGCTGGCGGCAGATCACCCGGCGTTCCGCCCGGTCGATGCCCACCACCTCGTCCCGGTAGTAGCGCGCGCCGGCGAACTCGGCCAGGCGGCGCACGTCGATGTGGATGTCCTCGCAATCGTAGTGGCCTGCGATGAAGCCGGGCAGCATGCCGGAATAGGGGGTTTCGGTGTCGGTGCAGATCAGGCTGAGGCGTGCGCCGGGCACCGGCCGCATGGCCCACATGCGCAAGGCCACGGCGTGGCTGTGGCCGCCGCCGATGAGGACGATGTCCCGCAGGACGGGGGATTCCGCCGCGCGCATGATTCAGTTTCCTTTCAGCAGGTCGTCCACCAAGCGCCGCAGGGCGGCCGCCTCGGTGGCGGGTTCGAACAGGGGAGCGCGCGCCTGGCACTGCCGGCGCAGCCGGTCCAGGAAGGCCCCGTCCTCGCGGCAGCGCAGCAGCAAGGCGGCCAGGGACCGGGCGTCGCCCCATTCGAAATAGCCGGCGTAGTCCTCGCCCAGCATGCCCACGTTGCCGTCGATGCGCGAGGCCAGCACCGGCGTGCCGCTCACCACCGCCTCGATGATGACATGGGCGCCGCCCTCCATGCGGCTGGGATGGACCAGCAGGTGGGCGCGCTGGATGCGGCGCCGGGCCGCTTCGTGGGGCAGGCCGCCCAGCCAGCGGTAGTGGGGGGCTTCCAGCATGGTGGCGCGGGCCGCCTCGGCCAGGGCCGGGTCCAGGCCGGCGCCGGCGTGGTCGATGAAGACGTCACGCCGCCCGGCCAGGAGTCGGGCGGCGGCGAACAGGGTGTCCGGCGACTTCTCCTCGCGCAGGTGGCCCACCGCCAGGGCGCGCAGGTGGCGTGTCGTCTTGGCCAGGGCCGGGCGGGCCGGCACCGACTGGTAGATGACCCGGGCCTTGCCGCGCACCTCGGCGGGCAGGGCGCGGGGCGCCTGTTCCTGCAAGGTCACCAGCACCTGGGCCAGATCCAGGGAGCGGCGCGCCTGGGCGTCGGCGTGGATGTCCCGGTACAGGTCGGTGCCGGTGAGGGCCACGGCCAGGCCCCGGCCGGGATGGGCGGCGCTCCAGGCGGCGATGGCGGCGGCGGAACGGCGGGCGTGCAGGGCGATCATGGCCTGGTCCGCCGCCGCCCTGTGGTCCGGCCAGGCGTCGACGATGCGGGTGTCGCACACCCCGGCCAGATGGCGGCGCCAGCGCTCGGCGGTGCGCCAGTTGCCGTTGTTTGCGTCGCGCAGGTAGGGGCTGACGATGACCACTTGGGGCATACTGGACCGGTCAGCCATCGTCCGTCCTCCCATTATGCAAGCCACCCAAGCCGAGGCCGCGCGCCGGGGCGGCCACGAAGTACTCGCCGCCGCCCTCACCGACAGCCGCGCCCGCACCCTGGCCCTGCTGGAGGCCCAGGCCGCCGCCCTGGGCGACACTTTGCCCGTGCCCTACTCGCCCCAGCTCAATCCGCCCCTGTGGGAAGCCGGCCACGTGGGCTGGTTCCAGGACTGGTGGATCGCCCGCAACCGCCAGCGCGACCGGGGCCTGGCCTGCGAGCCGGAGCATGCCCGGCCGGAGGGCCGCCTGGCCGGGGCCGACGCCCTGTACGACTCCAGCCGGGTGGCCCACACCCGCCGCTGGCACCTGGCCCTGCCGGATCTGGCCGCGACCCGCGCCTACCTGGCCGCCGGCCTGGCGGAAACCCTGGCCCTGCTGGAGGCGGCACCGGAATCCGACGCGGGCCTGTACTTCTACCGCCTGGCCCTGTTCCACGAGGACATGCACGGCGAGGCGGGCGTGTACATGGCCCAGTCCCTGGACATCCCGCTGCCGGAGAACCTGCGCCCGCAAGCGGCGCGCCTGCCGGAAGTCGCCGCGCTGCGTGTTTCCGGCCAGGACTGGTCTCTGGGCTGGCAGGGAGCGGGCTTCGCCTTCGACAACGAACTGGCCGCCCACCCCGCCACGCTGGACGCCTTCGAGATCGACAGCCAGCCGGTGAGCTGGCGCCGCTACCTGGCCTATGTCGAGGCCGCCGAGGCCGCGCCGCCGCGCTACCTGCGCCGGGCCGGCCAGACCTGGGAAGTCCGCCGCTTCGGCGCCTGGCAGGCCCTGGACCTGGACACCGCCGCCGTGCATCTCACCTGGCAGGAGGCCGAGGCCTGGTGCCGCTGGGCGGGCCGGCGCCTGCCCAGCGAGGCGGAATGGGAACTGGCCGCCGTCACGCGGCCGGATTTCCGGTGGGGCCAGGTGTGGGAATGGACCGCCAGCCGCTTCCAGCCCTACCCCGGCTTCGCGCCCCACCCCTATCGGGACTACTCCGCGCCCTGGTTCGGCGACCGCTTCGTGCTGCGCGGCGCCAGTCTCGCCACGGCGCCGCGCATGGCCCATCCCCGCTACCGCAACTACTTCACGCCGGAGCGCAACGATGTTTACGCCGGGTTCCGCAGCTGCGCGGTTTAGGGGCACGGGGATCGCCCGCCTCATTCACGCCTCCGCCGCGAACACCGCGAACCAGTGGCGTTCGTCGCGCCAGGCGCGGGGCTTGCGGAAGCCCGCCGCCGTCAGCAGGTCGGCGAAATCCTCCGGGCGCCACTTGTAGGAGTTTTCGGTGTGGATGCGCTCGCCGGCGGCGAAGCGGCGTTCACCCCCCGGCCAACGCACAGTGACTGCCCGCGCCGTTTCCAGGTGCATCTCGATGCGGGACTCCCGCTCGTTGAAGAAGGCCACGTGGCGCCAGTCCGCCAGGGCGAAGTCGCTGCCGATCAGGCGGTTGAGATGCAACAGCAGATTGCGGTTGAAGGCCGCCGTCACCCCCAGGGCGTCGTCGTAGGCGGGTTCCAGCACCGCGCTGGGCTTCACCAGGTCCACGCCGATGAGCAGGTTGCCGCCGGCGCAGGCGGCGTGCATGCGCCCCAGGAAGGCCAGGGCCTGGTCCGGGGCGAAGTTGCCGATGCTGGAGCCGGGGTAGAACAACAGGCGCGGCCCGGGGCCCACCTCGGCCGGCAAATCCAGAGAATCCGAGAAATCCAGGCCGACGCCCAGCATCTCCATGCCCGGGTGCTCGTATTGCAGCCGGTCCAGGGCGGCCAGCAGATAGTCGGCGGAAATGTCCACCGCCACGTAGCGTCGCACCGCCAGGGCGCCGAACAGGCGGGCGGCCTTCTCGCAGTTGCCGGCGCCCAGTTCCACCAGGGTGGCCGCCGGCCCCAGGACGGCGGCCATGGCCTCCAGGTGGGCGTCGAAAATGGCCGCCTCGGTGCGGGTGGGGTAGTACTCGGGCAGTTCGGTGATGGCCGAGAACAGGCGGGAGCCCAGGGCGTCGTAGAGGAACTTGGGCGACAGGGCGGGACGGGGGGCTTCCAGGCCGGCGACGAGCTCGGCGCGGATCGCCCCCGGATCCTCGGCGCTGATCTGGATCAGGCGCGGCGCGTTCATGAGCCCCCCGCCTGGCGGGCCTTGGCCGCGGCCACGGCTTCAGCCAATTCCGCGCCGCTCTTGTAGTGGGGCACCCGCAGCACCAGGCGCTTCGCCCGTTGCAGGAAGCTGTGGTTGCCGGCCACTTCCTCGTGCCAGTAGCGTTCGGCCAGGGCCAGGTTGCCGGCCTCGTCCAGTTCGAAGGCGTCCTTCGAGGCCTGGCCGCCGAAGATGTAGAGCTTGCCGTCGATGATCTTCCAGGTGTCGGCGTCGCCGCCCCAGGGAATGCCGTAGGCGATGCCGTTGGCGCAATAGCCGCCGAACCGGGGCAGGTATTTTTCCGGGGCCTGGTCGAACAGGGCCTTGTGTTCGGCGCTGGCGAAACGCAGGGTGACGCCTTCATGCCGGCTGCTGAACTCGGCGCGGCCCGGACGATAGGCGCCCTCGGTGAAGTAGGCCACCACGTCCGCGCCGCCCAGCAGCAGGTGGGCCGCGTCCGCCTCGGCCAGCGCGTTCACCGGGCTGTAGGCGCCATCGGGGTTCTGGGCGGACAGGGGGCCGCAGCCGGCCAGCAACAGGGCGATGGCGGCCAGGAACAGGGTGCGCGGGGTCGTCATGGTGAGCTCCAGGAATCAGGCGGGGACAGGCTTGGGCAACGCCGCCCCGTCCGGCGTTCCGCAGGTGGGCGCCCAGCCCAGCTGTTCGCTGGCGGCGACGCAGCGGGCCGCCAGGTCGCCGGCGTCGCGCCCGCCCAGGTGCAGGATGCCGTAGCGGTAGCTGCCCAGCCATTTGAAATCCCGGGCGATCTGGCCCGGCGTCTTGGGGAAGGGGAACAGCAGGGCGTCGGGGAAATCCCGCGCCAGGGCTCGGCGCCGGGCCGGCCCCGGCATGGGCGGCCGCGCCGCCGGGTCGAAGCTGCGATAGACGAAGCTGGCCGCCACCCCGGCGCCGGGCACGGCCCGGGGCAGGATGGCGGGGTCCCGGCCGTGGGCCAGTTCCAGGGCCACCCGGTGCAGGTCCAGGCCGTCGACCCGCAGGTAGAGGTCGGAGAACTGGGCCGCCATGCGGGGGTTGAACTCGATCACCGTGAGCCGGTCGCTGACCGGGTCGTGGAAGAACTCCATGTTGAACAGGCCGTGGTCGAAGCCCACGGCGGCCAGGAAGCGGCGCGCCACGTCGATGGCCCGCGCCCGCGCGGCGTCCGGCAGGGCGCAGGGATAGACGAAGCGCATGAAGGCCTGGGTGCCCGGATACATCACCGATTCCACCACCCCCAGGGGCCGCAGCTCGCCCCGGAACACGTAGCCGTCCAGGTTGTACTGGCGGCCGCCGGCGGGCTGCTCCAGGAGCATGCGGTGGGCGCTGCCCGCCTCGGGCAGGCGCTGCCGCGATACGCGCTCGAAGGGCTCCACCAGATGGCGGATCACCCACAGCTCCCAGGGGCGGAAGCGCGTCAGGGCGGCCAGTTCCTCGCGGTTATGGACCGTGCGCGCCAGCACCGAGAAAGCCGCCTTCACCGGCTTGGCGAAGCGGGGATAGGCCAGGCCCTCCGGGATGGGCTCGCCGTAACGGGCCGGCAGGGGCTGGCAGGGCACGCTGGCCTCCGGCGCCACCGCTTCCAGCACCCGGCGGGCATGCAGCTTGTGCTGGCAGGCCAGCACCGCCGCCACCGGCGTGCCCGGCCAGCCCATGCGCTCGGCCAGCAGGGCCGCCGCCAGGGCGCCGAACTGCTCGTGGTTGGAGGTCACCCCGCGCCAGCCCCGGCGCCGGGCCCGGCGCGCCAGACCAGCGACGAAGCGTTCCAGGTCGAAACCCGCCAGGCGTAGGTTGCTGGGAAAGCTGAACAGGTCGAAGCCGGCGCTGTCCAGGGGATAGTGCGCCCGCCAGCGGGCAAATCCGACGCGGTCCCAGTCGTAGTTGAACAGGACCAGGGTGGGGGAGTCGGGCATGGCGTGGGGGTCGGGTTCAAAGCCCGCATTCAATCGTAATTCCAGGAATCGGGCCAGCCTGGGCCAGATCCCCCGGTACGTCGATGTCCCGGAGCTTATCCCCACCCGCCTGCCTGCCTGCCTGCCTGCCTGCATGCATGCATGCATGCATGCAGGCTACTTCATCATTACCCCCCGAGCCCTGGGCTTCGCCAGCGCCAAGATCAAGTCGTTCATGCGGGTGAATTTGGGACGCGGCGACCCGGCCAAGGTGTATCCGGGCGGAGTGCGATTTGTCGAGGGGTTGAGCACATATTCCATTGATGGAATGTTCTGCCTTGGTTACAGTGACGCCATGACATGAGAAGTCGAATACACCGATGAGTTCGGCGACTGGTGGAGCAGCCAGTCCGAAGAGGAGCAGGAAGCGCTGGCCGCCTCCGTGCGTTTGCTCGAAGTGCATGGCCCGGCGTTGGGTTTCCCGCACAGCAGTGGCATCAAAGGATCGAAGCACAGTCACATGCGGGAACTTCGCACGCAGCATGGCGGCAGGCCGTTGCGTACCCTGTACGCCTTCGACCCGAAACGCGCCGCCATCCTGCTGATTGGTGGGGACAAGACCGGGGACGACCGTTGGTGCGACATCCACGTTCCCATGGCTGACCGACTGTACGACGAACACCTGGAGCAACTTCGAAAGGAGGGGTTGATCGATGGCTAAGAAATTTTCAGAACTGCGCTCGCGCATGTCGCCCGGATCTCAGGCACGGGCCGATGCCCAGGCTGAAGCCATGCTGGCCGAAATGCCGCTCAACGAACTGCGTCAAGCACGTGGACTATCGCAAAAGATGCTGGCTGAAGTCTTGCACGTCCAGCAACCCTCCATCGCCAAGCTGGAGAAACGCACGGATATGTACCTCTCCACGCTGCGTAGCCACATCGAGGCCATGGGCGGCCAACTGGAGGTGGTGGCGCGCTTTCCTGACGGCACGGTAAAGATCAGCAATTTCTCCGACCTGGAAAGCAACACTACGGCCTGAACTGCGCCGGATCATCATGCTGGGTGACTGAACATCTGGTCTATTAAACCGTGGTTCGTCCAATTTCTCAGTCGTGTTACCAGTCAAACGACCAACGGCTCGGGCGTAAGTCATAGGTATCGCGGCGCATCCATCCGGGTATGCAGGATGCGCACTACAGCGATGCCGTAGGCGGTGATACGAAAGTAGATGACATGGTGTTCGACGCTGCGCCGTCGATAGCCAGATCGGATATGGTCACAGGCGGGTGCGGTCTTCGGCGTCTCGGCCAACTCCGCGAAAGCTGCAATGAGCTTATCGGCGTAACGGTGCGCCTGCTCTGTGCCCCACTGATCGCGGGTGTATTGCCAGATGCCCTCCAGGTCCCGCTGAGCGGCGGGCGTGAGACGATATTCAGGCATGAGAGGACTGCATACGCCGCTTGAATCCTTCAGGGTCGAAGGTTTGCGGTTCGCCGCTCTGTTCGCCTTCGATCAAGGCTTGACGGATGTTTTCGATGGCGGCGGTACGTTCCTGTTCGCGGCGAATGAGGTCACGGATCAGTTCGCTGTCGTTCGTGTAGCCCCCGCCGTCGATCTGCGCTTTGACCCAGGCGTCCTGTTGGTCGGTCAAAGTGATGGTTTTGCGTATGGTGCCCATACCATGTCTCCAATGATGACGAATGATCACACTATTGGTGTGTTTTCGCACAACATCGCTCATATGCCAAGCTGTTTTTTTACCGCGGGGAGCAGGACTAATGGGTCAGGAGCGGGTTGCTGCTGGTCAGCCGTAGGGGCCGCTTTGGGGTGCCAGTCTGAACGCGTACTCCGGCCGAACTGCGGAAGTTCACCTCGCTCCCGCTGTTTGACTGCACCAAGGCGGGTACTGCCTGATGGAATCCAGGGTAGCCACCGTTCAAAAAGGACCGATCACGGCAGTTTGGCCGAGCCATTTCGGTAAGTAAGCCAGGTCGGCCGGCTCGTCGATGTCCCTGAGCGTTTCCCCAATCCATACCCGCCAGCCCAGTGCCGCCATGCGCTCCAGCGTGAGGCGGGCCACGGCGGGTGTGCTCCAGGGCATGTCCGCGAACAACTCGGGGGCGAAGGCGTTCAGGCCCAGCAGGGGGTAGCCGCCGTCTTCGGCTGGGTAGATCACGGCGTTGTGGTCCGCCAGGCGGGCGGCGGCGGCGCCCAGGCGGGCGGCGTCCAGGCCGGGGCAGTCGGTGCCGGTCAGCAGCACCGCCTCGCCGTGGTCGAGGTGACGTTTGGCCGCCCGGGCCATGCGTTCGCCCAGGTCACCCTCGCCCTGGTCGCGGGTTTGGATGTCGGGCGGCAGGGGGATGCCCGCCCAGTCGGGGTGGCCCGGTGCGGGGCTCATGCACAGTTCCACCGGGCCCACGGCCGCCACCCGCGCCCGCGCCAGGGCCAGGCCGAGCAGGTGGCGGGCCAGGCGCGCCGCCCCCTCCGCCCCCAGGGCCGGGATCAGCCGGGTCTTCACCCGGCCGGGCAGGGGGGCCTTGGCGAACACCAGGATGCGCACGGGTTTCATGAATTCAACAAGCAACGACAGGGTGAGTGGATATCCGTAGGGTGGATGCGCTGCGCTTATCCACCCTACGCCACCTCATGTTTCAGGGTAGTAGTGCCGGGCCAGCCGTTCCGCCGGCACGCCGCGCCAGTAGTCGAAGCGCAGGCGCCACATGAGCAGGATGGTGGGCCAGACGCCGTGACGTTCCCAGCGCCGGCCCGAAGTGGCGACCCGTTCGCGCAGGCAGGCCGGCGGGCCCAGGCGCTTGAGGCGTTTCGACAGATCGATGTCCTCCATCAGAGGCTGGTCCGGGTAGCCGCCCACGGCATCGAAAGCGGCGCGGGTGACGAAGATCGCCTGGTCGCCGGTGGCGATGCCGGTGAGGCGGGAACGCAAATTCATCAGGGCCGCCACCACGGCCAGCAGGGCCGGCCGGCCCGTGATGGCGACGTCGAAACGGCCCCAGGCGTGGTCGGCCAGAGCCCCGGCGACGCGCTCCGCCGCGCCCTCCGGCAGGCGGGTGTCGGCGTGCAGGAAGAGGAGCGCGTCGCCCCCGGCCGCCGCGGCCCCGGCGTTCATCTGCCGGGCGCGGCCCCGGGGCGCGGCGATCACCCGGTCCGCCAGGGGGGCGGCCAGGGCCGGCGTGCCGTCGGCGCTGCCGCCGTCGGCCACGATCACCTCGTGGCCCGCCCGGCGCAGGGCCTGCAGGGGCGCCAGGGCGGCGGCGATGCCCTCGGCTTCATTCAGAGTGGGCAGGATGATGGACAGGCGCATGGCGGGGTGAGAGCGGTGGTCTGGCGGATGATGGCGAAAAATTCGCGCGGAAAGGTGGATTTCTCCCGTCGGTGACCAACAATGCAGGCATGGACATCCTCGCCCACGGTCTCTGGGCCGGCCTCGGCGTTCGCTGGCTGGCCCGACGTCATCCGGTGACCCGCCCCCAGGCGGTGGCCGCGGTGAGCCTGTCGGTGCTGCCGGACGTGGTCCACCTGGCGCCGGTGCTGGCCTGGGCGGCTTTCGGCGACGGCTCCGCCCAGGCCCTGCTGGACTACGCCATCGCCCAGCCGGGCGGAGAGCCGGCCATGCCCTTCTGGGTGGGAGAGGCGGCCCACCATCTGCACTGCATCCTGCACAGCGCCCTCATCGCCGGCGCCGCCACCCTGCTGCTGTGGCCCTGGCGCCGGCGCGTCGGCCTGGTCCTGGCGGGCTGGTGGCTGCACATCGTCATCGATGTGTTCACCCACTCCGCCGAGTTCTACCCGGTGCCGGTGCTGTACCCCCTCACCCGGGAGGGCTTCGACGGCCTGGCCTGGAACACGCCCTGGTTCCTGGCGCTCAACTATCTCGCACTGGCGGTGGTGGCCTGGCGGCTGCGGCGCGGGGGTGGCGGGTCGTCGTAGTCAGCGTGGCGGTGTGCGGCCACGCATCCTCGCCAGCCGCACCGCCAGCAGCGCCGTCGGCAGCAGGTGCCAGAACACGTCGAAGATGTCGATGGGACGGGTGAGGGTGCCTTGGGCCAGCATGCGGGCCTTTTCCACCAAGTGGGGTTCCGGCGCGAAGGGGGCGCCCAGCATGAGGAGCGCCACGGCGATCAGCAGGGGCAGGGGGATGTCGTCGATGAAGCGCATGGGGGTTCCTTGGATTAATTTCGCCGCCAGGCGTGGAAGCGTTCCAGCCAGGCCAGCAGCCCCCGGGGGGCGTGGGCGCGCTTCCATTCCCCGGCGGCGTACTTGGCCGCTTCGCTCCAGGTGGGATAGGGGTGGACGGTGCCCAGTATCTTGTTGAGCCCCAGGCCGTGCTTCATGGCCAGGGTGAATTCCGCCAGCAGTTCCCCGGCGTGCTCGCCGACGATGGTGGCGCCCAGGATGCGGTCCTTGCCGGGCGGGGTGAGGACCTGGACGAAGCCGTGCGGGGTTGCGTTAGGGACGCCGTCGGTCAGGGCCCGGTCCAGGTCGGCCAGGTCGTAGCGGGTAATTTCATGGGCGATACCCTGGGCCTTCGCCTCGGTTTCGTTGAGGCCCACCCGGGCCACTTCGGGGCGGGTGAAGGTGACCCGGGGCATGACCCGGTAGTCGGCCTTGAAACGTCCGATGGGACCGAGTATTCCGGAGAACAGGGCGTTGACCGCCGCGTACCAGGCCTGGTGGGCGGCGGCGTGGGTGAACTGGAACGGCCCGGCCGCGTCGCCGCAGGCGTAGACGCTGCGGTGGGGGGTTTGCAGGTATTCGTTAACTTCAATCGTGCCGGACTTGGTCAGGGGAATGCCCAGTTCCTCCAGGCCGAAACCTTCCACCCGGGCCTTGCGGCCGGTGGCGCAGAGCAGGACGTCGAAGGGGATCGCCTCCTCGCCCTCCTTGCCACCCACGATCAGACGCTGCTCCCCGTCTACGGCCTCGCAGCGCAGGGGGTCGCTCCCCTTGAGCACGCGCACGCCGTCACCGGCCAGGCCCTGTTCCACCCGGGCGACGACCTCGGCGTCTTCCCTGCCCAGCAGGCCGGAACGGGCCACCAGGGTGACCCGGCTGCCCAGCCCCGCGAAGGCCTGGGCCAGCTCGCAGCCGATGGGGCCGCCGCCCAGCACCGCCAGGCGCCCGGGCAGGGCGTCCAGGGACCAGACCGTGTCCGAGGTGACGTGGCGGACCTTTTCGATGCCGGGTATCGGGGGAATCACCGGCGCGGCGCCGGTGGCCAGGACGATGGCCCGGGCGGAGAGGCTGCGCGGACCCGTGTCCGTGGCGATCTCCACCGTCCAGGGGGAGGTCAGCCGGGCATGGCCCCGGATCACCTCCACCCCCAGGGCGGTGTAGCGTTCCACCGAGTCGTGGGGTTCCACCTGGCGGATCACCGCCCGCACCCGCGCCATGACGGCGGCGAAATCCACCCGGGGTGGCTCGGTGTGAATGCCGAATTCCCCCGCCCGGCGCAGGTCCGCCAGCAGCCGGGCGGCGCGGATCAGGGCCTTGGAGGGCACGCAGCCGGTGTTGAGGCAGTCGCCGCCCATGCGATGCGCCTCGACCAGGGTCACCCTGGCCTTCACGGCGGCGGCGATGTAGGCCGTCACCAGGCCGCCGGCGCCGGCGCCGATGACGATAAGGTTGCGGTCGAAGCGCGGGGGCTTCCTGAACGCACTCATGCGCCGCACCCCCCGCCTTCCAGCGCCCCGCCGCAACTGCTGCCCTGGCCGGCGGTGCAGCCGTAGCAGTGTTCGGCCACGCGGATGGGCAGGCCGGCCAAATCGGTGTTCAGCAGATCGGCCAGGGTGGCCGGACCTTGCATGGGCAGGCCCAGCATCTGGTTGAAATCGCAGTCGTACAGGCGGCCCTGCCAGTCCACGCTCACCAGTTCCCGGCACATCACGCCCGCCAGGTTGGCCGGGTTGTGGCTGGCCTTGAGCAGGGCCAGGTAGTCGTGGAACTGTCCCCGGGACAGCAGGGTGCTGCCGAAACGCAGGATGGGCATGTTGGCCAGGGTGAGCAGGCGGTTGAAGACGATGCCGTGGCGCTCGGCCAGTTGCCGCTTGTAGGCCGCTTCCAACCCCGCCTGGGCGGGCGGCAGGCTGGGGCCGCCGGGGTTGTAAACCAAGTTCAATACCAACTCGCCGCCGGGCTGACCATAGCCCAGGGCGTTGAGCCGCTGTAACCCCGCGATGCTGCGCGCGTACACCCCCTTGCCGCGCTGGGCGTCCACGTTGTCCTCCAGGTAGCAGGGCAGGGAAGCCACCACTTCCACCCCCTGTTCGGCGAGGAAATCGGCCAGATCATCAAAGCCCGGTTCGGACAGGATGGTGAGGTTGCAGCGGTCGATGACCTTGACCCCCAGGGCCCGGGCCTCGGCCACCAGCCGGCGGAAGCGGGGGTGCAGTTCCGGCGCGCCGCCGGTGAGGTCCAGGGTTTCCAGCCGCCGTGCCGCCAGCACCCGTGGAATCAAGTCCACCCGGTCGTCGTCCATCATCTCCGTGCGCTTGGGCCCGGCGTTGACATGGCAATGCAGGCAGCTCTGGTTGCAGCGGTAGCCCAGGTTGACCTGGAGGGTGGTCAGCCGGCTTCGCGTCAGCGCCGGAAAATCGCTGGGTGTGAGGAGGGGCAGGGTGTCGAGCATGGCGGTTCCAGGTTTCGTGGCGATGGTAGCGGCCACGGGCCCCGTGGGCCAGATGGAGGGGGCCGATGGTAGTTTTGAATCTGGCGACGGCACGCCGCAGCGGGGACACTCTGCCAAGCCTGGAGACCGGCCCTGGATTCATCCCACGCCTGGAGAGGAAAGACATGAAACCGCGCAGCCTGATACTGGCCCTCGGCCTGGCCCTGCCCCTGGCCGCCCCCGCCGCCGAGAACCCCGCCGTGGTGAAGGCCATGGAGGAATACATGGACTTCACCGAATACGGTTCCAGCATCATCTGGCCGGAACAGATCCCCGCCGAGGACTGGAAGAAGGTGTTCGTGATCGACGCCCGGGATGCCGCCCAGTACGCCCGGGAACACATCCCCGGCGCGGCGCACATCGAATGGCGCCAGGCCATCGCCCGGCGCGGCGAGATCCCCAGGGACCGCACGGTGGTCTACTACTGCAACACCGGCTCCCTCTCCGCCCAGGCCGTGTACGCCCTGCGCCTGCTGGGCTGGGACAACGTCAAGGTGCTGCAGGACGGCATCGAGGGCTGGAAGAAGAAAGGCGGTTTCAGGGCCAACGAACTGGCCACTGAATCGGCCAACAAGCCGGCGGGTCACTGACGCCACGCAGGCCCGCAACCCTTTCCTGACGGATGAATACGATGCAAGACCTGCAGGCCGCCATCGAGGTGCTCGAACACGGCGGCGCCATCATCTACCCGCTGCTCGCCCTGGCCCTGGCCGCCCTGGTGGTGATGCTGGACAAGGCCCTGGTCTACCGCCGCCACGCCCGGCTGCCGGAGACCCTGCGCCAGCTGGTGGAAACCTACGGCTTCAGCTGGGACGACCTGGACCGACACCTGACCGACCTGGGGCCGCGCAACTATTTCAGCCGCTTCTTCCGGGTCATCATGGACAACCGCGCCAAGCCCGCCTGGTGGGTGGAATCCCGGGCCGGGGACGAGGCCCAGCAGATCGAGAAGGCCCTGG
>WBZT01000551.1_pt1 | contig 29891 bp, 29 predicted proteins | sample 5204241 | NCBI WGS metagenome assembly WBZT01 (sample SAMN12344358, study PRJNA552823) | activated sludge metagenome | biome: Activated sludge suspended growth; feature: Nitrification reactor; material: Wastewater; isolation source: activated sludge from nitrification reactor of wastewater... | reverse complement strand
CGTTGGCGATGTGGTGGCCCAGGGACTGGGAAACCCCACGGAAACCTTCGCAGCGCACCGGCACAATGGTCTTGCCGCCGTATTCCTTGGACTTCTTCTTGGAGACGGCTTCAATGTCGTCACCAATCAGGCCAATCGGGCATTCGGACTGTACGGTGATGCCCTTGTTGAGCGGGAACAGCACCTCGATCTCGTCCATGATCTTTTCCAGCTTCTTGTCGCCGCCGAACACAATGTCCTTTTCCTGGAAATCGGAAGTGAATTGCATCGTGCCGAAACTATCAATACCGGTGGTACCGATGTAGTAATTACGACGTGATGCCCAGGAATACTGGCCGCAGCCCACCGGGCCATGGCTGATGTGCACCATGTCCTTGATCGGGCCCCACACCACGCCCTTGGAACCGGCGTAGGCGCAACCACGGATGGTCATTACACCGGGCAGTGACTTGATGTTGGATTTAACATCGCACTCGGAAGTGCCTTCCTCATACACGCCAAGGTGTTTGGCGCGCTTCTTGGCAGATTTTTCCGGGTAGGCCTTCAAGACCTCCTGGATCAGTTCCGCGCCATTGACGCGGGCTTCAGCAGTAGCACTCATTTCATTCTCCTATTCAATTTGAAGCTGTTTCAAAAACCCTGGAACCACGTATTGCCCCCAATGTTTTTGAAACAGCTCCCGGGGGCAGTGGCGGGAAACCACGGGGTTTCCCGCCTCCGTTTCAACCTTAAGCGGCAGCCTTGCCGATGAGGCTTTCGTCTTCCTTCTTCATGATGCCGAAGTCCATCAACAGGTCTTCCAGCTCATCCATGGTGATCGGGGTCGGGATGGTGCCGTTGCCCGCATTGGCATGGATCTTCTGGGCCAGTTGACGATATTCGCCAGCCTGCTTGGATTCCGGTGCGTATTCCAGAACCGTCATACGGCGCAGTTCAGCGTGTTGCACCACGTTGTCGCGCGGCACGAAGTGGATCAGCTTGGTACCCAGCTTGCCAGCCAGGGCTTCCGCCAGTTCCAGTTCCTTGTCGGTCTGGCGCTCGTTACATACCAGGCCGCCCAGGCGCACGCCACCGGAGTTGGCGTACTTCAGAATGCCCTTGGAAATGTTGTTGGCCGCGTACATGGCCATCATTTCGCCGGACATCACGATGTAGATTTCCTGTGCCTTGTTTTCGCGAATCGGCATGGCGAAACCGCCGCACACCACGTCGCCCAACACGTCGTAGGAAACATAGTCCACGCCGTCATAAGCGCCGTTTTCTTCCAGGAAGTTGATGGAAGTAATCACGCCACGACCAGCGCAACCAACGCCGGGCTCAGGACCACCGGATTCAACGCAACGGATGTCGCGGTAACCGATCTTCATCACATCCTCGATTTCCAGGTCTTCCACGGAACCGGCTTCAGCAGCCAGCGACAGAACGGTGTCCTGTGCCTTTGCGTGCAGGATCAGGCGGGTGGAGTCGGCCTTGGGGTCGCAACCGACGATGAGGATTTTCTGACCCATTTCGGCCAGAGCGGCCAGGGTGTTTTGGGAGGTGGTGGACTTACCGATACCACCTTTGCCGTAGAAAGCAATTTGACGCAATGCAGCCATGATAAAGCTCCTTATAAAAGTAAATATTCGTTTCGCCGTTCCAGACCGTTAAAAACTACTGTGAATCCCACTACGTTTTTAAACAGTCTGGTAAAACGCAGTCCGCTTCAGCTTCCGAGTCGCAACCAAGTCACTCTTCTTATTCCGGCGCCGGATGGTTTGTCGGCCTTGCAAGCAGGGTATTGCAAGGGCTGTGCCAGCCTTGAAAATTGTCAATAACATACTGAAAAATATAGATAAATATTTTTCTAAAGGCCGTTTTTGGTGGTATTGGGGTGCTGTCGCAAACCCGACAAAACAGGGGGTGCCACGTTGTATTGCGGACACGCACATCTTTTTTAAAAGTACACACAAAAATCACCTCAAAAGAATCATCAATCGGCCTGTATGCCTTGTGTTTGCTAGGGGTTGTCGCAAGTGTCAGGTGGTTTTGTCGTGGTTGGTACAACACTTGCAGACAGTCCAGTCATCACAGGCAAGCGATTGATTGCAAGAACATGACCAACCCGATGGAAAACCGGCCCGGTTTGAAACCACTACCGCAGATCATGCAGAACCCGCACTTCGGCAAAATCGGCGGCGAGGAACCCATTGCCCGGCTGGTGGAGCGGTTTTACTTCTATATGGACACGCTGCCCGAGGCGGCCACCATACGCGCCATGCACGAACCTGACCTGGCGCACACCAAGGCCGTACTCAACAAGTTTCTGGTGGAATGGCTGGGCGGCCCCAAGGTGTATTCCGCCGAGCGCGGCCACCCCAGGCTGCGCCAGAAGCACATCACATTCCGCATCGGCGAGGCCGAGCGAGATGCCTGGATGCTCTGCATGCGCCGCGCCATGGAAGACGTGGTCAGCGACCCCGTACTCAGGCAGCAGATGGAACAAGCATTTTTCAAGACCGCAGATTTTATTGTTAACGACAGAGGGAGCACCCAAGCATGACAACCATAGACCAAACCGCCTTCGCCAAGTTGGCTGCGGAGAATCGCCTGCAGAACCCCGTACTCAAGGAAGCCACCAAGAAGCCTGGCCGCTTCGGCTTCCGTGGCGAGCTCGCCATCAAGTTTGCGCCGCAACTGGCGGATGAAGCCCGCCCGCCGGAAATCACCTGCGACCAGGTCATGGCCATTGCCAACGAAGGTGAAAAGGGCATCCCGTTCTTCACCGGCTACCTGCTTTCCTTCGAATACCTCAACCTGGTGGTCGAAGCGCTGGGCGATACCCTGATGCCAGACGGTAAATACATCATCTTCTGCAACAACATTGACCTCTTGAAGAAATACACCGTCAAGATGGGCGGCGCCACGTTCTATATCCTGCCGCTGGATGAAGCCACGGTGTATAACGAAATCCTGGAACTGCTGCGCCTGGAAAAGAACGACCTCAAGAAGCTGGATACCGCCGGCAAGCTGGATGCCGTTGCCGACAAGGCGCTCAAGTTCAGCGCCAACTACCCGGAAATCACCTATGAGGAAGGCCTCAAGCTGATGGGCCCGGTGCGCAACCCGAACGAGAACCGCCCGGTTTGATTGTTCCCGGCTCAACCGAGACCGTTCCTTCCCCCTCGCAGGGGGAAGGCTAGGAAGGGGGTAGGGTGGTGAAAGATGATGCGCTACCCCCGCCCCAACCCTCCCCCTGCGAAGGGGAGGGTGTTGCTCAGCCAGTCAAAGCAGGCAGCCCCGCAGAAGCCGATCCGCAACGCTGGTATACCACCAACCTGGTGGGCATACCGGCGGGGCTGATTGCATCCCTCGAATTCAACGAACACCCGCAGCGCCTGCGCATTGCTGGCGCGCAGGAAACGCATCGCGGCCTGTTCCGCCTGCTGGCTGAATCCGCAAGCCTGCCCGATGCCGCTGCGCGCTTCCAGCGCTACATGGACATTGTGTTTGGCCTGCAAGCCACCGATTACGAAATCCGCCATGCCGAAGAACGGCGCTTCCGGCCCAGCTACCTCAAACTCATGGAAGGCTGGGGCTTTGATTCCAACAGCCCGCAGGGTGCGGTACTCAAGGGCTGGGTGGAAAGCCGCTTTGGCCTCACGCCTACCTTCCACCGCGAAGCGCTCAACCATTACCCCTCCAAAGCCTGGATGCGCTACCTGGAAGAAAAATACGCCAGCCGCTTCCACAGCAACAGCATCCACCAGCAGCTCGACCTGCTGTATGAATACTGCCAGTTCGCCATCCAGCACTTTGGCCAGCCCGCGAGGGATTTTGTCACCCTGTGGCGCGGTGTGAACTTCTACGATGAGCCCACCATGAGCGGCAGCGAGCTGAAAAAGGGCGAATGTGTGGTACGCCTCAACAACCTTGTCTCATTCACGACATCGCGCGAAAGGGCCGATGAATTTGGCGACTGGATACTCGAAGCGCGCGTGCCGGTGTTCAAGCTGCTGTTCTTTCCCGGCCTGCTGCAAAACCAGTCGCTCTCGGGCGAGGGCGAAGTGCTCGCGCTGGGCGGCTATTACCGTGTAAAGGCAAGTTATGCCTGATCTCTACAGCCGCGCACTGGGCGCCTATCTCGGCCTCGCCGTGGGTGATGCCCTGGGCGCACCGGTGGAATTCCTCACCGCGCGCGAAATCGCCCATCGCGGCACCCACCGTGAAATGACCGGCGGCGGCTGGCTCAAGCTCAAACCGGGGCAGATCACCGATGACACCGAAATGTCGCTGTGCCTGGGCCGCGCCTGGATCGAGAAAAAAGGCTGGGATGCCGAATGCTCCGCCGGGCACCTGGTCACCTGGCTCAAGCGCCACCCCATAGACGTTGGCAACACCTGCCGCCGCGGCATCCGTCGCTACATGCTGGAAGGCACGCTGCACGGCGCCATGAGCGAAGGCGATGGCGGCAACGGCGCCGCTATGCGCATCCTGCCCATTGCGCTGGCGACTTTTGGTGACGATGCCGCTTTTGCCCAGGCCGCCATCGAGCAGGCCCACATTACCCACCACCACCCGCTATCGGATGCCGCGACGCTCACCCTGGGCCGCATGGTGCATGTGTTATTGGCCGGGCAGGGCGTCAAGGCATGCCGGGCGCTGGTCAACGCGTTGGTGGAGCAACACCCCAAATTCAGGTTTGCCCCTTATCCGGGGCGCGCCAGCGGCTACATCGTGGACACTTTGCAAACCGTGCTGCACCATTTTTTCACCACCGATAATTTTGAAGACTGCGTGGTAGAAACCGTCAACCGCGGCGAAGACGCCGATACCACCGGCGCCATTGTCGGCATGCTGGCTGGCGCGCTCTACGGCGCAGAAGCCATCCCCAAGCGCTGGCGCGACAAGCTGGATACGCAGATCGCCAACGAAATCCGGCTACAGACCCAGACGCTACTCACCCTTTCCCCCGGCGGGAGAGGGCAGGGATAAACCATACTCAAGGAGCCCCCCATGGCCATCATCACCTTCTACGAAAAACCCGGCTGCGCCAACAACACCCGGCAAAAGGTATTGCTCGCCGCCGCCGGTCACACCGTGCAAGCCAAAAGCCTGCTCACCGAACCCTGGACACGGGAAAGATTATTGCAATTCTTCGGCAACCGCCCGGTGGCTGAATGGTTCAATCGCGCCGCACCCAAGGTGAAGAGCGGCGAAGTGGTGCCAGAAGCGCTGAATGCCGACACCGCACTAGCCCTGATGCTGGCGGAACCTCTACTCATCCGCCGCCCGCTGATTGAGGCGGAAAGGCGCAGGGAAGTGGGCTTTGACCCGGAAATGATTGATGCTTGGCTGGGGCTGAATAAAAGACCGGAAGGGGATTTGGAGAGTTGCTCGAAAGCACATGGGCAAAACTATACCTCTGAAAGTTAAATGTTTTGAAAATTTTTCCGTATATATTCAACAAGCTATTGATCAAGCTGTTACAGGCTGATAGTCTTCGTAACATAAGTGTCTTTTGCGTAGTACGTGTGGGTTCTATCATTCGGCTGTTATCATTACGCCCAAAGCATTTGAAAGTGAGTAAAGAAATGAAATGGCTGGCAGAAGTTGTAAGGCTCACGGTATTTACCGTTGAGGCTGAAGCTCCGCATTCCGTAGAGTGGTGGCAATCTGTTGTGGGGGAGCCCCCGAGTGAACGGCTAACAAAAAACTCTCCACCAATCGTAAGAGATGTAGGGCTAGTGCTAAATGGCTCCGCTAATTTAGTTATGGAGTATCAGCTTGGCAGAGTTGATTGGCATTTGATCCCAAACTTTGACCCTAGTGATCCGCCGGATGGTTTTCCAAACATTGGGGATGTAATAAATGTTATTTCTTACTTAATTGAGTTATTTAAGAAGTGGCTGCCTCACGCACCTAGAATAAACAGATTGGCCTTGGGGTGTGGAGGGTTATATCCTGTACCTAATCGATCTGAGGGCTACAAGGAGCTACAAAAGTATCTGCCAGCAGTTCAACTTGATACTGAAGGTTCGAGCGATTTTTCATATTCGATCAATAGACCAAGACTTAGTAAGACTTCTGGACAGAACCTAATCGTCAATCGTCTTTCTAAATGGAGCGTTATCCAGATGCAACTTCTTCAATTGACTTCTGGGCAACCCGTACCTATAGGTCCGTTGGGGAAGGGGGAAACAGCTTGTAAAGTTGAATTGGATGTTAATTCTGCGCATGGTTTTGAAGATGTACTACCAGTTGAAAGACTAGCTAATTTAAGTGAAGAATTTAAGGGTTTTTTACTTGAGATTCTCAGTGAGGGAGATAAGCCGTGATTTACCCCGTTGCTGTTAACTACAACCCGATTTACATAAATGAACTAATGGACGCTAGTAGCTATGCGCCAAGTAGCTCACAAAAGTGGTTTCTTGAGGAACAAATTGAAGAAACAAATAAGGTTTTCTTCATAGACGATAGTTTTCAACAAGCTCCTGCGGATACTATATCCACAAATATAGAGATAAGTGATTATAGGGCGCTCCGCCATAATTCATGCAACATTTCTCATCGCTCCGCTTTCATAGAGAAGATGGTGACTTGCTTTGATAAGTACGGAATCGTTCAGTATAAGTACAAACCAGTTTGGGCAAATTACTTGCCAGCTCCAGAGCGCCCCTTTCACGAATCTAAGCAATTATCACTCGCCTCAGAGAGGAATATAAGCGCAATAAGTCTGTTAAAAGGTTGGCTTGACGAAAACGATGAAAACGAAATTGCCGAACAACAGAAAAGCCTAGCCGACACCAAATCTAATTTAGACGTTTTGCGTGCTACACAAAGAAAATTATTCCCTTGAGCAAAACTGTTTTTTTAGATACGGGGGTATTAGGTTATATAACCCATCCCAAGGGTTCGGAAGAGTCTCGAGCCTGTGTAGAGTGGTTGATGGGTCACCTTAATAATGGCTCTCGTGTTTGCCTTCCTGAAGTATGTGATTACGAATTGCGAAGATCATACTTATTAAACAAGAGCTCTAATGCATTGGCTAAGCTTGATAAATTGAAAAAAGCCATTGAATACGTACCTATAGAGTCAGTGATGATGCTGAAAGCTGCCGAATTGTGGGCAATCTCACGCTCCAACGGGAAACCAACTGCCGACCCAAAAGAACTTGACGGAGACGTAATTTTGGCTGCTCAGGCGATTACAAGTTCAAATGAAGCAGAGTTGGAAATTGCCACAACTAATGTTGGGCATCTTGGACAATTTGTAAAAGCCAACTTATGGCGAGATGTGAAGTAGCAGTGTTTCATTTCAATTTTGCCTCCGGCATCTTTCATATCTATCAACAAAACATGCCGGGTACGCTTGTCCGGGGCAGGGTGCTTACCCGCCCCGGCGTTTGCGCAACATCAGAACAACCCGGCAACAGCGGCTTCTGGTGTCTTGGGCTTAAAGTCGCTTAAAAGCTGGTTCACCATCATGCCGTTTTCGGCAAAGATCACCACGGCGCGTTCGGCCTTGCTGACGTATTCCTGCGGGATGGTGCTTAAATCCAGCTTGGGCGAGGTCCAGCAGCCTTCAAACTTCTGCTCTTTCTCCGTGCCTTCCAGCGCCACGGAATAAGCGCGGTGCAGCTCGGTGCCTTCCGGCGCGTTGGTGGGCAGGGTGCAGGCTTCCAGCGTGAGGTAAACGTGGCCTTCTGCGTCGTTGGGCATGAAGAGTTCCGCGCCTTCTTCAGCGTTGGCGGGCACGGCAAAAGCCAGTTGTGCAGCCAGCACCATGCCGGAACAAACCATGCGGTGTGTGAGTTTGGATGTATTCAACATTTCAGATCCCCTTTCGTAACGATTGATCTATGGCCTGGCTGTGGCGAACTGCCCCAGCCTGGGCCGAACCTATCGGGCGCGAACGCCCAAATGCTCCTCGGGGGTACTGCGTACTACGCTGTTATTTGGACTGCGTGGTCAACGTGCACCACGACCAAACTACAGCATTAACCGTGCCAGTTGCCTGTATTGGCTTTGGTGCCTGCAAGCCGCGCCGTTATTGGCTTTCCGGGCAGGGGGCAACAAGCCTTGGCGCACCAGTTTTGTGCGGCTATTTGCTGCGTGGGCGTTCAGAGGGCTTGTAGTTGCTGAAATGGCCTTCCTTGGCGGCTTGCGCCCGTGCGCTGGCGATGATGCCCGCACTCTGGCCAGGTGCGGCGGGCTTGGAGAGCAGTTTTTCGATTGCGCCGCCGCAATCCGGGCAGACCGGCGTGCTGCTGAGCTTGACCAGCAGTTCGTAGGTTTTGTCGCACCTGGGGCATTTGTAGTCGTAGAGCGGCATGATGTTGCCCTTAGGCGGCAGCCAGCGCGGCAATCAACTTGCCGGTTTGCAGCCATTCCGCAAATTCTGCCAGCGGCATATCAATGCGGGTGATGTTCTGTTCTTCCAGGAATTTTTTCTCCATGCGCGTGAGCGCACCGGGGATGACTGCCCAGTGTTTGTCGGAAGAGCGCTTCATGACCTGCCGCGCATAGGTGCGGGTGAGCTGGTTGTTGAAGCGACAACCCATGAAAAGGAAGTTCGCTCCGGTGCGCAGCTCCTGCACCTTGGCCGGAATGGGCGACTGGATGTCAATTTCGGTGAGCACTTCCACGTAATCCGAATCAGAAATGATGAAGTTTTTGGCCGGGTGGATGGAGCCCAGCGGCTTGTACAGGATGGTGTTCCAGGTGTCGGCATCCTTGGCTTCGACCTTGGTGCCGCTGGCATCAAAATAATGCACCCATTCGCCAATGTGTTCGGCCTGGGACACGCCCTGTATCTGCCCCCAGCCGGTTTTGTCGGCCAGCGCGTTGGACATGGCATCGTCGTACCAGGCATCCACAATCAGCAGTGGCTTTTTGGGCATGTTGGCGACATATCTTTGCAGGGCGTTGGGCGTGACTTTCTGGCCATAGGCTTCGCTCATCAGGCTGACCACGGTTTTGCGGTGCTTGAAGTTCTCGATGAACTGCGCGGCGGCGGTGAGGTTGTTGCGGATTTTGTGCGGCACGCTCACCTTGGCGGTGAGCAGTTTGACCAGCTCATCCGGCGTGGCGGGTACCGCGCAGGGTTCCAGCGTGAGCACATCCGGCCCCAGGTAGGGGATAAGGGTGCCAGCGGCCAGGCTGGCGGTGATTTCGTTCAATGCGGTGGTGGTCATGATATTTTCCTTGATGCCTACAGGTAAATGGCTGCCCCGGCGCCCACATTGATGGAGGCATCCTTGGCGGTTTTGACGATGAAGGCCACCTGGTCTTCCGTGATGTTGCCGTGGAAGGGCAGTGCAATGGCGCGGTCGGCGACTTTTTCGGTGACCAGCAGGCTGCCCTTGCGGTAGCCAAATTGTTCGATATAGGCGCGTTGCAGGTGCAGCGGCTTGCAGTAGGCGGCGCTTTCCACCAGTTCGGTTTCCAGGTCGTCCACTAGAGCATCGCGGCTGCTGGCGCTGAAACGAGTCCCCAGGTGCACGGTGTAGAGGAACCAGTGCACTTCTTCCACGCCGGGGGCGATGTAAGGCGGCTTGATGCCTTCAAAGCTGGAAATCTGCGCCTGGTACCAGGCTTCGACCTGTTTGCGCTGAGCCAATATCTCTGGAAGCCGTTGCAGTTGCACCAGCCCGAGCGCGGCGGTGAGTTCGGATATTCCGGCATCCAGCGGCGGGCGCAGGGTGGCAGTGAGCGAGGCACGCTCATCGCTGCGGCGGCTGCGGGTGTGGCGGAGTTTCAGGGCCAGCGTGTCGTCGTCGGTGACGATCATGCCGGCTTGCCCGCAGCACAGTGCCGAGGGCTGCGAGAAATCAAACACAGCGACATCGCCAAAGCTGCCCACCAGTTTGCCCTGATACTTGGAGCCTAGCGATTCGGTGGCGTCCTCGATCAGCAGCGCGCCGTTTTTTTGCGCCAACGCGCGCAGTTTTTCCCAATCGGCGGGGTGGCCGTTGGTGTTGGTGGCCAGGATCGCTTTGGTTTTTTCCGTAACCTTGGCGGCGGCCTTGTCTGGCGACAGGGTTTGCGACCAGTAGTCTATCTCGGCCAGTACCGGCATGGCACCAGCCCAGGTAATGGCGTGCGGGGTTTGCCGCCAACTGTAACTGGGGGCGATCACCTCATCACCCGCACCTATTCCGGCGGCCTTGAGTACCATCAGTACGCCGGAAATACCGCTGTTTACGGCAATGGCATGGCGGCGGCCCAGGTAGGCGGCAAAGGCTTTCTCAAAAGCCTCGGTCAGCGGCCCCTGGGTTTGCTGGGCACGGCCCAGCACCGTCTGCGCGGCAGAGATTTCCGCTTCGGTGTAATCAGGCTCGGAAAGGGCGATCCAGTTTTCGCTCATGGCTATCTCTGGGCAATGACCAGTCCGGTGGCGTGATCGGGGTTGCTGGTGAGCTGCACGCAATGTTCGCGCGCATCCAGCAGGTAGAGGTTGTACTGATCCAGCGCGCGGAAAGGCGGCTCGTCTATATCCCTGGCCGACATGCGCACAAAACTCAGGTGCGGGAATGTGGTCTTGAGCAGCGGCAGGGGGTTGTTGGTGAGCCTGGTGAAATCCGTCAGCGCGGATTCCACCTCACCAATGGTTTGCAGGGAAATACACATGATGGTCTCCTTATTCGCCTAAACGCTTGGCTTCAACCGTGATGGGCAGGCGGGTATCCGCCGCCATTTCCGGCAAGGCAAGCTGCCAGCCGTTCGCCAGTTTGATGGTGCCGCCCCACAGGTCGGGCTTTTCCTGCTCGATAACGGGCTCTTCCAGATCCTTCTTGGGGACATAGGCGGAGAGTTGCCCCTTTTCGTTACGCCGGATCATGACTTTCATGCTGTTTCCTTTCAGTGGGTAATTCCTGGTTTCACGCTGCCATGCGGTGTGTTTGGCTGATGGCGCGGGCAATGGTGGTGACGGTTTCCACCACCTGTTCGATTTCGGCGGCTGTGGTTTCGCGCGAGAGCGAAAAACGGATGGTGGAGAGCGCGTCTTCCTTATCCAGCCCCAAAGCGGTCAGCACATGCGAAGGCTCGGTGCCGCCCGCAGTGCAGGCGCTGCCTTGCGAGACAATCACCCCGGCCTGGTCAAGGCGGTGCAGCATTTCCTCGCCGTGCAGCCCGTTGAAACACAGGCTGCTGGTATTGGGGATGCGCGCGGCCTGGCCGTTGACCGTGACAAAAGGCAATTGTGTCGTGATGCGCTTTTCCAGCAGGTCGCGCAGCTCGCTCATGCGCAGCATGTCATCGGCCAGTGCTTCACGCGCCAGTTGGCAGGCGATGCCCAGCCCGACAATGCTGGGCAGGTTTTCCGTGCCGCCGCGCCGGTTGCGCTCCTGGTGGCCATAGAGCAGGGGCTTGAACGGCTGGCCTTTTCTGGCATACAGCACGCCCACGCCCTTGGGGGCGTGCAGCTTGTGGCCGGAGAAAGACAGGAAATCGCAGCCCAGTTGCTGCACATCCACGGCAATGCGGCCTACGGTCTGTGCGGCATCAATATGGAAAATCGCGCCGTGGGCCGAGGCGATGGCGGCGACTTCTTGCACCGGGAAAATCACCCCGGTTTCGTTGTTGGCGTGCATCAGCGTGACCAGCACGGTATCCATGTTGACCGCGGCGGCCAGCGCGCCCATGTCCAGTTCGCCACGGTTGTTGACCGGCACCTTGATGATTTCATAGCCCTGCCTGCTGAGCGATTCCAGCAGGCGCAGGGTGGCGGAGTGTTCCACGGCGCTGGTGACAATGCGGTGTTTTTCCGGGTGGTTGCCCAGCACACCCAGAATGGCGGTGTGGTTGGATTCTGTTGCGCTGCCGGTGAAAATGATTTCGGCCGGGCTGGCGCCTATCAGCGCGGCCACGGCGCTACGCGCCGTCATGAGCGCGGATTTGGCGTATTGCCCCAGTTGGTTGTGGCTGGATGGGTTGCCGTATTGCTTGCTGAACCAGGGCAGCATGGCTTCCAGCACGGCAGGCAGCACGCGGGTGGTGGCGTTGTTATCCAGATAAAATGCAGTCATCGCCAGAACTCCTTTTTGGGGTCTGCTATCAGCCTCGCCAGCAATGTTGAAAGGCTGAGGTATTCGGAATGGGCGCGCCAGCGCTGGTTGACGTCGTCTTTTTGATAGAGCCGCCAGAAGTCGCCGGACTGGTACTCCAGCCGTGCGATGTCAATTTCGCCACCTTCCGGGTCCACCGTGCGCGAGCAGCAGGGGCTGCGCACCAGGTAACCTTCTTCCACCGGCAGCACCTTGGGAGCGACGTATTTGTAGCGCTCGCGTTCGGCCAACGCCTTTTCAATGCGCTTGCGATCCACCTCGTTGGGGTGGGGGCAGGGCGGGTCGTCGTAATAAGGTTCGGCGCTCATGGCTTGGTCTATGCGGGCGCAATCTCGCTCTCAAACACACCGACCACCTTGCCATCGGAAAACTCGACCAGATAAACCGGCTCGCGGGTTTCTTCCACCAGGCCGACGTTGACGATCTCACCGCGCGTGCCTTGTGCAGCAAGCAGGGCGTCTATCGGCGCATCGGGAAAGCTGCCGTCGTTGATGAGGTCGGCCGTGGTGACGACCGGCTGCCCCCATTGGTATTTTGGCTCCTGCGGATCAAGCATGTTGCACCTCCGATTCGGCGTCTTCCAGTTCGTCTTCCTCGACCACTTCCAGCTCCTTGCCGCGCATCCCTACGCGGTAGCCGAGTTCGTAGAAATCCACACCGTAGATATAGAACTGCTGCAAAAAGGTGCCGATGCTGGTGACGTAGCCAACATCGCCTTTTTTCACCAGGATGTCGCCCACTTCCTTGCCGGGAAAAGTGCCGTCGTTGCGCACGTATTTCTTGGAGCGGACTTTCTGCCCGTAATCAAAGCGGGGCGGGTGGACCAGTTCAACGATGTCTCCATCGCGGTTAATGGTGGTGGCCATGGCTGTTCTCCTTGGTTTCGGGTGACATGCGTTCGGCTACGGCGGCAGCAACGGCTTCGTCTTCATCGTTGGCCATGCTTGCCAGGAATTCCGCCGGGATGCGCTGCGCGACTTCGAGGCGTATGCGCCAGTCTTCATCAAAGCGGAATGGGGGCAACAGCCCGGCAGGCAGGCGGCGTATGGCAATCAGGCGGACTTCTTCATTTTTGTCGCCAGCCAGCATGGGCAGCCAGCTTTCCTCTATGCGGGAGGCAACTTCGCGCCGGACTGTGGTGTCGGTATCACGCACCATATGGAACAGCATGCCGGGGGCAATGCGGCGCGCAACCAACACGCGCACGTAGTAATCGGGGTCGTGCAGCATGGAAGGCAGGTCGGCCTGTTCCAGCCGGGTGGCGACGCGCACGCGCACTTCGCGGTCGGGGTCGCGGATCAGCTTGAGCAGCATCTTGGGCGGCAGGCGCAAGGCCACACTGGAGCGCACGGTTTCATCCGGGTCGTTGATCAGGCGGTTGAGGTGGAACAAATCCAGGTATTTGGCGGCAACCGCGCGCACCTCGAAATAGGGGTGGCTGATGTAGTCGTTGGCCAAGCCGGGATTGGTGCCGAAAAAGCGGTCTATGCGCTTGGCATAGCGGTCGTGCACGCAGGCACGCATGGGGCCGCAGGTATTGAGCGCCAGCCTGTCCTGATGCGCGCAGGCGGTGCAGTCAATCGGGCTGCCTTGCCAGTCAACGGCGGGGATATCTGACTCAATCATCGTAGTCATCCTTGCCGATGCGCTCCAGCACATCCAGCAACACACGTCCGCCGACTTTGTTGCCCGCATCCAGTTGCAGGAGTTTTTCCACAGCCTGCGCGCCTTCCTCCATGCGGTTCAGGCGCAGCAGCAGGTAGGCATAGGCCTTGAGGCAGAACAGGTAAAAGCGGTGCGCGGCGTCATCCGCGGCAAAGTTAGCGTGTTTGGGCTCCACCGATTGCCACTGGCTGGGCAGGGAGAGTTCTTTCGCCACAATCACCAGGGTTTGCCTGGCGACTTCCAGCGCCTCTTCCAGGCGGCCCTTGTAGAAGTAGTAACGGTATTCACCTATCTTGACCACCGGGTTATCCGGGGCGGCAGCCCTGGCCAGCGCCAGGTGTGTTTCCGCTTTGGCGTCGTTGGCGTAGGAGAGGCTGGCGAGGCGCAACTGCTCTTCGGCTACCGGAGACAGGCTGTGGTAGCGGGCGGCGAACCAGAGATTTTCCAGCCCCTCTGCTTCCATCATCATTCCATCATTAGTGCTTGCGCTGGATGCTGGCGATGCTGACCGTGGCCGGGCCAGAGTGGGCATGGTCGCCATGACCGCCGCCACTGCTGCTGCATCCGCAATTGCCTGCATGCGCGGTGATGAAGGTCAGACCGGATTCCATCGGCGTATCCTTGAAATCAATGGTGGCGCCATCCAGCAGGATGCGCGACTCGGCCGGCAGGAACAGCTTGAGGCCGCTGGCTTCCACCACGGCGTCGCCATCCTTGGGGCCAGCTTCCACGGTGAACTCCGAGCTCAGGCCGGAGCAGCCGCCGGGGCTGACAATCAGCCGAAAGCCGTGTGCCGGGGTGCCGCCATTGAAGCGGATCATGCGGCCAATGAATTTTTCCGCCTTGGGGGTCAGGGTCAGTTCCATGATGGCTCCTTATGCCGCTGCCTGGTAACGCGGGTAGCTGGTATCAATAATGCAGGTCTTGTCCACCGGGCAGGCGGCAACACACTGGGCTTCATCGAAATAGCCGATGCACTCGGTGCACTTTTCAGGCTTGATGTAGAACACGCCGTTCTTTTCAAAAATAGCCTGGTTGGGGCACTCGGGTTCGCAAGCGGAACAGCCGGTGCATTGGGAAGCGACGATCTTGTATGCCATGATGTTTCTCCTGTTGAAAATTGGGTTAAGCAGCCTTGAATGCACCCTGGCGGATGGCGGCATCGCCGCGCTCCTGGTGGGTGATTTCACCTTTCGCCACACGTGCGCGGTAATCGGCAAACCAGCCCAGGGCAGCTTTTTCGATGAATTCGTGCGCGTACTGCTCCACCGGTTCTATGCCTGCGGCTTTTAACTCGTCGCGCGGGCAAGCGCCAATCTTGGCGACCAGCACGGCGTGGCAGTCGTTGATGGCGTTGACGATGGAGGGCAGTTGTTCGTCCTCGCCAAAACCACCCTGGCAGTAGAGGTCCACACGGCGGTGGCCGACGAAAGTGGTGGATGTGGCGGTGACTTCATAAATCTGGAACTCGGTGGCGTGGCCGAAGTGTTCGTTGACCTTGCCGCCGCCGGTGGTGGCCACGGCGACCAGCACCTTCATGTTGGCATCCACGTTTTCCTGATCCAGTGCGGCAGACAAGGCATCCACCTTGGCCTGGTGCTGCGACTGGCGCTCGGCTTCGACTTGCTCCTGGTAGGCGCGGCGTTTTTCCAGGTCGTACACCACTTCCATCTGCTCGATCTTGTCCAGGGTGAATTCATCGCTGCGGTCTTCACCCAGCAGGCCGACGGCATCGGCGCGGCACTGGCGGCAGTGGCGCATCAGGTTGGCGCCGCCCATGCAGGCATCCTGCACGTCCTTGAGCTCTTGTGCGGTGGGGCCGCGCTGGCCAGTGAGGCCGAATACGGTGCCGTGCTCGGCTTCCGAAATCAGCGGCATGATGTTGTGCAGGAAGGCGCCGCGCGCCTTGACTGCACGGTTGACTTCATACAGGTGCTCGTCGTTGATGCCGGGGATGAGCACGGAGTTGATCTTGGTGAGGATGCCGCGTGCGGTGAGCATTTCCAGGCCGAGCATCTGGCGGTCGGTCAGTATCTGCGCAGCTTCGCGGCCGTAGATGCGTTTGTGGTTGTAGAAAATCCACGGATAGATTTTTTCGCCGACTTCCGCATCGATCATGTTGATGGTGATGGTGACATGGTCCACGTTGTACTTGGCGATTTCGTCCACGTAGTCGGGCAGGGCGAGACCATTGGTGGACAGGCACAGCTTGATGTCCGGCGCCTGCTCCTGCAGCATGCGGAAAGTGTCGAATGTCTTCTTGGGATTGGCCAGTGCGTCACCCGGGCCGGCAATGCCGAGCACGGTCATTTGCGGGATTTCGCTGGCGACTGCGATAACTTTCTTTACGGCCTGTTCCGGTGTGAGCTTCTGTGACACCACGCCGGGGCGCGATTCGTTGGAGCAGTCGTATTTACGGTTACAGTAGTTGCACTGGATGTTACAGGCTGGGGCCACGGCCACGTGCATACGGGCGTAGTGGTGGTGGGCCTCTTCGGAATAGCAGGGATGGTTTTTGACCTTTTCCCAGATTTCCGCGGGCATGTCGCCCTGGCCGTCGGACGAACCGCAACTGGCCTTGCCTTCACCGCCGGTTGTGCCGCAGCCGGAGGCTACCGGCTGCCCGGCGATTTCTACCTTGATTCCATTGAGTGGCCTGAGTCTGCTACCCGGCACTTGCTGAGCGATATCCATTTGCTTGCCCTCGGTAAAAGTATTTGTCCGAGTATCAGCAAGTCGCGTGCCACGCCTGAAAAACTACTTAATACACTGATTTTAAATGTTTATTTAATTGTGGATGATGTTGTCGTTATTGCGACAAAATCCGGTTTGATTGTCGCAAAATAAACAGTCAGAACTTCTTCACTTCGATGTTGTACTTGCGCAGCGCGTAACCCATCTGGCGCGGGGTCAGGTTGAGCAGGCGTGCAGCCTTGGCCTGCACCCAGCCGCTGCGCTCCATGGCGCTGATCAGGCGTTCACGCTCGGAAGGCTCCAGCGAAATATCAATGACTTCCTCGGCCTCTTCGACTTTTTCCCGGGGTGGGGCAATGGGTGCAATCGGAATGACTTCACCTTTTGGCTGGTATTTCCAAAGCGTGGAAGACAGGCACTGGTTGGTCTGGCAGGGGATATCCACCTCATGGATGAGGTTGCTGCGCGACATGGTGGCAAAACGTTCCACGCAGTTTTCCAGTTCGCGCACGTTACCGGGCCAGTGGCAGTTGCTCAGTACGCGCATGGCTTCCGGCGTGATGCCGATCTTGGCGGCATTCTCGCGGTTGAAGCGCGCCAGGATGTTTTCCACCAGCAACGGGATATCCTCGCGCCGCTCGCGTAGCGGTGGCAGGTGGATGGATATGACGTTGATACGGAAATACAGGTCGGCACGGAATTCCCCGCTGCTGACTGCTTCTTCCAGGTTCTTGTTGGTGGCGCAGATCAGGCGCACATCCACCTTGATGGTTTTGTTGCCGCCCACACGCTCGAATTCACGTTCCTGCAACACGCGCAGCAGCTTGACCTGGAAGGTGGGTGAAACATCGCCGATTTCATCCAGGAACAGGGTGCCGCCGTTGGCCTGCTCGAAGCGGCCTTTGCGCTCCTGCAGTGCGCCGGTGAAGGCGCCTTTTTCGTGACCGAACAGCTCGGATTCGAGCAGGGATTCAGTCAACGCGGCACAGTTGACCTTGATGAACGGCTTGTCCTTGCGCGAGGACAGGAAATGGATGGAACGCGCGATGACTTCCTTGCCCGTTCCTGATTCACCGCGCAACAAAATGGTGCTTCTGCCGGGTGCTGCCATGTGCACGTCGGCAAATACCTCCTGCATGCGCTTGGATTGGCCAATGACGTTATCCAGGCTGTACTTGCTGGCAAGCTCTTTCTGCAGGCGGGATTTTTCCTGTATCAGTTGTTCACGGTCGGTGGTGACCTGCTGGTTGAGTCTTACACTTTGACCGATTAGGCTGGCGACCATGGCCAACAGTTGCAAGTCCTGCTGCACGCTGCCTGGGGGCAGGCCGGTGTCGCGCTCAAATGAAAGAACCCCGACGCATTCGCGTCCGGTCTTGATGGGAACCCCAAGGAAGGAGACTGTTTTCCCCTTAAGCTGGCGTTGTGCACCAGTTTTGTTCAGAAACAGCGGTTCTTTCTCCACATTGGGGATAACGGCGGGAATGGCGTTCTGGAAAATGCGCCCGGTGACCCCTTCGCCTGTCTTGAATTGTCCGCGCTGCATTTCCTCTGCGCTCAGGCCGGTAGAGGCTACAACGGCCAGTTGGCCTGGGTCCTGGAGCAAGCTGACCATGCCGCGCTGCATGTTGAGATGGGCAGCGATAACGTTCAGTGCCTGACGCAGGGTCTTCTGCAGATCCAGTGACGACGACAGGATCTTGCTGATTTCATAGATGGTGGTCAGGGCCACGCTGCTTGAATCAATGGGTGTTCGCATGTGCTTTTCCGACAAGGAGGTCTGGTTACCCTGTAAAAAGCAAGAACTATTCCGGGAGGCTGGAGATTTCCAGAAACGAGCCAGTCAAGCTGTGAAAAGTATTTATTTTCAGAAAATAAAAAAGGGTCAGCGCCTAAGCGCCAACCCTTTCTGCATCTGGCTCCCCGACCTGGGCTCGAACCAGGGACACACGGATTAACAGTCCGTTGCTCTACCGACTGAGCTATCGGGGAATTAAAGAAGGCGCAATAATAATGATTCCAAGCTTTTTGGTCAACCGTGAAAGCGCCTCAAATCGTCATGAAAAGAAAACTGCTGGTATTTTTTATCGGATTGCTGGTTTTGATGTTGGTGCTGCCTTGGCTGGTGCCCACCCAGACCATTCTTGCCCAACTGGAACAAGCGGCCACCGATAAACTTAAGGTGCCGGTCAAGGTGAGGAGCCTTTCCCTGGCCTTGTTGCCAACGCCACGTGCACATATCAAGGGCATACATATTGGTGGCCAGGATGAAATCACCGTGGAAAAGGCGACCTTGGTGCTGGACATCACTACCTTGCTTGCTGAGACCAGAATCATTTCCAGAATCGAGCTGGACAAACCCGTGGTCAAGAAAAGTGTTCTGCCTTTGCTTGAGCCGTTACTCGGCCAAAAGTCACAAGGCCCTGCACCGGTTGTTGTGCGCCAGATCAACCTGCATGGCGCCAAGCTGGAATGGGATAGTACTCATGTTCCCGAATTTGATGCGGCCGTTCTGCTTGGGGAAGCCAACCAGCTCCAGCAGGTGCGGCTTGATAGTGTGGATGGCAAGCTGCACATTGAAGTTTTGCCCAAGGCAGAAGGTTATTCTGCCAGGCTTAAAGCCGAGGAGTGGATCATGCCTGCCGGCCCTGCGCTGTTTTTCAAGCGGCTTGAGGCGGATATTGAATATGCCGGTCAGAGAATCACTGTGCCACGGATGGATGCGCAGCTCTACAGAGGGCAATTGCAGGCTTCAGGTGCACTGGATTTAAGCCAGGGTTGGAATCTGGACGGGAAATTTGCAACCAAGGATATTGAGCTCGGGGATGCCACCCAATTATTCACCAAGGCCGTCAAGGTAAGCGGGCGTATTTCCGGTGATGGTGTTTTTTCCGCCAAAACCAAGGACGCTTCTGCTCTGGCAGATGCGCTGGCATTGGATTTCAAGTTCAACGTGCGGAATGGTGTGTTGTATGGCATGGACCTGGCCAAAGCCGCGACCTTGCTGGTGAAGCAGGGCACCCATGGCGGTGAAACCAGATTCGACGAATTTTCCGGGGTGCTTAAAACCCGTGGCAAGGCGATGGACATGAATCATATCAACGTGGCATCCGGCCTGCTGGGTGCGAGTGGAAACGTCAAAATCACTCCAGAGAAAAGGCTCGCAGGCAGGGTAGAGGTGGAACTCAAGCAAAGCCTCGCCGTGGTGGCGGTTCCGCTGGACATTTCCGGCACGCTGGACCAACCCTCCGTACTGCCCACTAAAGCGGCGCTGGTTGGCGCCGCTGTCGGGACAGGGGTTCTGGGGCCAGCCGGAACCGCGCTGGGTGTAAAAGCGGGCTCCGCACTGGAAAAGCTTTTCGGTAAGTAAACTAAACCGCCGCCAGGGCCTGATCCAGGTCTGCCAGCAGGTCGTCTATGTGCTCAATGCCGATGGAAAGGCGCACCATATCCTCGCTGACGCCCGCCTTGACCAGTTCTTCCGGTGAAAGCTGACGGTGCGTGGTGGAGGCCGGATGGCAGGCCAGGGACTTGGCATCGCCGATATTGACCAGACGGGTGATGAGCTTGAGCGCATCCTGGAAGCGCGCACCGCCCGCACTGCCGCCCTTGACGCCAAAGGTGAGGATGCCCGAGGCGCGCCCCCCCCAGGTATTTGTCCACCAGTGGTTTGTCTTTATGGTCGGGCAGCCCGGCGTAATTGACCCAGGTAGCCTTGGGGTGGTTTTTCAGGAAGTTGGCCACCTTGATCGTGTTTTCGCAGATGCGGTCCATGCGCAGCGCCACGGTTTCTATGCCCTGCAAAATAAGGAAAGCGTTGAACGGGCTGATAGCCGCACCAGTATTGCGTAGCGGCACCACGCGGGCGCGCCCGATGAAGGCGGCAGGGCCCAGCGCTTCGGTATAAACCACGCCGTGGTAGGAAACATCCGGTTCGTTCAGGCGTTTGAATCTTTGCTTGTGCTCGGCCCAGGGGAATTTGCCGGAATCCACAATGCAGCCACCTATGCTGTTGCCATGCCCGCCCAGGTATTTGGTGAGCGAGTGCACCACAATGTCCGCGCCGTGCTCAAACGGGCGGCACAAATAGGGTGAAGGCACGGTGTTGTCCACAATCAGCGGCACACCTTTGCGGTGGGCGATCTCTGCCAGTTTTTCAAAATCGGTGATATTGCCCAGAGGGTTGCCAATGGATTCGCAGTAAATCGCCTTGGTTTTGTCATCTATCAGCCTTTCAAAGGCGTCCGGGTCGCGGTAATCGGCAAAGCGCACCTGGATGCCGAATTGCGGCAGGGTGTGGGCAAACAGGTTGTAGGTGCCGCCATAAAGCGTTGCCGCGGAAACAATGTTGTCCCCGGCTTCGGCAATGGTCATGATGGCGTAGGTAATGGCAGCCTGGCCGGAAGCCAGCGCCAGCCCGGCAATGCCGCCTTCCATTTCCGCCACGCGTTTTTCCAGCACGTCCTGCGTGGGATTCATGATGCGGGTGTAGATATTGCCCTGGACCTTGAGGTCAAACAGGTCGGCGCCATGCTGGGTGTTGTCAAAGGCATAGGACGTTGTCTGGTAAATCGGCACAGCAACGGCCTTGGTAGTGGGGTCGGGCGAATAACCGCCGTGTACGGCAATGGTCTCCAGCTTCATGGTTTTCTCCAGTTGTGTGATTTTGATTTTTTCCAAATCTTAGCGGATTTTTAGTCGGAGAATCTGGGATAATTTGCCCATGGCTGATGACACCCTTGAATACCTGAAAACTCCCCCGCATTCCGTAGAGGCCGAGCAATCGGTGCTGGGAGGCTTGTTGCTGGAAAACGAAGCCTGGGACCGCATTGCAGACGTGCTGGGGGTTGAGGATTTCTACCGCCACGACCATCGCCTGATCTACCAGCATATTTCCATGCTGGTGGAGCATAACAAGCCTGCCGACATGGTGACGGTGGCAGAGTCATTGGAAAACTCCGCCAAACTTTCCGGGGTTGGCGGCATTGCTTACCTGGGTGCGCTGGTGCAGAACATCCCCAGTGCGGCCAATATCCGGCGTTATGCCGAAATCGTGCGCGAACGCGCCGTCATGCGCCGCCTGGTGGAAGTGGGTTCCGGTATTGCCGACAGTGCCTTCAACCCGCAGGGTCGCGATGCCAGCACCCTGCTGGATGAGGCTGAAGCCAGGATATTCGAGATCAAGGAACATGGCGCACGCGCCAGCCAGGGGTTTATAGACATCAAGTCAGTGCTGCCCATGGTGGTGGAGCGTCTGGACAAGCTTTCCCAGCTTGATGATCCAACCGGGGTGACTGGCATTGCCACCGGCTTTACCGATCTGGATAACATGACTTCCGGCATGCAACCGGGTGAGTTGATTATTGTGGCAGGGCGGCCTTCCATGGGTAAAACCGCGTTTGCCCTGAATATCGCCGAGCACGTGGCGCTCAATACCGACCATGCCGTTGCCGTGTTCAGCCTGGAAATGCCCAGCACTCAATTGGCAATGCGCCTGATCGGCTCGGTAGGGCGCATAGACCAGCACAAGATGCGCACCGGGCAGCTTGAGGACGAAGATTGGGAACGCCTGACCTATGCGCTGGGCAAGCTCAATGAAGCACCCATCCACATTGACGAAACCGGTGGCATCAACGCCATGGAGCTACGCGCCCGTGCACGGCGACTCAAACGGCAGGTGGAAACGCTGGAGGGCAAGAAGCTTGGACTGATAGTAGTGGACTACCTGCAGTTGATGACCTCGGTGCGTCAGACCGAAAACCGCGCTACCGAAGTGGCAGAAATATCCCGTTCTCTCAAGTCCTTAGCGAAGGAACTTGAAGTGCCTTTGATTGCACTTTCCCAGGTCAATCGCAAGATCGAAGACCGTACCGACAAGCGTCCCGTAATGTCCGACTTGCGTGAGTCCGGCGCCATCGAGCAGGATGCCGACGTGATCCTGTTCCTGTACCGTGACGAGGTTTACAACAAGGATACGCAGTACAAGGGCACGGCCGAGGTGATTATCGGCAAACAACGTAACGGCCCCATCGGCTCCATCCGCCTGACCTTCCTTGGCGCAAATACGCGCTTTGAAAACCATGCCTCCGGTCATATCGAAGACCAGTATTGATGCCTGACAGCTACCGTCCCATACGCGCCACCATCCATGCTGATGCGCTGCGTCATAACCTGATGGTGGTGCGCCAGCACGCGCCCAATTCCAAAATCATGGCAGTGGTCAAGGCCAATGGCTATGGCCATGGCCTGCTGCGGGTCGCCAACGCATTAAAAGCAGCTGATGGATTTGCCGTGTTGGGCATTAACGAAGCTTTTGCTTTGCGCGAAGCCGGATTCCAGCAAAAGCTGCTGCTGCTTGAAGGACTGTTTGACGCGCGGGAAGTGCCACTGGCACTGCGGCACGGGTTGGATGTGGTGGTGCACTGCGAAGAGCAACTGCTCATGCTGGAAGCCAATAAAGAAGCGGGTAAGCTGGATGTGCACCTCAAGGTCAATACCGGCATGAACCGGCTGGGGGTGCCCACCGGGCGCTTCTGGAGCTTTTATGACCGCCTCAAGGCCTGCAAAACGGTAGGGCAGATCACCCCGATGACCCATTTCGCCACGGCGGATGAAGAAGCCGGTGTGGCTGCACAGTTTGAACTGTTCGACACCCTCACCAGTGAAATATCCGCGCCGCGCAGCATGGCCAATTCCGCCGCGATCCTGCGGTATCCCCACACTCATGCCGAGTGGGTGAGGCCAGGCATCATGCTATATGGCGCCACACCGGTTTCCGGCACCCGGGCTGCCCACTATGGTCTGCAACCCGCCATGACATTCTCGACCGGCATTATTGCGGTGCAGCAACTGCAAGCGGGCAACAGCGTGGGCTACGGCCATAAATTCACCGCTGAAAAACCCACCCGCGTCGGCATCGTGGCCTGCGGTTATGCAGACGGTTACCCGCGCCATGCGCCAAGTGGCACGCCGATTGCCGTTGCCGGGAAAATCACCCGCACTCTGGGCCGCGTTTCCATGGACATGCTGTTTGCCGACCTGACGGATATTCCTGAAGCCGGTATTGGCAGCGCAGTGGAATTGTGGGGAAAACAAGTCGCCGTGGATGCGGTGGCCGAAGCCTCCGGCACGGTGGGCTACGAACTGCTCTGCGCAGTCGCGCCACGTGTGCCGGTTTCACTTGAAGAATGAACAATCTATTATTTGATCTATATCAAATAGTTTGATACTGTTCCAACCGTTTGCGAATAAGCCAAACACAAACGAATCAATTACAACGGCAGGGTAGGGCGGATGCATAAAAACAAACGGCATTATTCGATGGCACCTCAATTCAAAGCGATAGTGCCTGTCTTAGCCCTCCTTGGTCTTGCAACTTCTGCCTGGGCTGAGCAGCTCCCTGATGCTGGCCGCTTGCTACGAGAGCAACCCAAAACCCTGCCCACATTACCCGGGACACCCCAGCAGCAAATCCCGGCGAAACCTACTGAACAAAAGCCTGCGGAAGCAGGGCCAACCGTACTGGTCAAGGGATTCCGCATTACCGGGGCTACATTGGTTCCAGTTGAAGAATTACAAGACCAAATCAAATCCGTTATAGGCAGGGAACTGAACTTCATAGAATTGCGCGCAGTGGCGGAAGGACTGGTTGCCTACTATGCACAAAAAGGCTACCTGGCGCAGGCTGTGCTACCGCCGCAGGATGTTGAGGACGGCATCATCCTGATAGAGATTGTTGAAGGTGAGCGCGGTAGCCTGAATATCAATAATACCGGTAAGCGCGCCAAGAACGAGCGGGTGCAAGGGTTTGTTGATCACAGGCTGGAAAAAGGCGAGCCCATGGATCTGGAGGCGCTGGGCGAGGCAGTCAACCTGCTGAATGAACAACCTGGGGTCGAGGTTAAATCCACACTCAAGCCGGGTGCCGAAACAGGTCTGACGGATATCATTGTCACTGTGGCTGACAAGCCATTGGCCACATTCAGCGCAGCCCTCAGCAACAACGGCTCTCGTGGTACTGGCGAGGCACAAGCAGTTGCCGGAGTGACCTTGCACAACCCAACCGGCATGTTTGACCAGGCGTCCGTGCTATTTACCAAGTCCCAGGGCAGCAAGTTCCTGATGGGGGACTACAGCCTGGCAGTGGGGGATTCCGGGTTGCGTTTGGGTGTCAGCGCCTCCAGGATGCTCTACAACGTGACGCAGGACAGCCTGCGTGCCTCGGATGCGCACGGTACGGCCACCACGTATGGGATCAAGGTAGATTATCCGCTCTACCGCCTGAAGGAAGCCGCCCTTACATTCACAGGCAACCTCGACACCAAGAAGCTCGAAGACTATACCGTTGCCGGCAACACAGGGGATCGTCGCGTCAATACTGCCACACTCGGCCTTGATGGCAAGCGTCAGGACGCCTTTGCCGGGGGTGGCGAAACCAGCTTTAGCCTTGCTTACGTGCGGGGTCACAGCGATGAAGATAACCAGGCAGCCATCACCACCGACCGTGCCTCGCGCGATGCGCTGGGTGGCTTCAGCAAGCTCAAGTACACACTGGCACGCCAGCAGACAATCACTGGCACCTTGTCGATTGCAGCCAACATGCGCGGGCAATTTGCCTTCGACAATCTTGATTCCTCCGAGCGCTTCTCGCTGGGCGGTTCGGATGGCATTCGTGGTTACCCGACCGGCGAAGCTGGCGGGGATGACGGTTGGCTGGTATCCCTCAACCTGATACGCAAGTTCTCCGAAACCTTGCAGGGCACCCTGTTTCTGGATGCCGGGGGCGTGCGTGTCAACCACAACACCTGGACGGGCTGGGACGCCAGTGACCCTAGCCTCAGGAACCGCTACACCCTCAAGGGTGCGGGGGTCAGCGTGGACTGGAAATTGAATGACAATTTTGCGCTGACCGGCTCAGTGGCGACCCCCATAGGCAGCAACCCGGGCAGGGATGCCGATGGCAACGACGCCGATGGCCGGGATAGAGACGTCAGGGCCTGGGTCAACCTGGTAGGCGAGTTCTAAAGAATAACCAACAACATAAAAACCAAAGATAGCAGGGACAACAGATGAACAAGGTTTACAGTATTGTATGGAGTGAAGTCCGCCAAGCCTGGATTGTTGCCAGCGAGGCGGCGATGCGACATGGCAAGCCATCCACCACCCGTCGCGTGGTCGGCGCTGCGCTGGTCACCGGCCTGTTGTCCACCTCCATGCAACTGCAAGCCGAGCCCCCATCCAACACCCTGCCTACCGGTGGCCGGTTCACTAACGGCTCAGGGACCATCAGCCAATCCGGCAGCACCCTCACCATCAACCAGACAAGCAACAAAGCTTCCAGCGCCTGGGATAATTTCAGTATCGGCTCGAAAGCCGAAGTCAACATCAAACAGCCTGGTAAATCATCCGTCCTACTTGTTCGTGATAAGGGCAGCAATCCATCGCAGATTTATGGCCGCATGAATGCCAACGGGCAAGTATTCCTGCTCAATCCCAATGGCGTGCTGTTTGGCAAGGGGGCACGGGTAGATGTGGGTGGCCTGGTCGCCACCACGCTCAATCTGCGAGAAGAAGACTTTCTTTCTGGCAACTACCGCTTTTTTGGCAATGGTTCTGGCAGTGTCATCAATCGGGGCGAGTTGTACGGCAAATATATCGCCTTACTCGCTCCCGAAGTTCGCAACGAAGGCCTGATTGTGGCCCGTCAGGGCACAGTGGCGTTGGCGGGTGGCAAGGGTGTTACCCTCAACCTCGTCAACAACCAGTTGATTGATGTGATGGTAGATGCCGCCGATATCAATACCCTGGTTGAAAACAAACACCTGATCCAGGCGGAAGAGGGCACGGTGATCCTCGCCGCCCAATCTGCCAACCATTTGCTTGGCAAGGTCGTCAATAGCGGCAAAATTGAGGCCAAGGGCATCTCCACCGATGGCGGCAAGGTACGCCTCACCGCCAGCTCCAACATCGTACATAGCGGCAGCATCAACGTAGATGCTGGCGCCAATGGCAAGGGCGGTAGCGCCATTGTCATTGCCAACCTGGATAATGCCAACAGCCGCACCGATGTCAGCGGCACAATTTCCGCCAAAGGCGGCAGCGTTTCCGGTGACGGCGGCTTTGTCGAAACCAGCGCCAACACTCTCAAGATTGCTGACAGCGCGCGCATCAATACAACTGCTGCCCACGGCAAACGCGGCACCTGGCTGCTGGACCCCAATGACTTCATTATCGCGGCGGCTGGTGGTGATATTACCGGCGCTGCGCTGGGCAGTGCACTGGATATCAGCAACGTCACCATCCAGACCACCGCAGGTGCGGCAAGCTGTACTGGCGCCGCTTGCGGCACTGGTACTGCAGGTAACGGTGACATTATTTTTAATGAAGCCGTGTATTGGACACAAGACAATACCTTAACGCTAGAAGCCTACCGCAATATTGTATTCAACGAGAGCGTGGTGCGGGATTTCGACCCGATGATGGGTATGCCTAGCGGCCCAGCGATTCAAATGACTTACGGTATGAGTGGCACGGGAGCTGCTTACACCACCTCAACGGCAGATTGGTTGACACCTTTTGTCAATGACTCATTTCCAGCACCAGGCGGCAATATGTTCATACAGGACAATACCGCTGGCGGTGCTTTAACGCCTGCTGCCATCCTCGCTGCGCATATGGGTCTCCCCAACGACTTATATCTGGGGGCGAAAAACATCCCCATTTACGTGAATGCCGTATCTGGTACAAGCACTTATGACGGAACTGCCGTTCCGTTTACGCCCACCTTCTCGCTTGACATGCCCGGCGCAATGCCGATAGACATCATCCCCACGTTGACGGCGGGCACACCAACATTTAACACCCCAGACCCCACGCATGCTGGCACTTATGCCGGGGTGCTTTATACGGGGGGCTTGACCAGCGCCGCTTATGACAGCCTTGCCGCCGGTAACGCGGCGGCAACCTGGACGATCAATCCCGCCACGCTGACAGTATCGCTTGCTAACACTGCCGGACAAAAAACCAAGACCTATAACGGCACCAACGCCGCGCCGGTGGGCTTTACCCCCACTTACGGCTTTGCCGGACTGATTGCCGGGGATACGGCCACCCTCACTAACACGGGCATCACCTACACCGGGACAGTGCATGCCGGTGCCGCCAACAGCAACACCCTGACTGTTGCCGGGCTTTCCATCTCCGGCATTGGCGGTGGCAATGGCTCACTGGCAAGCGACTACGTGCTGGCCGCGCCCACGGTCGCGGCAGCAGCCACCATCAATCCTATCCAGTTGACAGCATCGCTCACCAACACCGCCGGGCAAAAAACCAAAACCTATGATGGCACCACGGCCGCCCCCGGCGGGTTTACCCCCACCTACAACATTACCGGCGGCTTCCTGATGGGGGATAGCATCACCACTGCCGACATCAATAACACCGGCAGCGCTTATACCAATGCACACGTTGCGTTTGTTGGTAACAACATCACGGTATCTGGCCTTTCCATTGGCTCCATGACCACCACTGGCGGTACCTCAGTGGCATCGGATTACGTTCTGACAGCCGCCACTGCCAGCGCATCGGCCACCATCACCCCGGTCATGCTTACAGCATCCCTGACCAATGTGGGCACCACCAAAGTCTATGACGGCACGACTGCTGCCCCCACCGGGTTTACACCCACTTACAACATCGTCGGTGTTCCGGTAGGGACGGATACGATCAACCTGGCGGGAACCTTCACTTACAACAGCAAAGATGTTGACGTTATGGGGCACCCAGGTGCGACCAGCATCGGCACCACCAACCTCAGCGTTGGCAGCATTTCAGGTAGCAGCCACGCCTCGCAGGCCAGCGATTACCAGCTCACCTCTGCCACCACCAGCGCTGCCGCCACCATCACCCCGGCCACGCTGAATCCTGTTGCCACCGGCACCAAAGCTGACGACGGCATAGACACCATCTCCGGCTCGTTGATTAAGGCCAATGGTGTGCATGGTGAATACTTCAACTTTACTGGCACCGGTTTGTTGCCGGATACCCTGGTGGACAACCAGGCCACAACCACCGGCAACCTTGCCAGTGTCAACAGCCTGGTACTTGACACCACCACCGGCTATGGCACCCTGGGTACGGTGGCAATTGCCAGCAACTACAATCCGCCGCCCGCGTATTCCGCCCCCACCGACTTTGAGATCACTGTCACCTCGGTGGCGAGCAGTCTGACCGCGGTGGACATCATCAAGCGCACTACTGCAGCGCAACTGGAAAAAGCCCAGCGCGGCCCGAACACCACCGATACTGACTTCTGGAAGAAGATCAACGACAAGAAGGGCGTAACACAGGATGACCGCGACACCGTCACCCAGGCGGTGCAGAAAGTGCTGAAAAAACTGTGCGGCGACAACTGCACCGTGGATGAAGACGAAGTGGCCAAATACCTGGGCGGTGTGACGGGTTGCTCCGCGGGCTTTGTGCTGAGCGGCGGGTCGTGCTCACCGGAGCAGAAGCAGGCGACACCACCACCTGAAACAGGCGGTACCAAGACCGCGGTGGCGGTTCCCAAAGCGCCCGCTGGGAGGCCAGTATCGATCTACCATGCTGCGGTTGTGAACGGAGTCGTGTACCTAAGAGATTCCAAGGGTAACTGGGGGCCCTATGACCCGAAAAATCCTATTGCCGCAGCCAGTGGGACTGATATTGACTCTGTCAAGATTGATACAAGCACAAAAGGCTTGCCACCGGGGGCGGAGATGTATATCGGGTATGGTCTGGGCGATCCCAAACTTGGCGCAGCAGTGCCGTTTAATAACATGCTGACCGCTGGCACTTACAAAAAGATTGAGAGTGGATCCCAAGCCACTTTGGATACACCAGGATCTTCGGCACAACCATCGCCGCAACCTACGGCGCAGCCAACGCCACAACCTACGTCGCCACCTACGGAACCACCGTCATCGCAGCAGCAGCGCAACATCAGCAGCATCAACCGCGACATCAAGTCCGTGGTGGAATACTTCAAGGATGCGGGCGCGGATAATTCCAGGATGGCGCAATATGTCAACCGTGCCAACAACGTGGGCGGCGCGGGCAGTACCCCGGTTACCGATGCCGACGTGGATTGGGTAACCAACTACGTCAATGGCAAGGGCAAAAACGTCACCCGCGGCGAAGTAGAGGCTTGGCTCAAGGGCGGGCAGGTGACCATGCCCGCGCCTGTGCCACCACCGCCCGCGCCTGTGCCACCACCGCCTGCGCCTGTGCCACCACCGCCTGCGCCTGTGCCACCACCGCCCGCGCCTGTGCCACCACCACCCGCGCCTGTGCCACCACCGCCCGCGCCTGTGCCACCACCGCCTGCGCCTGTGCCACCACCACCCGCGCCTGTGCCACCACCGCCCGCGCCTGTGCCACCACCGCCTGCGCCTGTGCCACCACCGCCCGCGCCTGTGCCACCACCACCCGCGCCTGTGCCACCACC
>WBZT01000550.1_pt1 | contig 29930 bp, 46 predicted proteins | sample 5204241 | NCBI WGS metagenome assembly WBZT01 (sample SAMN12344358, study PRJNA552823) | activated sludge metagenome | biome: Activated sludge suspended growth; feature: Nitrification reactor; material: Wastewater; isolation source: activated sludge from nitrification reactor of wastewater... | reverse complement strand
AAGCAAACCCCTTGCCGCCGCCGACCGCTCTACAGCCCCCTGGCCCTGTTGAAGCCTCCACTGGTAGCTCGGATCATTGGTGGAGAACTGTCCCTGCATGAGGGATTGCATTTGAGCCCCGTACCCGCCAGTCGGATCACCTTGCATATAGGCTTGGAGTTGAGGCTGGTAAATTTGGTTCAGTTGCTCCTGCCCCGTAAGCTGTCGTTGCGGGGCAGTGTAGCCGAGGGACGCGGCGGAAACGCCACCAGCTGGGCCGTAAGTGGGAATGCTGGAAGGGGAATAGATGGAATTCTTTGCATAGGACAGATCCCCTCCTGCAGAACCACCTCCCGACACACCACCTATAGACGAGGCCGCTACGTCGTGCTTGTTCGAGTCGAGCAGCCAATCCGGTTCGCTGGTCCTGGTATAGACCTGACCATCCGCACCAGTGACAGTGCCAAATTTAGACATCAGTCTACTCCTTTGTCAATTGTTAACAGTATCGAATCCACATGGAAATTTGTATTATCGCAGTGGAGTATCTCAAATGCCTGTCTGTATGCGGCACCCAACCTGTTGAACCTTTTACGTTCCGTTGCCAGACTTATCGGCCTCGGAGAGGACCAGGTTTGGTAGTCATCCTTTGTAGTGCGAAGATAGACGAAAGATGAAAGGGACTCAGCCATAAGGGTAAGAGCGTTGAAGTACTTCTTCGCAGACGTACCGCCGTCAATCCCGACTGAACGAAGGCGGGCGAAAATGGGCAAAGACCCATCCAGATATGTGCTCTCCCCTGTTACTTGGATATCACCTGTCAAACGCGATTGTGTCACAAGGTTGGTATTAAGTCCTGCAGCAAACGACCCCAGGAAATAAGTTTCCGTATAGCCCGTTGTTGTAATGGTTCCGGTCGCTGTTCCCGAAGTTATTGTGATGGTCGGGAAAGTATAGGTGTTAGTATCAACGAGCGTGATAATCTTATAACCATTACTCCCCGTTTCGGAAGCACCGGAAACCAAGATTACAGAAGCATCAGCATAGCCATGACCTGGATCAACAACTGTCGCCTGCCCATTGGCGTAGGTAAGTGCTCCGGCGCTGAGTGTTCTAGGAGAACCGGCTACCGTTGAAGTCCATTCATACCAGGCTTTTGTATCGAGACAATAGACTAGTGTAATCCCCGTTGTAGGTAGGGTGAGGACATAAAAGCTTTGCCCTTTGATCTTGCAACAGTAACTTACAACACCAGCCATGTCGTCTGCAAATAGAATCGTATCAACAGCAAGGGTCGAGATTTTCTGCGGAACTGTCCCGTTGAAAATATAAACGCTGCGATCTATTTGCTTCCCTACCCCAATGAAGAGTAAGGTATTTTCGATGCCAGCAACAGAACCCCCAGCCGCACAGCCAATCTCCACCATAGCATTCTGCACGGGGAGAAGGGGGGAGCCGGGAGGCGCATTGCCCGCATCGTAGAAAAATTCCGTCGTGTACGCCCCGAAGGCTGCGATATAGTTTTGCAGGCGAGCCAGAGCAATTCCTCCATCCGGTTCTGCTACGCAAGAGATAACATTCAATGCAGTCCAGGAAGTGGGATCGTTGAGAGCTGATCCATAAATCTGCCCAGCAGGGGTCATGATGTAATAGGTGCCATCAAGGAGAACAAATCCAGGAACGGTAGTTGCGGGGTAGTCGGCATCCGTGATCTTCGTCAACGTGTCAGTATCGATGTTATAGGTATATGCGTCTGTGGTGGATTTAAAGAAAAAGCCGTTGTAGGAGGTTGCAGGGACTTGGGAGAATGTGAAGTACTTGCCGGAAGACGAAGGTGTAAGTGCGCTGATTAGAGTTGTACTAGAGGTAGGAAGAGCCGGATCAAAAACATCCACAGAGTTTCCGCCACCGACAGTAAGGCAGAACATCTTACTACTTAATAGACCCGGAATGGTTTGACTTGCGCTGGCATACCCCGGAACGTAGTGACTAAAATTCCAGGACAAGCCATCTGAGGTATACCCCCACTGATAATGATCGACATTGAACAGAAGTGCCCAAATAAATCCCCCATAGACGATAGGTTGGGACTGTATTAAATACGGCACAGAGCCCAGATACGACCAAGCATGACCATCGGAAGAGCGGTTTATGTAAGCTGTCTGATAGGGAATGTAGCCACCCAGAATCCACAGATAGCTACTGAAAGAAACAGCTGCATACGTAGTGTCTGTCGGTCCCCAGAAAAAAGACGTGTTCTGTTCTGTCCAGGTAATGAAATCCGAAGTAGCCCACAGGTCGGCGTGTTTGTAACTAGGGGTAAGACTATCATATCCACCAGTTACGAAAATTTTACTGCCAAAGACCGTACAAGCGTATCCCACACGACCTTTAGGTGTTGCATCGTAACCCATGCTGGTCCAGGACGCACCATCAGAAGTTCTGTAGACTCTGATCCCGTTTTCAGAATCATTACGTCCCACCACCACGGCGTACATATACCCGCCGAGCGTAACCAGTGAGCTATTCGTATTTAGGGTAAGGCCAGTTGTCGCGACAGTGGTTATTACACCTGCTGCATTCATCTTGAGCAGAGCAGGTGTTGTAGTCAAAAACCACAGATACCCCCCAAACTCAATAGGGCTACTTGAAGTTTGCAGAGCTCCATAAGAAGCCGAAGTAGAGATACGGGACCAGCCAGTATTAACCGCAGCCTGCGTATTGCGATATAATTTATCTACCGCAATCGAGTGAACCTGCCCACCTTGCGTAAAGACTCCCTGTCCCGAGCCAGCTCCATTTGCGGTGAGGATCTGCCCCGCTCGCTTCTCCATGTAGGGCTGGCCAGCAGCATCAACTCCCTCGAAGCAATTCTTTACCAGACTGCCTCGCGCACGGGAGGCGTCCCTGGGACTATACTTAACAGGAAAGGGCAGCGGAATATCCGGCATGGTCAGCGCCTTTGCAAATCTACGGAGAAGAAAACGCTCGACTCTTCTACAGAAAAATCAAAGCAAGATGTTCGAAGCGCCAAGGCTCTTTTCTCTAATCTCGCCGCTACAGAATCAGATGCCCCATATTCGAGACTAAGTTCATCCGCCAACCCCCATTTCACAGGAAGGAACCATTCCGCGGGTAGGTCAAAGTTGTCTGTCGCGGAAACCATGTCCTGGAGAGGGCGCTGAATCACAAGATGGATTTCTTGCGTAGAGTCCGATGGGGTTGTAGGAAGGTAAATTTGCGCATTCCCCAATTGGGCGTCGTAGTGGTATTCAGACGTCGTGCCCTGATTAGTTTTATTCCCCCTGTCATCGAAATCCGTTCGGCTTATCGGGGTTAAGGGCTGGTCATTGCTAGTGGCAATGGTTCGGATGAAGGCATCGACAGGGCGCAGGGGAAGGCCCGTCGTGATACCGATTGGGGTGCAGGTGGCGGCGGCTCCGATAACCCCGCCCAGGGGAAAGGTAAGAGTTGGGGATGCAGAATAGCTTGAACCCGCTGCGGTGATGTTGATCGCTGTTACAGCTGTGCCTGTAATGGTGTAAGTCCCTGCAGCCCCCGTGCCTGTTGCATCAGCAATTCCCAGAGCATAAGTACCGGGCGTTCCGCCTGAACCTCCTGCAGTAATGGTGCATCCTGCCGTCGCAAGATAAGCTGCTGTCGGGCCGATAGGATACTTGTTAATCCCCGCAACCAAAGGAATAACAACCTCCGTATAGGTCCACAGGGGAATCCCCAAAACTTGCCAATACTTCAGCATCATGTTGAGAGCCTGGTTGCAATTCACCAGATCATCTGTCGAGGGCACAGCTCCCGCCCCCAACTCCCGCAGTAGACGAAGAGACGCGGCAATCATGCTATCCCGCGTCATGGTGAAAGAAGTAACGCCGGAAGTAGCCATGTTAAAGTCCTAGAGGATTCGGGGGCATGGGCAAGGCCTGAGCCTCGGCGGTGAATCGAGGCTCAGGCTGAGGGGTGCCGATGACCTTGGGATCAGATTCCCTAATGTTGCGCACATAGTCCTGAGGGTGGCGGGGCTCCCAATGTTTGGCACAAACGTGGAACCCGTCCCAGGTCTTCTTCAGATCTGCAGGCCGCCTCTTGCACCCACACCAATCGCAAACAACGTAATTGTTAGGAGCGAGATATTGATATTGGTCCACAGATCCTCCTGTATCACGATCTGACTGCTACCGGAGCGATCCGAACGATTCCACCGCCCTTTTCGGCCTGGGTGATCTTGTTCTGAAGAGCGGATACGGAAGAATCTCCGAAATCAACCGTAACGCCAGGGCTAGAGAAAAACTTGCGGAACAACGTGCGCCGGGTATCGGGATCAGGAGAGGAACCGAAGGCTTGATCTAGAGCCCAGTCCAGTTGCTCATCAGGCATCTGGTTGACGTAAGTCTGCGCGTCGATCTCAGTAGGCGCAGGGGCGTAGGGGAGATAATCATCACCGGTATAAACGATGATCCACACGCCATCTCCCCAGATATGTTTCGGGTCAGGCGTGGCTTTCGCCTTGTCTTGATTCTCGGCGGTATTTTGGTATTTGGTAATGGCCATATTAGGCTCCTAGGATAGAAGTTGTTGTGGGCGGCCAGCAGTCAGCAGGCCAATCGATACCATGTGATCAAGCACGGCGCGCACTTCATCTGTAACGGGCACCATGCCGTCACCGCGAGTAGTGATCTTGAGGATTGCTGTGCGTACGATCGGGTCATTCGATGCGGCCACGTCGACCATCTCTGAGTCGGAGAAACGGTCGCGAAACTCCTGCAGGGGAATCATGCGATCCTGCTGCTTTTCCTCCGGTAGGTCAGCGCCGGTGAATACGTGGATTTTGTCGACATTGATCCAGATGTGATGTCGCTCGACCGTCGCCTCCGCTATCGCGAGATTTTCCTGCGTATTGTCATAGGTTATTTTCGCCATGGTTTAGCCCCCGTAGGTCTGCGTAAGGTTCGTCGCTAACAGGCAGCACATATCTGTGTTAGCGGCTAGCTGCATAGTAATCGCGACGGTAGTTGTAGCCCCTGATAGGTCGATTGCGGATGACAAATTAGATATTGACGATAGTCCTGTCCCGACTCCCGCATTTTGCCTCGACAGTATTTGATGGGTTTGGTCCCCCAAATTCCGCACTGTGTAAAGGCGCTCCTCGACACCGCTTGTTCCGCCCCCATTATCTGCAAACGTCGCAGTGCCGCCGAGCCGCAACCTGTACATTTTGTTATTGGCGTTGGACGTGCTTGCCATGAAAGTTTTCCACGCCAGTTCGCCGCTGTTCCCAATCGGAGTCATGTTGAACCCAGACAGCGCGGTAATCTCGCTCGTGGTCTGCGTGATGCGGCCAGACGGGCTACCGGCAAACGTCGTCGGAGATCCGACGAGCGCCGGTCGGCCGCTGCTGTAAGTGTTGTTGTAGAACGTTCCAGCCGTATCCGACGATGGGACGAACAGATACCATCCTGCCGCATTTCCGCTTCCGCCCGCGTTCGCCGGAAGGTAGCCGTAGCACTGCCGCCCGGCAAGCCCGGATAGCAGCCCAGTAAGCGGCGCAGCTGAGAGCGTGAATGCGCCACCACCGCCGCCAGTAAATGTCAGTCCGTTTGTTCCGCCGTCGCCCGGCAGGATGAAAAACGGGATCGCGTTAGTGAAAATGCACTGCGGAAACCCCAATCCATAGAGCAGCGATTGCAGCCACGTTTTGAAGTTGGCGACGCTCCATTTTTTCAGCAAGCCCGAAACGCTGTCCCAGATGCTCAGCTCGTCCGCGTCGATTGGCGTCGGTTTTTCTGTTGCTCCAGAAATCAGCGTGCCAATGGAAGTAGTCGTCTCGTCTCCGGTATTAGAGCCTGTTAGCAAGGTAGCCCCAACATCCGCCGCAGTCAAAACAACATCTCCGGTTCGGGAATTGACACTGGAGACAGCACCACCGCCGCCAGCTGGGGTTGTCCCTGCAACTTTATCTACAAGAGAAATGGTCATATTAAGACCCCATCAAAACGGAAGTTGCTGCAGACGCCGCTGTGATCCTGGCACGAACCCATTTCCAACAGGCCTGAGTCATGAAGCCGTCAGTACCTGCCCCAGCCAGGGTAATGGTGCCCATAGTGATCCAGTTGGAATTCGTCCCCGCCGCCGTAGCATCCTCGTTCGTCACTTCAATGATTGCAGTGGCGGCAGCAGCCGCGATTAGCTGGAAGGTAGAACCGGGAGAGGCTTTAAAGATCGCATTACCCGTTGCAGGAGCACTGGTAGTAAGAGCTGTTCCTGATACTGGCATACGATACCCAAAGCCATTACACACATGGACTTCGTTCATGGTTTCGGCTCCTTTTGAACAGGCTCAGCCCGCTTCTTCTTCACTCCAGGCAGCTCTGCCCCTGGCCAGACTTTCCACTTCTCCCGAAGCCCTGGCTTGCCGTCCTCCGCCCGCCCACGTTGCTCCGTGCGCCCTTCACTGTGAATTAGTTTATCCATCGTAATACCTTTCGGAAAAGAGGCCGAAACCTCTGGAGATTACAGGCGGCCCGGGATTTCACAAGCACAGAACAGGTAGTCGACCAGGAGAGGCCCAGCGGCTGTCCCGATGGCGGCGGAGGGGTTGAGAAGGATGGTCGAAGCGGGGAGGTTCGCCAGAGTACCAAGACTGCCGTTCGCTCCGAAAGTTCCTACCATCACATCGTTCACATAGATGAACAGGGTTGGATTCGCCCTGCCATCATAGTAGTAGCCGAGTTCCTGCACCGAGTTATTCGCTGCGTTAGTTGAAGTCGGGAGGGTAACAGTTGTGGTCGAGGCCGCAGCCGCCTTGATGTTGATTTGCCAAGGCAATCCAGCGGCAGCCTTTGTAAAGTACACGCCATCAGAAATGGAAGTAGGATTGCCCTTGATCGCACCGACAAGAAAGTTGGGGGCAGAGGCATTGGCGGGATTGATGATACCTGAGGAGAACCAAAACTGGCTGCCGTTGGCAGAGGTCGAAGCCGCGTTAAAGCTAAACCCCCCAGAAGTCAGGGTATTGCCTTGAGTGCCAGATGTGCCCCAGGTCAGTGCGAGGCGACCGCCCAAACCTGCAGAGATGGCGGACGAGCCAGAGCCCGAAGCCGTCACCGTCCAATCCCCTGCGGCATAGGTATGAAAGTCGTTGAAGTATTCCGTCAGTCCGTTGATAGTGACATCGGGGATAGGGAGATTTCCGAAGATGGAGTTGACTGCGGCGTTGGTAACGCCATTCTTAAAGCGGGTGGGAGTTCCCATTGTGCTGCTCCTTTACGTTACAGGTAACGTGACTGGTAAGCCACGTAAAGTTTTGCTGATTGCATGGGGTTGCATGGCCGTATAACGGGGAGGATATACGGACACACAATTACCCCTTACGGACCATTAACCCCATAGACTGCCCGCGGATCGACGAAGCCGCAGCTGTACCGCTCGTAGCCCAGTGACTTGGCGTTCTTGGTGTCGAAGTCCTTGTCCTGGTCGAACGAAATGGGCTCACGCTGCAGGAAGACCATGCCCTTGCCTCGCTCGATATTGGAACGAACGAACCAGGCTTGCGGTGCGGTGAAGTAATGGTTGAGCTTGATACCGCCGGGGAAGGCGCCAGTTGCCCGCAGAACGTTGATGTCATTGTTCGCGTTGCCCGCCTGATAAACCGAGTGCAAAATGCGATTGGCGTTGAACCAGTTCTGCGGCGCGATGTGCAGACTTTTCGGCATCAGGTTGATGAGCAGACCACGATCATCGGTAGCTTGCATCATCAGGATGAGGAGGTCTTCCAGGGAAGCTTCACTGAGGTCGGCGTCGATCGTCGGCTTGTTCTGGTACGTACCACCACTGGTATTGGGGTGGGCCGTCGAACACAGGGCCACACCATCGGCGCCAAAGTAAGCTGCCGTCGAACTGAATGCCCTGTTGTAGATGTTCGCCGCCACCCGTTCTTTGGTCTGCCGGAAGGCGCGAGCATTGCTGGAAGCACGAGTCTTGCTGACTTCCAGATACAAGTTGTCCTGGATCTCTTCGTGCGTGACGATATAGCCCAGAGCATAGGCCAGATGGACAAAGCGGGAAACCGGACCCTGAACTTCCGAGTCGTAGACAGCATCCGCGCCCTGGGCCTTCACCGGCGCAAGACCGAAGCCCGTGATCTGGACGAACTCCTCATACGCCTTGTCCGAGGTTTCGATGTCAAACAGATCAGTGTACTCCGTCTGATGATCGTCGTAAGTACGACCCCAAATCCCCTTCACCCCTGGCCACAAAAACTTGGGGTGGTTGGAAGTCATGATTGGACCAGCCATTTTTGAATCTCCTTGAGTAGGTTGTTAGTGGGTTAGACACCAGCCGTGTTGCCGGCCAGCTCATGCTGGTTGATCATGACGAAGATGCGAGCGTATGTGCCCGGCGAAGTCAAATCGTTGTCCGGACGGAACGGCGCGCCGATGATCTTAAGGGGAAGGGCCTGCGTAGTAGCGGCCTGGGACCCTTGAGCGTATGAGGCGGAATTGAACGTAGGCACAGATGGATCGTTGGCCACGAACAGCGGACAGTTCTTGTTGAAAGCTGTGCTGGCGATCGAATCGGCTTGGACCTCGTACACTTGCCCCGGATCGTCCGTAACCCACACAAAGTAGTTTTGCGTCTTCGTTGCGGGAATACTGACGATACCGAGGGCATTGGGGTCAGCGGCCAGGGGAACGGCCATGCCCGCTGTGCCCGCGGCAGTACCAATACCGATGATGGCCCCACGCAGTCTTCCTGTGGTCATCGCAGCATCGCGAGCACCAGCCAGGGTGACTGCAGGAGCACCTGTAAGAGTATCCCCACCAGCCACAGAAACAACCGCGTCCCCGATACGATAGGCATTCGTATCAGTCGAGGGGATGTAGTACAAGTTCGCCGAGCCATCCCAGCCTGCGGCGGTATTGGTCCTGACGGGCTTCAGCCCGATCGGAGTATTTGCATTTGCCATTTAGTGGCTCCTTTAAAAAGTTTGAGAGTTCATTTTGCCGTAGCGATTTTCGTTGCCACGTTCTTCTATCTTGCCGCGCCGGATGGCTTCGTCGAACTGGTCTACTGTTTTCTGGTGAAATCTCTGGTCTTCCTCGTAAAACTCCAGCTCGATTTTCATCAAATAGGCGTACATGGCCGATCCATCTTCATTGCGCCCGGCCAGAACTTTGTACTGGGTCTCGGCGCCAGACAAGCCGATTTCGGAAGGAGCTACAAAGGTATAGCCGCCGAGTTGGGCTTGCTGCAAGCGACCTGGCGAGTCATTGATGAAGTGAAGATGGTATCCAGGGATTTGCAGGGGGACATTCAACCGGGACTGCGGCACCCCAAAGGGAATGCGCTCCGGGCGACGGACCCGCTCTGCTTCATTGCGAACTTGCTCAGTCGGCTTTTGGACCGTTGGTCTAACTGTTTCCATCATGCTACTCCGAAATAGTCTTTTACGTAATCTTCTTTGGACTTCACAAGCCCCAGGCGAACGAACTTGTCGCAAGCTTCCCTGGCTTCAGCAGGGAGGTCGGCGTAGGACTTGCGGCCAGACGGAGCTGCCGAGCCTCGACCACCAGTGAGAACCTGCTGCGGGCGAGACCGAGCCTGACCGAAGAGTTCAGGAAAATCAGCCTGCACCCGCCGAGTGACTTCATCCAGAAAAGGCCGACCGACCAGCTCAGGCTGCTCAGCGCGAAGGATTTCGCTGTACCCATTCGCCAGCCCCCTCCGTTTGGGGTCCTTCTGAAACCAGTCGTTTTCCCCAAGCCAGTCTACCCACACAGGGTCCTGGGCGAGGTTGGGGGCAGGCTGCATGGGACGCTTCGGCGCAGGTGGTGGGCCAAGGGCTTCCAGCTGCTCCTCAAGCTGCACCACAGTCTCCCCGTCGTTTTCCCGAAGAGCATGTTTGCGAGCTGCCCGAAGGTCACTCACGGCGCGTTCGTATTCGGCCTTGACTGTTTTCTCGTGATGAGCAGAGAATTCCTGGATGGCCTGTTTCATCTCCGCGAGGGAAGCATCCCGGCGAGCCAGCTCACTGCGAAGCTTGTCCATGTCCTTCCGGAGAAAGCCGTTGATGCGCTTGCCTTCTTCCAGAAATTCTTCTGCCGTCTTCCAACGCTCTTCCGGGCCTGTGTATTCCTCGCGCGGCCGCCAGCCGATCAGCCGGGCTTCAGCTTCTGCAGGATCTGAAGCGTCGGGCGTGTTGGGGGTTTCAAGATCAGACATTGTCCCCTCCTGTATAGATTGCCTTCACATCCAGATCGTTGATGAGCCGGTACACTTCCCCGTCAGCCCCTACCCGCTCCGTACCAGCGTAACGGGCGAAGATAACCTGATCCCCTACAGCACACCATGGCTGGGCCTGATCGGAGTAGGCAGTAGGGCCTAGGGCAATAACCATTGCCTCGGTCTGGCCCATGTGTTCCCTTGACCGCTGCGTCTCCGTCGCCAGCACAATGCCGCTCTTCGTTGTCTCTTCCACAACCTTCGGCTTGACCAGGATAACGTGGCCAGCCGGTTGGATACCTGAAGTGTTCATACCTCTTCCTTTAGTTAAAGAAATCCAGAGTCATCTCGGACATGTCCTGCAGCAAACGGCAAACGTAACTTGCCACTGTACTCTGCGTGGGATCCGTATAGACTCCATCAGCCCAGGCCGCCTGCATCTCCCTCGCCTTGTCCCCCAAGAAGTCCTTGAAGTACTTGGTTACTGGGTGGTTCAGCCATTCCTGGATTTCCTCCGCCGTCGGGGCGGGGAGTTCCCCTGCTCTGCCTTGCATCATTTACTCTTCCTTCTGATTTGTGAAGACTGTCTAAAATGAGCTGTGCTGATTTCAGCAAGCTTTCCTGATGGGCCTTCGCGGCTCCGATTTGAGCTTCGAGCAGGGCAATTTCGTGCCCCGATTTCACCCCATCTGCTTGGGACAGATGGAGAACAGCCTTGGCGCGAAGCTCTTGCACCCTGGCCTGGTTGAGTTCGGCTTCCCCGAGGAGCTGGAGGGCAGCCATTTGCATTTCCATCCGCTGGGCCTGGGAGCGCTCCTGGACCTTCATCTTCTCGATTTCCAGTTTGGCGTTCGGAAGTGGCGGGACTTTATCGGGTCCAGGATAGACTGTGCGAATGTCGGAGATCTTCAAGGCTTCTAGGAAACGCCGCTCGACGGCCTGGAGGTCATAGCCCGCGGTCGTCATGGCGGATTGCTTAAGGAATTGGGCCTGCTGGATCCGCTGCATATCCGTAACCATATTGGGATCTGCCATCGGGCAGATAGTCTTGGCGTCGGGAAGGTAGTCGAGACTGAGGATTTTCTGCCGCTCACCCGAGGCATCGTAATAGACAGTATGGCCTTCCTGGAGATAGACCTGGTTTAGGTTATAGAGTTTCCGAAACTCCCCCTTCATTGCCCGATAGAGGCGCTTAAAGATTCCAATAAAGACCTTCTGCCCTTCCGCCACAACAGTCCGCGTGGTTTCGGCAGGAGTGTTCTGACCAGGGGAAATGCCGACCTGGGATTCCATCGATCCCGCTACCCTCTCAGAGTAGTCGATGAGAAGGCCGAGGAGCTGGAAGAGAACGGCAGAAGGTTCCCGCACGTCGAGGGGAATGATGTTCTTCCTAAGGTCATCCCCCAGACTATCAACCCGTTTCCACTCGAAGGGGGAGAAGGCTGTATCCCCCGATCTGATCTTCGCCCCGCGCCCAAGAAAACCCCCCGCAGTGTTCGCCAGAGTTCCTGCATCGAGAAGCTGATTGATGATCGTGTTGATCGAATCGTTCAGTGGCTGGAGGAGAATTCCAAACCCCAGGTCATAAATACCGCCATCCGGACTGGGGATGCAGGAGTATTTTTGAAGATTCTGCTGGCAGGTGATGGAGTAGATTTCTCCCGCCGAATTCCTCTTCACATCCTGGCTGGTGTAGCGCGCGACGATGCGGCAGAGCTGACCGCTACCTCGAATCATAGTAACGATGTAAGGCTCTTCGTATCCGTCCCCATCCAGATCGAGGTAGCGATGCTGCTCCAGGAGTTCGTAAGGCAAATCCTCCTGACGGGGGGAAATCTCTGTTCCCAGCATCCGTTCGACCGGCTGGCCGATGGAGGGCTTAAGCGGATCGACCGGAGCGCTGAGGGGTTCCTGTTCGCAGAAAAACCCTCTGCGCTGATAAGAGATCAGTTCATTCTTCGAAGTCTCAACTACATGAGTCCAGCGAGCAGCGGCCTCCACACTCTTTGCGAAATAGGGAATGTAAATATCCTTGGCAGGGACATACTCGCTGACATTGTGCCCGAATTCCTGATTGAAGTAGATCTTCTTGAAGGCACAGCCGATGATGGGAACTGTCAGGAGGACGCGATCGTGGTCCTCCTCCCAGTTCTCATCTTCCTCCAGAATCTGGTAGCTCATGTGATTTGCTACGCGCGTAGCCCGAGCCTCCTTCTCCCCCGTCGGATCTGGGCCGAAGGTACGGCAGCGCACGAGGTCTGGCCCCGGTACCATAGCGGGGTAAGCGCGGGAGTGAAACTGGAGGGCAGCAATCGTAATGATCGGAAACTTAACATTGGCTGCCCCTTGCCAGGGGAAGGACTTAGGCTCTGTGACCTGGAGGGCTAGCTCCAGAGCCCCCTTCATCTTCCTCTCCCAGTCTTCCCGCCCCGTCACATCAGCATCAAAGTCGGACTGGACGAGAAGGGCAATCTGCCGCCTTTCCCCTTCCATCAGAAGTTCGGCGATGTTGACCGACTCGACAAGATCGGAGGTACTTAGGGAGGTTTCCAGCTCAAGCATATTAGTATCCGGTTGTCTGGCAACGGTTCATGAAGATGCGCGGATCGTGGGTGTAGAACTCTACCTCTTCGTCAGAAAAGAAATCCTCTTCCTCGGGAGATGCCTGATTGTCGAAACCCTTCACCAGGATAGCGGTAGAATCGAACTGGTCGTCCAGGCGGGCTTCGGAACCAGGGACGAAACTGAGGCACTCATCCTCATAGTTCTCATACCACTCAGCCTTCTTGTTGAAACGGAGACCCTGACCGCGAAGCCTCTTCTGAAATGGGCGGGCGCGGACAGCTTTGTCCTTGACAGGGTTGATAACGCGGATCGGAAGATAAAGGTTGCGTTCCCTCATCTCCCTGAAAATGATCTCCTCGACCGCCTTCCAAATAACCCCGCCCTCCACCACGAACTCATCGACAGTGTATTCCTCTGCAAGCTGGAACATCACATCGATCCATTCGTTTGTGCTCCAGCGATCTACCCGCTGATCGACAATATGAACCAGGCCATCCAGAGACTGGCCGCCAACAGTGAAACTAGTGCGGTTCGCTGTGTCTGCTTTGCTGACCGCAAAATCCGCCCCGATCTTGTAAATCTTCTTGGCTGCATAGTCGGCATCGCCCATAGGAAGAAAGTCGCTGCTGCGGAGATACGCCTCAGAGTTGTCGCGGGGCTTGTTAAGGTACTCCTGGCTGTAGCCCGCTGCATCCCCGTCCTCCAGAAAGACTTGTCGAATAGCCCGCAGCCGGTCTTCTGTAAAAGCACCGGGCCACAGGATATTGGAGAAATCGTCCATCGAAGAATGGGCACTGAAGAAAAGGGAAGACCAAGCTTTACTGCGCATGGCCTTGGAAAGGACGGATTCTTCATGCAGGATAGTTCCATGCATACGGACCAGTCCCCCACGGCGGCGGCAGGGGATGAGAGCTCGGTTGACCCAGCGGAGAAACTTCTCCCGCCGGGCCTTGTTCTCGACCTGTTCATCCTCCTCCAGGTCGTCTGCGATGATGAGGCCAGGGCGCTTACCTCGCCACTTCATCCCCCGCATCTTTTGGCCAGAACCCTTTGCCACAACTTTTGCCTGGTAGCCATCCTTGAAGAGGACTATGATCTCTGTCCTGGCATCAACAAGGAGCTTTTCAATCTGGAATTCCCTGCGAAGATCCTCGTTGTCGCGAAGCTCCATAGCCATGTCAGAGAGGTGGCCTATCGCCAAGTCTTCTGTCGCACTGGCGATCACCATGTAACTCTGGATGCGGAAAAGAAGAACACCCAATCCGTAATCGTGGGTGAAGGCAGTGGACTTCGCGTGCCCGCGCGGGGCAGCGATGGCAGCGAGTTCTGCGGAGCTGCAATACAACGCCCATCCCTGACGGTGGAAGTCAGGTGTGGGCTGCGGATTGTCGTACATCGGGCTGAGGAAGGTACCTGCAAGGGCCTCTACCAGTTCAGCCGTCAGCTTGATGGATTCCGCTTGAGCCATCAGGACAGAAGCCCCATTATAGCTTCGTAAGGGGAGGGACCACCGTTGCTAAGCCATCTGATTGTACTGAGAGCACCTTCCAGGAAATCTGATGTACCACCTTCTTTAGCAATGCGAATCAATTCCAGCTCTACCCGAATCATCGTGCGGCGAGGGATTTCTATGATGACCCCGTGGGAATGCTCTAGAAGATCTTCCAGGGCAAGTTGCCGGAGATCCAAATCCACCGACCCTGAAGTACACACACTAAGATGCATTGACGGCCTCCCCTTCGTAGACCTGTGCGCGGGCAGATTGTTGGAGGTCGATGAGGCGATGAGCCAAGCTGGCGAGATGATCGGCAGCGGGAACAGAAGGGGCTGCCTGCTGCCCTGTCCCCAGACCGAGGGCCTTCGCCCCCAACTCCATTGCACGGAGGGCCAGGTTGTCGGAGACTCGGTTGGCGGGCTGGCTGAGCTTAGCGAGAAGAACCTCTTGACTCCGCGTCACCACAGCATGAAAGCGCTCCTCGATGGAGAGGCGGATGGCTGGATCAATCAGCTCCTCGCGACGGGCGGCCAGCCGGGCCTTAAAGGCATCGCTCGACATAACAAGACTGATCCAGGGCTGCGTGTAGCCAAAATAGTTGGCCAGCTCTCCCTGCGAAATACGAGGATTGGCGATCAGCATATCAATCATCGCGTCATGCGAATAACTGACCTTTGCGATGGCCTTGCCTTCTTGGTACGGATAGAGAGACTTTTCGGCTTGCGGCGAGGGCTCGACGAAATCGGCAAAGGGATCAGCAGAAGTGTTCATTGTCCTGACTCCTTTCCTTGCAAGCACACCCACTTGCACAGGGTCCCCGCAGCGTTGCCTTGGAAGTTCCATAGTGCTGAAGAAATCTGGCGTACCCGTCTTCTCCCAGCATCGCCTTCAGCCCCGCACGCAGGTCCTGGCCCTGCCCGAAAGTCCGTTCCTTTTCCAACTCTCTGAAATCCACCTGTGCGCTCATCGACTTGTCCCTTCAGACAGAAACCAGCCTGCACTTTAGCTCGTATCCCATCAGCGGCCAGATCTTGGCAACGGCATTCTGTCGTGCGATCTTGCGGCCAAGTTCTGCATCAAAATTCTCCGGGCTGGCACACGCCGACTCACCGGTAACGGTGAATCCATTGCGCAGGACGAGGACGCAGAAGGTCAGGAGGCCGAGGGCTTGTGGGTACTTGTCCCCATATGAAGGGGCGGCAGCTTCGGCCCCTTGCTCGGCAGTAAAGTAATGCTCGCTGGCGATATTCGCTTCGATGTCCGCAGGCGTAACGCGCGGCGCCGTCAGGCCCTTGGCCTGGATTTCCTGCTCAACTGCTTGGTCATTCATATCTGTCCTCTACTCTAAAAAGTGGCCGCGCTCTGCAACCTGCCCCACCAGCTTACACGATGGGGAGGGTGGAGGCAAGGGCTGTGCGCGGGTGCGAGGGGCATAACCGAGCTGTGGCCGGATAACGAAACAATGATATGGCCATACTTCAAATCAGGTTGCAAAATTAGGAGGGGGGATAATATAGAATTCAGCTGACATCTTTTTGCCCCCTCCCCCGGTCTGGGGTCGCGCGGGGGCGCAGGCGGGCGGGCAGGTAGGCGCGTGCGCGTGGGCAGGTAGGCGCGTGCGCGTGGGCAGGTAGGCGCGTGCGCGTGGGTGCGTGATGATCTGGTCCGCATGGTGGAACGAAAAAAGTTTTGTGAAAGGGCTTGACATCCAGTGCGAATGGCGTATCATTCGGGGTGTCGGTTCCGCGTTGGGACCTTATGAGAGGAGATTGTCGTGAATGCATATCTTTGGTTTTGCGTGTGCCATGCCAGAACGTCGCGCGAAATGCTGCTCAAAACGGAACGCATAGAGCATGGAGGGAGACAATATCAGATCGTTTTGCCATTTGACGAGGGCGACCGACACGGAGAACATATGGACGCGCCTGCTCTCGGCTTTATCGGAGATGAGGTTTTGTTCCTGCATATGTAACATGCGCGTAAGGCGACTTTGTACAAAGGCCGCCTTGCGGGTAATGTTGCCCGGATTTCTGAGGAGAAGGAAAATGGCAAAGGTCATTGACATTGACCGTACGAATGCGGTTTGGAAGATCACCGTGGTTGGGGCTGGCGCGCCCTTTACGTTTAATCCGTCGATGGTGTCAGATGCGGTGAGGCAGGAAGCCTTCTTGTATGGGCTGGAGGTTAAGCTGAGTCGTGCGGCAGCCCTTCCGGCGGACAAGGATACGGGAAAGAGCGCACCAGCAGCGGACAAGCGCGCGGCCGTTGAGAAGGTTGTCACGAGGCTGGAAGCGGGCGGACCGTGGAATGCGGCGGAACGGGCCGCACGGGCTAAGGTCGAAAAGGTCGGGATTGACCTAGAGAAATACCTTCCATTGGCATACGCCAAGGTCTTTCCGGCGGCGAAGAAGACCCTGGAGGATATCATCGCGGCGCGTATGCGACTGTGGTCCCTGCCACGGGCCAAAACCCTGGAACTCCTCGCGGGCGTCGAAACGATCGCACGGGCAATCGGCGAAATCCTCGCGACCGAATCCGGCGTGAATGCTGATGAGGCATTCAGCGATTTAGAAGAGGAAGGCGAGGAATAGCCCATTCCCGGCCAATCCGGCACCTGAAAAGGGTGCCTTTTTAGGAGAACGAAATGACGTACAGAATCATACCTGTCTTCATGCACCGCGATGGAGATACGCGCGAGGAGGCAGAAGAGCGGCTGGCCGAAATGCGGGAACGTGTGGCAGAAGGCGAAGATCCCGAAGAAGTGCTTTACGAGGAAGGACTAGAACCCGATTACATTTTCGACCTTTTGTAGCGAGGCATTCGAGCAGGTAGGCGTCTTTCGGGGCGCCTTTTTATTGGGCGATGGGCGGCGCGGGAATGGCCCGGCAATGGCCCGTCGTGCGCCGTGGCGGGGCGATCGGGCGGTCGGGCAATGGAGGGTACGGGCGAGGGGCGCAAAGGCCATGGCGGACCGCGTATACATTATGCACGTCATTGTCATAACGATCGGGGCGCGGGATCCGGGCGCGAATACCCTTACCATCATTATCCACCATCATGATGATACCGGCTCTCCCCCGCCCTTTTGACGAAAACTGGTCGTTATGTGGCCGTATAAAGGGGTGTAGTACGTCCTCAATATTTTTTTTTTCTGTGGACATATCTTTCAGACGTTATATGGCCACAGAATCATCAGAAGGGCCATTTTTCCCCATCGAGAGGGGGTATCATGAACATGGTGGATAATCATGGTGAGGGCATCGGACCGGGCCGGGGAGGGGACTGAACAAAGTGCGCTGAGTGCCGGGATGGGAACAGGCGGAAAAGTCTGGCTTGACACCCCCATCATGATGATACACAATGGCACGACCGCACGAGGTCTTTTCGCAGGGTCTTTTTAATCCTCGAAATCATATAGTCGATCAAAATTGGAGTTATCGGATCGACCAATATAAGAAACGTCGCGCCGAATAGCAGAATCCGCGTCAAACCCTTTCCTTATGAGAGGGTTTGGCAGGCAATTTTGCCTATCCGAAAGGAGATAGAAAATGTACGAAATCTGGTATAAAACCGATGAAGGAACTCGTTATTACCTTGAAGAAGATGAATTGGAGATTGCACGAGCGATATGGGATAGGATAAGCAATTATCCGAATTGCACAATGCTATCTCAGCGACCCTAGCAGAAAACCTTAACAAGGCATCAGAAAATGGTGTCTTGTTGAGGCAATTTTGCCTAATAGACAGGAGATTGAAGAATGGACGATTACAAGCGAACATTGTACATGGAAGCCCGCAGGCGGCTTTCCTTACCCCCAGAACACCTCGACAAGGAAACCTTTCTTTGTTGCGCTCTAGCCAAAGTTCTCTTGGATGAAGGCCATTTTTTGGTTAATGAAAAACATTCCCAGAAACTTTTCACTGAATTCCGGCAACTTTGGGATGGGTATTATTATAGCAGTAATGGAGCAAGAAACAGCAGTACAGACCCTTCTCAAATCTGGTGGGGAAGTATATCCCCTGCTCCCCGCATCGCTATGATTGATTTTCTTCTCTGCCGAGAAGACAACTCCCGCGCACGGCGCGGATATTAGAAAGGAAATAAAATGAGCATACATTTTAACAGCACCGATGGGCAGACCATGCAAACTCTCAAGGAAGCCACAGAAGCCTATGTGAAATTGCTGCAGCACCTAAACATTCCCATCATGATTACGGCAGTCACGCAGGTTTCTGAAAAAGAGACACAGTATGAACTGACAATCAGTATGCCACAAGGCTGGGAGGAAGATCCAGCATTTCTGGATCTGTACATTGCGCGAGAGTTTTTAAACTCCGACGACATTCGAGACAAAGCCTATGCTGCCTTTAAACTGTACCAAAGGCTAGAAAGTTATGGCCTTTTGGACAGCGTGCAAACGGCACTCCAATTCCATGATATTATGAAGAAGGCGGCGTCATGATCCAATCTTATTATGGCATCTTCCCCTACACTTTGCCGGACGATACGGAACTGGAGATCGAATACACAGTCGTATACGATCCGGGTGTCAGATCCGGTCCCCCTGAAATATGTTACCCAGAAGAAGGAGAACTGACCATCCGCAGCATCACCCAGAACGGCAAGCCCTTCGAGGGGATTATCTCTGACGAAGAGCAAGACAAGATCGATGGGAAGTGTTGGGAGGATGCAGATCACAAGGATTGGGGAAGAAATGATCCCAATACCTCCGATGAATCCGACGAGGTAATCTGGTAAAACCCTCCTTCAGAGGTCTTTCCACGAGGACCTCTGCCGGGCGCTTTTGCCCCCTTTCTAAAGGAGCAACAATGACCACGCAAGACCTCGCCGCACACCGGCGCAAACAGAGGGCAGCTGCTCGCCTTCTTGACGATGAAGTGCGAGAAATCCGCCTTGCCTACAAGAACGGAGCTTCGCGCAAAACCCTGGCCACTCGCTATCGGGTAGGGCTGGAAACCATCTCCAAAATCCTCCGCCGGGACACCTACCAGTGGGTTACGGAACTGGAAGAACCCCCTCTTCCTGAAACCACCATCGCCCAGAGTGAGCGGGACATTGCTAATGATCTGGCAGATTGGCTGGTGACGGAATGAACCAAGAACAATACTTTGCAGCGTATAAGGGAAGGAAGATTGTCATATACCAGACAGCAAGCCTACCCATGTGCCGCTTTACCCTGAAAAGTCCGGCGGAAATCCCATTCGACATTGGAGATACATTCGGTTTAGACGTAATCGGGGCGGGTCCTCTAGCTTTCGTAGGTGACAAGGACGATTTATGGTGTATTGTGCCGAAAATGGATGAATATAAAATTCTCCCCATACTGGTAATCGTCTACCACATTCGTAAAGCCATCGACCAGCTTGACAACCGTCATCGCCCCATGTACCATAGCCACATCATCACCGCATGGCAAAACATTAAGGCTCAGGTTTGGGCTTTTATTCAAACGGAGAATACACCGTGAGACAATTCACACGAAAACACATTCTCGCCGCCGCGGCAGAGGGTCTCGCCTTTTGCCTTAAATGCGGGGAAGAGCAAGGATACGGGGAAGACGCAGAAGGAATCCTTCCCTGTGAAAATTGCGGAGCATTGGCTGTCATTCCCGCAAGCAACATCCAGGCGGTCCTCAATCTCGTAAAAGGGGATGAAGATGAATAAGGCACAAAGAAAGGAAAGCGGACAGACAGCCCTCCGCCTGCTTGCGACGAAACCGCTGTTTTGCAGCGTATGCGGGGAGACCTCACACATCGCGGTAGACGGGGGATTGTTGTATTGCAACATTTGCAACAGCAAGAGCGTCGTCACCAAATCCGTTAATAGGAGGAATCAACAATGCAATTAAAGCGTACAAACAAACAAGTCCTTCTTCAAGTCCGCCGCCTTCCTGCGGGCACAGTGACATCAATCCTGGAGTACCGGCAAGTCCTCCCCCATGACACCTATCAAAAGGAAGCTTGCGAAATTGCGACCTGGCTTCGTGGAGATCAAATTGACCCCAGAACCTTTAAGCTTTCCGACCAGGTCAGCTCATCCTCTTGGCAAGGCTTCCGGGTCGGCGGACATGTACCGGTCTGGTATGAAGTCTCCGTTGAGTGGCTCGTCCAAGACAGCCTTTTGCAGGAACAATGGGACGCCGGAACTCTTGCCCGTGGATAACCTTTTCCTGTTGGTCGTCCTGGGCCTCTTTCTAGTTCTTTGGGGCTGCGTCAAATTTTGAAAATCTGTATTGACACGGCCCATGGAACGGGTACAATGGGATTTCGTAAAACGAGGTTTAATTGAAAAAAGGTACAAATCAAATGTTCAAAACTATTTCCTGCATAACTATCCAAATCGAATTAAGCGCAACTCCCTACAAAGACTGGCCAAATGAAGCAAAAACTATAGCCTTTCGCTTGCTGACCAGATCCAAAGTAGCGGAAGATTTTCTTGCCATCCCAAAAAGAGATCGGAAAGCCTGGCTTGCAGTTCAGGTGGAAAACGAACAATCGCATCAAGAATTCGATTTGTTCGGATAAAAGGAAATTTCTCGGTCGGGGTTGTTCGGGTGCCCCTAATAATCCCGATATGGTCATTTTCCAGGAGAACGACATGCGATGTCAAAGTAACCATATGAGTTATTAAACATCTTTTCGGCAGCGGCAGTAAGGTTTTTTCTGGTTTCACCATTCCTCGTTTGGATAAACGAAACCAGAAACCATCTACCACACAAACAAGGAACAGAAATGGCACGCAAAAAAGTTGAAGAACAGAAAGTCGCACCGGAAACCGAAACAGCTCCGGTCAAGGGCAAGACGGTCTATGAAAAGGTCATGATGGACGACGGTCGGGAAGTCGAATTTCCCGGCACGCGCAAGGTCAGCAAGCGCTTCGAGGTCAATGAAGGAACAGGGGAAGTCACCGCCTTTTTCGACTATCGCAACGGAAAGACCCTCAGCTATACTCCGACGGGAACAACCCTCCTCCAGCTCGCCGGACACGGCGCCTTGCAGAAGATCGGCGATGAATCCGCCAGTTTGACGGATGTAGAGGACATCGTGATCAGCCATGAAAACATGATCAAGCGCTTGCAAGATGGCGAGGGCTTCACCAGGGTTGCACGGGAAGTCACGGCAGGCGCAAATCTGGCCATCAAGGCTCTCATGGAGGTCTACGGCAAGACTGCGGCGGAAATCAAAGTCTATCTCCAGTCCAAGGTCGATGCGGCCAAAGCCAACGGGCAAAAAATCACCCTGGAAAGCCTGTACCTCGCCTGTCGCAACCCGTCCACTCGCGTCGGTCAAGTCTACGCCCGACTGGAGCAAGAGAAGACGGCGGCCAGCACCGTCAACGCCGACGAAGCTTTCGCCGATCTGGGATAATCCTCTCGATTTGACAGCTATAAGAAAGCCTCGGGTCTGTGATTCGGGGCTTTTTCTTTTTCTATTTACAAAGTATGTTAATGAAACTCTCTTCCCATCCCAATTCCCCACCTGCCTGGACACAGCACGCTAAAGTCGCGGTGTCGGCCTTTTGGCTGCACGTCGAGGGCCTTCTGATTCGCCTTCTCGGACTCTAATCATGACTCCCTGGGAATACTGGCACAGTCAATTCGGTCAGGAGGTACCCCCTCCTCCACCCCCACCAAGCAAACACGAATTGTGGAATCAAGCCAAACGGGCTGAACTCATCTACCAATATCGCAAGGTTATGGCGGGCCAGGGATTTCTTTCCATCACAGCTCTTCGGGAGAAGTTGAATAGATCCCCGAGTTCCATCCGGAGAAATCTAATCTTTGTCCTTGCGCCTCTCGATCTGGTTAAGAGAGAGGAAAAGATAGTCGCCGGCATTCTTCGCCCTGTATGGTATTGGTGCGAGGGGGAAGAGGGAAAAAACTGTATTGACACGTCGGATGATGACGGGTAATATGGCCGTATAACACGATCGTTATATGTGCATATTTTAGATAAGGAAGCAGAAATGGACGATTATAAAAAAGGAATTCTCGTGGCAATGCAGCATAGATTGCAGGAGAGGATAAAATCGAATTGTGGTACCTACGGTCTTTGTTGTGATTTTTTATATGTAATGAAGCAAGAAGGGGTACACGAAAACTCTTATCTTTTTTTTAAAGAGCTATTCAGATCTGAACTTCTTAATGCTCATGCGAACTATCACTCACTAGGAATTTACTGGTGGTCACCCTCTGATTTCGAGGCAAGAGTACAATTCCTCCAGACTCTCTTAGACAACGATTAAAGGCCTTTCCCGATGCCCCGTCCTGCTGCAATAACCCCCAACAAATCCCTTCACACTACCCTGAACGCAGACCTTGCGGCCAAACTCGACCTCCTGCTTTATTCCGAAGTCGAACAGCGAGTCCCCAAGGGCGCTTATCAGGAATTCCTCCAGGCCCGCATCCAGGAATACTTCAGCACCCGTCGGATTGACTTGGCAACGCTAATCCCCGGAATGCCGGGGGAGCACATCATCTCCGGCACACCCGCAGCCCTGGCTGTGCTTTGTGACTTCATTTTAAAAACAAAGGAGCCTCACCATGTCTGAACCCCTCGCTATCCAGCTTGAAAGTTGGAAGGAAAAAGCCATCAACGGCACCATTACAATAGATGAGCTGACAGAAGCCATCAAGGTTCTCCGCGCCAATCGCCTCAGTGCTGGTATCGCCCAATCCAAAGCTCGCGCTATCAAGACCACCGCGACCAAGGTCATCCCGAATGCTGACGATCTTTTCGCCGATCTTAAATGATACGCCCAGACTTTCCCCAGGTCATCGACGCCTCGCTGATCGCTGCCTGGCGCTCGTGCCCCAGGAAAGCTTTTCTGGAGTACCTTCAGCACTGGAAACCTACCGGCCAGAATGTCCATCTGCACGCGGGCAAGGCTTTTGCTTCGGCTTTGGAGACAGCTCGCAAGGCATTCTTCGGGGAAGGGAAGTCGGCAGAGGTCTCGGTCGCCCTAGGGCTCGGCACCCTCCTTAAGGAATATGGCAATTTCGAGTGTCCCGCCAACAGCCCCAAGACCCTCGAAGGCATGGCCGGGGCGTATGAATACTATTTCTCGGAGTATCCCCTTGAAACAGACAGTGCGCGTCCTTTCCTCCTGCCGGGCGGGCAAATCAGTGTGGAATTCTCGTTTGCTGAGCCTATTGATTTCACGCACCCCGTTACAGGCAACCCTATACTGTACGTCGGCAGGCTCGATCAGATTGTCAAATTTGCAGGCGGCTACTACGGGGAAGATGACAAAACCACCTCCCGACTCGGCCCCACTTGGGCCAGACAATGGGATCTCCGCAGCCAGTTCACCGGATATTGCTGGGGAGTAGGAAAGTCCATAGGAGCTCTCTCCGGCTTCCTCGTTCGCGGGGTTTCCATCCTGAAAAACGGTTTTGAGACCCAACAGGCATTGACCTATCGCCCAGCCTGGATGATTGATCGCTGGTACGAGCAGCTCCTCCGGGACGTGCAGGCCATGCAGATTGCGTGGGAATCTGGCTACTTTGACTACAACCTCGATGAATCTTGCAACCAGTACGGCGGGTGTGTGTTTAAGAAGATCTGCCTCAGTCACAATCCCGAAGAATGGCTGAGGGTCGGTTTCGAGCGCAGGCAGTGGGACCCCGTGACCAGGACGGAAACTCTGCTGGACTTCAATGAATGCTAACCCAGACCTTTTTCGCCGACGGCCGATACATCGGCACTGCCCCCTGCCGCACGCAGACTCGGGACAAGGATGGAACCTGCTGGCCGCCCAGGAACGTCGCCTATTTCTGCCAATATTGCGGGGAAGTCTGGGGGCGGGTTGTGCTGTCCCGTCCCTCAATCTGGCAGCCCATCTACCGGGAATGCAGGAAGCACGCGCATCTTGGCCACACTCTGGCTGGGCAGCTTACTGATCCACACTACGATCTTCTCACTCAGCTCACCCCCACAGCAGAATGGCCAGTTGAAATTTTGTTGTGGGATTTCATTAGCCTCATCCTCTCAGAAAGGCAGCAAAATGGTTGATATTCTCAGCACCCCAGAACCGTACATGCAGAAACTCGAATCCGCCCTGATCGGCCCCAAGGTTCTTCTCATCGGCCCAAGCGGAACAGGCAAGACATTTTCCATCGGCACTCTGGTAGATTGGGCAGCAGCGCAAACTCCCTCCAAACCCGTCTACGTCCTCTTCACCGAGAACGGGCTGGAAACCCTCCTCGGCTATTGGAGGGACAGAAACCTGCCAGTCCCGACCAACCTGCACTGGCATGTCGCCATGACCACCCCACTCAGCCTGAAGTCCCTCATCGCCGGCGCAGACCTTTCGGGCAAGGCCAGCTACGCAGCACTCACGAACTGGACAGACAGCAATCGCAGCAAGAACAATGCGTATTTGAAACTGCTCGAAGCCTTGGAAGATTTCCCTGACGATCGCACAGGCAAGAAGATGGGTAATCTCTTTTCCCTGGCCAAGACAGACATCTTCGTTCTCGACTCCCTCACGGAGCTGTCCAACGCCTGCATGAAAATGATTATTGGGAGCAAGCCGACCGCATCGCAGCCTGAATACGGCGTAGCCCAGAACAACCTCATCAACTTTCTCCGCCTGCTGACCCAGGCTCTCCCTGCAACCTTCGTCATGACTGCGCACGTTGATAGGCAGATGGACGAAATCACCGGAACCGTCAAGCTCATGGTCAAGTCGATAGGTAAGGCCTTGGCTGCAGACATTCCTCCGCTATTTTCCGACGTTATCCTGACCACACGCGAAGCCACCAAGTTTTATTGGGACACCGCCGCAGCCAATGCGGACACGAAGACCAGAAGTCTTCCCATCCAAGGAAAAATTGAGCCCAATTTCGGGCAAATCATGAACACCTGGGCTAACCGGGCGAACGTTAAGTGAGGGGAAGTGAGATGGATGAAACACAAAATGAAGTTAAATCTGTTCGTTCGGCAACTGATGCGGAAGTATTGCTACACAATGCTCTGCAAAACAAGTGGCCCTTTGTACTGTGTGTGAAAACCCCAACTGCCCGGGGCACAGTAACAAACCTGAGCGAGAAGGAAGAAGCCCAAATGCTGGCCAAGTTCGCCAGGAGGGCTAAGAAGCGGCTTCAAGCGTCGGAGGGACTATAATGCCTACCGCACAGACATTTCTCGAATCCGCCGGCAAGCTCCTCCAGGATCGCGGCCACCAATACGATCGTCCTGAGGGAGAACGGAGCATGGGTGCCGCTGTTCAGGCTTTCAACATCATTACCAAGCACAACCTTTCTGAGGCCGAAGGCTGGCTATTACTGCAAATCCTCAAGGATGTTCGGCAGTGGCAAAATCCCGACTACCACCGGGACTCCGCAGAAGATTGCGTGGCCTATGCGGCGCTGAAGGCGGAGGCTCTGTCTTTTAGGAGTAAGGAGCCTATTACAACCGACCCTCGCGAAGAGCCAAAATCCAGGCAAGCCACTGAACTCCACGCGCCATCCGTCTCCGATCTTTCCGGCGGTGTCTATCCAAAAGTTCCGAGGATTTTACATAATGGCAAGTTCGTTCCCCGTCTTCACGAAGATTGAAGAAAAAGCCCGCAGGAGCTTTAATCCTGCACCCTCCATCCATCCTTATCAAGGAGTTTCAAAATGGCACAACTGTTTTCCGCAGAAACCTACATCAATGCAGTCATGGATCAGCCCCTGGAACGTCGCATCCCCCTGCCGCCGAACGACTACGTGGGCATCATCCAGAAGGTCGAAGCCCGGCAATGGTCCTCCAAGTCCGATCCGTCGAAATCCGGCGTCGCCCTGGACATTTCCATTCAGCTTGACCTGCCCTTCGAGGTCCAGCAAGAATGCCAGATGGACAAGCCCCTTTTCACCATCCGGGACAGCGTCATGCTGGATCTGACGGAAAATGGGGCATTGGCGCAGGGGCCAGGGCAGAACCGCCGGCTCCGGGGCTACCGCGAGGCAACCCACAAGAACCAGCTCGGCGTTCCCTTCTCCCCGAAGGATCTGGTGGGATGCCTGATCAAGGTTCGGATAGTGCATGATCTGTACGAGGATCAGCCGATCGAAAAGATCACGGCGGTAACGGAAGCTTAATTGTTGTTGGGGGGGGGGTCGTTGTTAGGCCCTTCCCTCTTTTACCTGGAAGGAAAATTGAGAGGAGGAACGATGGAAACAAAGACAGCATACGTGGCTTACACAAACACGGACCTTACCGCAGGGCAGGGTTATCAAATCCCGGCAGCTTTATGCGCCATTCGTGCGACAGCTGTAAGGCTCGCTAAAGGGATAAATGTCCAGGGGTCAGACGGGCCGGTTAAGGAAGTGAGTCTAGTGAAAGTGGACGGTATGTGGTATGCTCCGATTGGAACTGCAGTTCGCTTGGAACAACCACTAACAAAAGATCTAGATGCGCAGAAGGAATACGACAAACGGGTTGCAGTGATCGAGAAAGCGCGCGCGGCGGGTTTGACCGAAGAAGACTTGGCCTCACTTAAAGCTCTATGAGAGGGAAACAATGACCGAGGTTAAGACGTGCCAGTTCTGCGGGGGCGAGATGATGAAGCGCACAGAAAATATTTGCAGTTTATGTGCTTGCCCTACAGGAAGATGTGAGAAAGATTCACTGTATGCCGAAAACCCCAACGAACCTTTATGTGAATCATGTTACACCAGTTTAATTGAACACCCATCAGGAGATTGAAATGAACACCTATTGCGACATATCCGTCATCCAACTGGCAGAAAACCGTCAGCGCCGCCTTTTCGCTGAAGAAGCTCTGATGGAACTCCAAGACTCCATCGAACGCATCGGCCTGATGCATCCCATCGTCCTGCGGCAGACAGAGGATTCTGTCGTGCTGGTCGCCGGGGAGCGTCGCCTTCGCGCCATCCAGAACATCTATGGTCTCGGCGGTTCCTTTACTTTCAACGGGCAGACTGTTCCTGCAGGCCAGATCCCCTTTGTCAACCTCGGCGACCTCACTAGCATCGAAGCCCAAGAAGCTGAACTGGAGGAAAACATCCGGCGGGTCGATCTTACCTGGCAGGAACGTGCTCAGGCCACTGCTGCCCTTGTTGCCCTTCGCCGCGCTCAGGCAGACAACCTCGACAAGCTTCCTCCGACTCTGGGGGATTTGGCAGAAGAGCTGAAAGGCTCTCGGGGGAATTCCAATAAAGAGGCAGTGTCCAAGGAGCTGATTGTAGCTCGCCACCTGGACAACCCTGCTGTTCGCGACGCAGCAAGCGTGAAGGATGCCTTTAAGGCACTGAAACGAGTCGAGCAGGCCGACCAGCATAAAAAGATTGCGAAGGAGCTGGGATCTGTTCTGATGACCTCGAAGTATTTTCTGGAACAAGCAGACTGCCTTCAATGGATGCAGGGGAAAAAAGAACAGTTCGACGTGATCTGTACTGATCCCCCCTACGGCATAGGGGCAGATACCTTTGGGTCGGCGGGGAAAACTGATGCCACCTACAGCGCTCACGGGTACGACGACTCGCCCGGAAATTTTCGCGCCATCATGGGGGAGTTTCCCGAACTGGCCTACAACATTGCAAAGCCAGATGCCCATCTGTATATGTTCTGCGATTTCTCCTATTTTCGCGTTCTTTATGCCCTTTTCAGCGACGCCGGCTGGAACGTCTTTCGCACCCCGCTTATTTGGTTCAAGCCTCAAGCCTTCCGCGCCCCTTGGCCAGAACATGGTCCGCAGCGTAAATATGAAATGATCCTGTACGCCAGGAAGGGAGATAAGAAGACCACCAAGATTGCCGGGGACGTGCTAACATACCCTGCCGACGAACACCTGGGTCACAGCGCCCAGAAGCCTGTAGGGCTGATCCGCGACCTATTGTCCAGGTCTGTAATTCCTGGCAACACCGTCCTCGACCCTTTCTGCGGAACAGGTACTATCTTCAAGGCTGCCCAGGACCTACCATGCATCGTTACGGGGGTTGAGCTGGATCAGCAATTCTACGGCATCGCCGCAAAGCGTATTCAAGAACTCTCAGGAGAAAAGAAATGACCACCATATTGCTGGACACAGAAACCAACGGCCAGGAGCCACAAGAACCCATTGAGGTTGCTTGGGTAGAACTGGAAGAAGGGCCTGCCTTTTTTCTGAATAGGAAGACAAATATCCACATCGATCGGTATAAGCCGGAATTGATCAGTACTTACGGTGCCCTTGCCACCCACCACATCATGCCAGAAGAGCTGCGGAAGTGCAAGCCTAGCAGCGAAGCCATCATCCCCCCTACTGACTACCTCATCGGCCATAATGTAGACTTCGATTGGCAGGTTATGGGTCAGCCGCCTTGCAAGAGGATTTGCACTCTTGCGATGGCCAGGGTCGTCTATCCTCGCGTCGATAGCTATAGCCTCGTGGCCCTCAGTTACTATCTTCGGGGTGCTAATCTTCTGGTAAAAGATGTAGTCAAAAATGCCCATTGCGCACTGGACGATGTGGCGCTGTGCCATTGGATTCTGCAGGCTATAGTAGACGAACGTTACATAACCGATATGGAAAGTCTCTACGTCTTCAGCGAAAAATGCCGCATTCCCGAAATCATCTCTTTTGGTAAGCACAAAGGTACACCCATCTGGCAACTTCCCAAGTCCTACGTGCAATGGCTTCTCAGGCAGCCTGACCTTGATCCCTATCTGCAGAAAGCCATCGAGAAATATTGCCGTTAACCTTCCTAATCTAGGCCCTTTTCGCAGGGCCTTTTCCAGGAGTACAGATTATGATCTTAGGATCGGGCAACCAGAATGCGACAATTATGATTGTGGGAGATTGCTTTACTCCCCTGGAAGCAACCTCGGTGGAACCCTTCCTTGGGGAAAACGGGCGGGCACTTAATACTGTTCTGCATGAGGCCAAAATTCTCCGCAGCCAATGCTACCTGACGAACGTGTATAATGCGGTGCCTCCTGCAGAGGACATGTGCTACATTATCCCAAGAGAGAAAAAGCATATCCATGCGGAAATGGTCCCCTGGCGTGGGAAACAAGTGCATCCCCGATTAGTGGGTGAAGTTCTTCGACTGCAAAGGGAGATTGAACTGGTCCGCCCCAATATAATTATTGCTGCAGGAGATGAAGCTCTTTGGGTGCTGACAGGGGCGGAGAGCGTAGACAAGTGGCGGGGAAGTCTGTTGACGCTGGACGGAGAGCCAGGTAAGACAAAGGTCATTCCTATCTATCACCCAAGCCGCGTAGCCTGGGTGGCGGACATGAAGGCCTTGACTGTGCAAGACTTGCGACGGGTTGTACGGGAGGCTGTGACACCAGAGTTGAAAGAACCCGCATGGGATTATATCGTTGAGCCTTATTACCATACAGTTTTAGGGGTTCTTAAAAAACTGCTGTATAAACTGGATGGCAGTTATGAGCCTTTGTGGGTAACTTTAGACCTTGAAACCAGCGTCGGTCACATCGCTTGCTGTGGACTTGCGATGAGCAAGCTAAACGCGATCTGCATTCCCTTCATGTGCCAGGAAAGGAAGGGGGGCTATTGGTATCCGGCGGAGGAAATCGAAATCGTCTCCCTCCTCCACAAAGTCCTTACCCACCCCAATGTCAGAGTCCGCGGGCAGAACCTTCTCTATGACTGTCAATACATCTACCGTCATTGGAAATT
>WBZT01000549.1_pt1 | contig 29934 bp, 23 predicted proteins | sample 5204241 | NCBI WGS metagenome assembly WBZT01 (sample SAMN12344358, study PRJNA552823) | activated sludge metagenome | biome: Activated sludge suspended growth; feature: Nitrification reactor; material: Wastewater; isolation source: activated sludge from nitrification reactor of wastewater... | reverse complement strand
GGCGGTGCTGGCGTTCCTGCTCGACGCCTATGCGGTCGACGAAGCCCCCAACACCAAGGGAGGGGTGGATAAGCGCACGGTGCTACGGTTCGACCCCCGGATTGCCCCGGTCAAGGCCGCGGTGCTGCCTCTGTCCCGCAATGCGGACCTTTCCCCCAAGGCCCGCGGTCTGGCGACCGAGTTGCGCCAGACCTGGAACGTCGACTTCGACGATGCCGGCGCGATCGGCCGGCGTTACCGCCGCCAGGATGAGATCGGCACCCCCTACTGCATCACCGTGGATTTCGACACGCTCACTGACGACGCTGTCACGATCCGGGAGCGGGACTCGATGGCCCAGGAACGAGTGCCCATCGGCGGGGTGAAGAACTGGCTAGCCGACCGCCTGCCCCTGTGATGCCTGCTCCCCAGCTTTCAATGCTGAGCTGGGATTCCCAGCAGATTCCCAGGGTGTCCGCGAACCCGCTGGGAACTCGCTGACAGGTCAGTCAAGATCGGCGTTCGGGGGTGGGATCGCCGGTTCCGCGGGCACATGCTCGGTTCAGGACCGAGGAGGATCCGTGGCCATCGTCCAACACCCCGCGCAGAGCCAGGTGCCGCGCACCCCGTCGCGCACGCCCCTGCCCACCCCATCGCGTGTACCGCAGGCAGCCGCGCGTCGCCCTGAAGTGTCCCGGGCCGTTCCCCTCGGGGTCGGCGCCATCGGGGGCGTCACGGGCGCGTTCTGGTTGCTCAACGGTGGACTTGCGCAGTTGGGACAGACCGCTGGGGGCTGGCTCGCGGTCGGACAGCTCACCGGCATCATCGCCGCGTTGGCAGCCTTGGCCGGCTTGATCCTGGTCGCCCGCCCCACGTGGCTGGAGCGCTCAGTTGGGATGGACACGCTCTGGGCCTGGCATCGGCTGGCGGGGATCATCACTGTCTTCGCGTTGCTCGGGCACGCGTTCGCCAGTTCAGTGGGATTCGCCGGGGGATCGGTGGGCGATCTCGTCTCCGAGGTCATCTCGCTCATGGGAAGCGCGTCGTGGATGGTGGCCGCTGTCGTGGCTGCCGTCATGTATCTGGTGATCGCCGGATCGAGTTGGCGCCGGATTCGCACACGCATGACGTACGAAACATGGCTCGCCCTGCATGTCGGCGGCTACCTTGCGGTCCTGCTCGGTTTCGGGCATCAGATCACAGTGGGCCAAGACTTCTCCGGGACCGAGGTCACCACCACGATCGCGAGATTGTGGTGGATCGGCCTCTTCGCGGCCACTGCTCTGGTCATCCTGTGGTCCCGGGTCGGCGACATCGTGCGCTCGTTCACCACAGGTCGGGCCACGGTCGTGCGGGTGGTACCAGCAGCGCGGGGCAGCGTCGCCATCGAGATGCGGGTGTCCGGGCGGCGGTTGCGCGCGGCCCGCGCGGGACAGTTCTTCATGCTGCGAGTGCTGACGAGGGATCTGTGGTGGCAGTCCCATCCGATCTCCCTGTCCGCCCGCCCCCATGATGGACTGCTCCGGTTCACGGTGGGTCTGTCCGGGGACGGCTCCCGCCAGATGGCGACCGTGCGGCCCGGCACCCGGGTCGCCCTCGAGGGCCCGTACGGGATCTTCACCGCGGACCGGGCGGGGAGCTGGCCGGTGGTCCTGTTCGGTGGTGGCGTCGGCTTGACAGTCATCCGGGCGGTGCTCGCCGACTGCACACCGGCGCAAAGCCCCGTGGTGGTTGCACGAGTGTCTGCCGCCGACCAAATCCCGCATGCCGACGAATTGCGCAGGATGACAGCGGATCGGGAGGGCCGGTTCATCGTCGTGGCAGGCTCGCGTCGGCAATGGCCGCACAGCCGCCCTTTCGCGCCGGAGTTGCTGGTGGCGGGAATCCCGGACATCGCCACGCGGGATGCCTTCATCTGCGGGCCGCCCGGGATGGAACGTGACCTGGAGCGCTCGTTGCGGAGCCTCGACCTGCGCGAAGACCGGATCCATCTCGAGAGTTTCGGAGTCTGAACATGACCACTGTGATGAAGGCCATCGCCCCCGGCGTCGCACTGGGCGGCGCCGCGCTGGGTCTCGTAGCGGGTTTCGACCGGGCGGTCCATCCCGCAGCGGAAGCCGCGAGACCACCAGCCACCGACACGCCGGCCACCAGCAGCACGGCCCAATGCGGGCAGACAGTGACCGGGGACTCGATCTCCACCCGGTGGGGTCCGGTCCAGGTCGAAGCCGCCGTCGCCGCCGACGGGAGCATCTGCGAGTCCCGCGCGGTGGTCTACCCGGACGGTGACGGCGAGAGTCTGCAGATCAACGCCTACGCCCTGCCCATCATCGAGGACGCCGTGCTTGCCCAAGGTGTGCAGTTCGACGCAGTCAGCGGGGCCACCTACACCTCGGAGGGATATCGCGCGTCTCTGCAATCGATTCTGGACAAGTGGGTGGCGCCGTGAAGTCGTTCCGGACCACTTTCTCGGTGATGGGCACTGTCGCCTCACTGACCGGGCCGGCCGGGCTGCGGACGGTAGCCCCCGACGTCGAGCACATCTTGCGGGCAGCGGACGATCGGTTCTCGCCTTTCCGAGCCGACAGCGAACTTGTCCGGATGCAGCGAGATCCGGGCCGACATGATCCGAGCGACGACATGCGGGAGGTTCTCGCCGGCTGCCGGGTCCTGACGGATGTGACTGACGGCGACTTCCAGGCCGTCGATCCCCGCGGTCGCGTCGACACGACGGGCTACGTGAAGGGCTGGGCGATGCAACGCGTTGCGGACACTCTGAACGACGCTGGTTGGCATGACTGGTTGCTCGTCGTCGGTGGCGATGTGATGTCTGCCGGCACCAACGCGGGCCGTCCTTGGCGGGTCGCGATCCGGCATCCCGCGCTGGCCGCCGGTGTGGCCGACGTCCTCGAACTGCCTGACGGCGGTGCGGTGGCGACCTCCGCCGACTACGAACGCGGCAACCACGTCTGGGGAAACAAACTCGGGGATGTGAGCTCTCGGACACGCGCAGGATCAGTGACGGTGGTCGGGCCGCGAATCGACGTAGCGGATGCGCTGGCGACCGCGCTCTGGGCGAATGGACGGCCGCGGCCATCGTGGCTGGAGCGGGTACCCGACTACCGCGCCTTCACCCTCGACGGGCTGGGTCACCGGATCGCCGCCTGACCGACGGCTGACCGCTGGGACACTGGATCCATGTCTGCGTCCCCGACCTCGCCATCGCGCAGTGTGCCGCTCGGCCCCGCGCTCTTGCAGGTGCCGGGACTCTCGATATCCCCTCCGGTGGTACTGGCCCCGATGGCAGGCATCACCAACCGAGCCTTCCGGCGGCTGTGCCGTGAGCAGGGGGCCGGCCTGTACGTGTCCGAGATGGTCACTGCCCGTGCCTTCGTCGAGGGCAACGAACGGACCACTCGCCTGATCACCTTCGATCCCGATGAATCTCCCCGGTCCCTCCAGTTCTATTCCGTGGACCCTGACGTGCTCGGGGCGGCGGTGCGCACGGTCGTCGATCGCGATCTCGCCAACCACATCGACCTCAACTTCGGCTGCCCGGTTGCGAAAGTGACTCGCAAGGGCGGCGGCAGTGCGCTGCCGTGGAAACGCGATCTGTTCGCAGCCATAGTGACGTCAGCCGTGAACGCCGCGGCAGGGCGGATCCCGGTGACGGTGAAGATGCGCACGGGAATCGACGACGACCACCTCACCTACCTCGATGCCGGCCAGATCGCGGCTCGCGCCGGGGCTGCGTGGGTAGCGCTGCACGCGCGGACCGCCGAGCAGTACTACGGGGGAGCGGCGGACTGGTCGGCTATCGCACGACTCAAGGACCACCTCGGGCAGACACCCGTCCTGGGCAACGGCGACATCTGGTCCGCGGCGGACGCGGCGGCCATGATGGCGCAGACGGGCTGCGACGGAGTGGTCGTCGGCCGCGGTTGCCTGGGTCGGCCCTGGCTGTTCGGCCAACTCGCGGACACGTTCGCGGGGCGGCCCGTGCGGCCGGACCCCGATCTGACAGGAGTCGTCGCGACCTACCGCAGACACGCCCAGCTGCTCGTCGAGGCATTCGGAGAGCACATCGGCTGCCGGGAGATCCGCAAGCATCATGCCTGGTACTTCAAGGGTTACCGGGTCCGCCGACAGGTCCGCGCCGGGTTGGGTCAGGTCGCCAGCCTCAGTGAGGTGGACGAGTTGTTGGGTCAGATCGATCTCGCCCAGCCACACCCGGAGGCCGCGTCGGGGATGCGGGGCCGGACGTCTCCGCAGCGCCCGGTCGCCCTGCCCGAAGGGTGGCTCGCGTCCCGACAGCTGGGAGCCGGGGTCGATCTGAGAGCCGCCGAGCATGCCGTCAGTGGAGGATGAACTGTAGACCCCGGGGTCGGCTGTCCTCCCGGACCCCGACGCGCCAGACTGGGACCAACCGACGAACCGATGAAAGAGGCAAGGATGACTTCTGGGGCCGCTGCCGCACCTGCCCACAACTCCCGCTACGTCTTCGACTTCTCCGAAGGTGGCATGGAGATGAAGGACCTGCTCGGTGGCAAGGGGGCGAACCTCGCCGAGATGACCCGAATGGGCCTTCCGGTGCCGCCAGGTTTCACGATCTCCACCGAGGCCTGCCGCTACTACCTGCAGGCCGGCGATCCGCCACCCGACCTGGTCAACCAGGTGCGATCGGCGCTCACGCGTCTCGAGGTCGCCACCGGGCGCGGACTCGGGTCAGCGACGAACCCGTTGCTCATCAGCGTCCGTTCCGGAGCCAAGTTCTCCATGCCGGGGATGATGGAGACCGTCCTCGACATCGGCCTGAACGACGACACCGTCGGCGCCGTTGCCGCGCTCGCCGGTGACGACCACTTCGCGTGGGACTCGTATCGCCGCCTGATCCAGATGTTCAGCAAGACCGTCTTGGGGCTCGACTCCGAGTTGTTCGAAGTGCGCCTCGAGCAGGCCGTGGCTGCGGCTGGCATCAGCAGCGACGTCGAGTTGCCGGTGCCCTCGCTGCAGCAACTCGTGTCCGACTACCGCGGCATCGTCCGGGAACAGACGGGCGAGGATTTTCCACAGGATCCGCACCGGCAGTTGATGATGGCCATCCTGGCGGTCTTCGAGTCCTGGAACACCGAGCGCGCCCGGCTCTACCGGCGCCAGGAGCGCATCCCGCACGACCTGGGAACCGCCGTCAATGTCCAGATGATGGTGTTCGGCAACCTCGGCCATGGATCCGGGACCGGTGTGGCCTTCACCCGTGACCCCGCCTCCGGAGCCAAGGGTGTCTATGGCGACTACCTGCCCGACGCCCAGGGTGAGGACGTCGTCGCCGGGATCCGGAACACACTGCCCCTGGCAGCCCTGCGCGATTTGGATGCCGACAACTACGAGAAGTTGTCGGACATCATGGCGCAACTCGAGGAGCACTACCGCGATCTGTGCGACATCGAGTTCACCATCGAACAGGGCCACCTCTGGATGCTGCAGACCCGGGTCGGGAAGCGGACCGCCGCCGCGGCTTTCCGCATCGCGGAGCAGTTGGTCCAAGAGGGTCGCATCGATCTCGACGAAGCCCTGCGGCGGGTCACGGGTGCCCAACTCGGTCAACTCATGTTCCCGCAGTTCGACTTGTCCGGTGGCGTCGATCTCCTCACCACGGGCATGGGTGCGTCGCCTGGCGCCGCCGCGGGGCACGTGGTGTTCGACTCGGCGACGGCGGTGGCCGCCGAAGCGGACGGCCGCGATGTCATCCTCGTACGCCGCGAGACCAACCCCGACGATCTGGCCGGAATGGTCGCAGCGGTGGGAGTCCTGACCTCACGCGGAGGCAAGACCTCGCACGCGGCCGTGGTGGCGCGGGGGATGGGCAAGACGGCGGTCTGCGGCGCGGAGGAACTCGAGATCGACTACGAGGCCCGCTCCCTGACGTTGCCCGACGGTCGCGTGATCGCCGAGGACGATGTGGTCAGCATCGACGGCACGAGCGGTCGCGTGTACGCGGGGGCGCTGCCCGTGGAGCCCTCGGCGGTGGTGAAGTACTTCGACGCCGGTCTGGACGCGGCCAATGATCGCGCCGACGAACCGACACGGGAACTGGTGCGGGCAGTCGACACGATCATGCGCCATGCGGACAGGGTCCGTCGGTTGACCGTCCGGGCGAACGCCGACACTCCCGACGACGCCGCCCGCGCACGACGGATGGGTGCCGGGGGGATCGGGTTGTGCCGGACCGAACACATGTTCCTCGGGGAACGCAAGGAGATCGTCCAGCGGCTCATCTTGGCCGCGAACGATCAAGAGCGTGAGGACGCGCTCGCCGAACTCCTACCGCTGCAGCGCAAGGATTTCATTCGCATCCTCGAACGCATGGACGGCCTGCCGGTCACCATCCGGTTGCTCGATCCGCCGCTGCATGAGTTCCTGCCGGACCTCACCGATCTGTCGGTGCGCGTCGCGCTGGCGGAACAAGGGGGAACCGACGCCGAATCGGAGCTGGCACTGCTCGCGGCGGTGCGCCGCCACCACGAGCAGAACCCCATGCTCGGTCTGCGCGGCGTTCGGCTGGGTCTGGTGTTGCCCGGCCTCTTCGCCCTACAGGTGCGTGCGATCGCCGAGGCGGCGTGCTTCCGGCAGCGCCTGGGGGGTGACCCGCGCGCGGAGATCATGATCCCGCTCGTCGGATCGGTGCAGGAACTCGAACTGATCATCGACGAGGCCAGCGAGGTCCTGAAGTCCGTGGCGGAGCGTAACCACTGCGCCCTGGAGTTCCCGATCGGCACCATGATCGAACTTCCCCGGGCGGCGCTGACGGCCGCGCAGATCGCTGAGGCCGCCGAGTTCTTCTCGTTCGGCACCAACGACTTGACGCAGACGACCTGGGGCTTCAGTCGCGACGACGTCGAGGCGAACTTCTTCTCCGCCTACCTGGAGCGCGGTGTGTTCGGCGTGTCGCCGTTCGAGTCCATCGACGTGGCCGGGGTGGGGCGGTTGGTCCAGATGGCATGCGACGAAGGCCGGGCGGTGCGCCCCGACCTGCATCTGGGAGTGTGCGGCGAACACGGGGGTGACCCCGAGAGTGTCCACTTCTTCCACGACGCGGGCCTGGACTACGTGTCGTGCTCGCCGTTCCGGGTGCCGGTCGCGCGGTTGGAGGCGGCGCGCGCGGTGCTGACCACGGATGCGGGCTCCGACACGCGGTGACGCGCGCGAACTGTCCCGTCAGAGCCAGGCCTTCGGTCGGAGCCAGGCCTTCGGTCAGAGCCAGGCCTTCGGTCGGAGCCAGGCCTTCGGTCGGAGCCAGGCCTTCGGTCAGAGCCAGGTAAGACACACCCCGAAAGTCTGGAATCTGTCGGGTGCCTCGGTGACAATGGGCAGATGCCAGCAGTCACCGCCACGCCGCCGCGGGTTCCGGCGCGCCCGCCCGCGGTGCGGCGCCGGCGGTCCGTCGTGCCACGGCTGCTGCTCGCCGGGTTGGTCGCGGTCGTCATGGTCCTGCTCCTCGCGGCCGGGGCGGTCGTCTCCTCCGCCCGGCAATACGACGACAGCCGCAGCGACGCTCTCGTCGTCCTCGGTGCGGCCCAGTACGGCGGGGAACCTTCCCCAGTGCTCGCCAACCGACTCGAGTACGCCGCCGAGCTCTACCGCGACGGTGTTGCTCCCTTCATCATCACCGTAGGTGGGGGCATGCCCGGCGACCGCACCACCGAGGCGGAGTCGGGCTCCGCCTACCTGCAGCGATTGGGAGTTCCCTCCGATGCCATCGTCGCGATTCCCAAGGGTCGCGACACGCTCACCTCTCTCGCGGCCGTCGCCAACCGTGCCGATCGCGAAGGATGGGGTGAGGTCACCGTCGTTTCCGACCGGGCACATCTCGCCCGCAGTTCAGCGATCATGTCCGAACTCGGCTTCCGCACCCACTCCAACGGACCCGCCATGGGCGATGGGGCGTTGCTCACCCCCGAGTACGTCGCCCGTGAGTCACTCGGGCTGGTGCGCTTCCACCTGTGGGATCGGTGGCACTTGGCCGGCGACCGGTCATGACCGACGCCGGGTCTCCCGGCTATGACGGCGCCGCGGTCGAGCGGTTCGTGTCCGAGCCGGACAAACCCACGCTGCGTTCTGCCTTCGCGCGGGATCGCGCGCGCGTGCTGCACTGTTCTGCGCTGCGGCGGCTCGCGGGCAAGACACAGGTGCTGGTGGCGGGGGAATCCGACGTGCCGCGCACGCGGTTGACGCACTCCTTGGAAGTCGCCCAGGTGGCCCGGGAACTCGGCGGTGCGTTGGGTTGTGATCCGGACATCGTCGACGTCGCAGGTCTGGCGCACGACCTCGGCCACCCGCCCTTCGGGCACAACGGCGAGGATGCCCTGAACGCACTGGCGCAATCGTGCGGCGGGTTCGAGGGCAATGCCCAGACGTTCCGCGTGCTGACTCGCCTCGAGGCCAAGATCATCGATGAGGATGGCCCTGTCAGCGTCGGGCTCAACCTCACCCGCGCTTGCCTGGATGCCAGCAGCAAGTACCCCTGGCCGCGTGCCGAACGGGTGCCCAAGTTCGGTGTCTACGACGACGACCGGGTGATCTTCGACTGGATGCGCCGGGATGCGCCCGCTGCCACGGTGTGTCTCGAGGCTCAGGTCATGGACTGGGCGGATGACGTCGCCTACAGCGTCCACGACGTCGACGACGCTGTGCAGTTGGGCTGGCTCATACCCGCGCGCCTCGATTCGGCCGTGGAACGCGAACGTGTGGTCCAGCGTTGTCTGGCCTGGTACGCGCCGCAGGCGGACCCGGCTGCCCTCGCCGAGGCCCTCCAGCGGCTGCGGTCGCTGGATTGCTGGGTGGAGTCGTTCGATGGCACGACACGGTCGTTGGCCGCGGTGAAGCGCATGACCAGCGAACTGATCGGCCGGTTCTCGCGCGCCGCCGAACAAGCAACCAGGCAGCAATTCGGCAGCCGTCCGCTGCGGCGCTATGCCGCCGACCTTGTAGTACCCGACTCCATCCGACTCGAGGTCGCCGTGATGAAAGCAATGGCAGCGGCTTACGTGATGCTGCGTCCGGGCGCCGATGAGTTGTACGCCGAGCAACGTGAACTGCTGACCGACGTGGTCACCGCGCTGCTCGATCGCGGCGGGGACGAACTCGAACCATGGCTGCGCGTGCGCTGGACTGCGGCCTGCGACGAGGCCGCCCGGACGCGGGTGGTGCTGGACCAGGTAGCCAGCCTGACGGATGCGTCACTTCTTGTGTGGCACCGCCGGCTGTGCAGGTGAGCCCACGTCCGCCCGACCCCCGAGTCAGAGGTCCGCGAGGTCCGCGAGCACGCTCAGCGCACGATCGAGCTCGGCCTGGGTGTTGTATGCGTGTGGACTCAACCGGAGGACAGATCGCTCGCCCAACTGCCGGGGATTCGTGGGGGCCGTGACCTCCCAACCATTCACGCCGGCGCGGGCCAGCGCTGCGACGGTGTCGGCGATCGACCGGTACTCGTGACGGGCGGTGACGATGCCCGAGCGTTGGGTGCCACGGTCCAGGACCCACCACCCCGGGATGGCTCCGATGTGACTACGCAGGTACTCGGCACTGCGCGTGATGGCGCCGTGCAGTACGGGAATCGAGACCGCCTGGGCGTACCGAGCGGCCTCGATCAGGCCCAGGTTCACCGCAACGGAGCGCTCGAACGACTCGAACCGAGTGGCGGACGCCGCCACCTCGAACTCGGCAGAGCCGATCCAGCGAGCGCCGCGAATATCGACGGGAAAGCCGTCGAGTCGAGCCAGGGCCCGATCGCTGACCGCCAACAGCCCACTGCCGCGCGGCCCGCGCAGATACTTGCGTCCGCTGGCGATCAGGAAGTCGCAGTCGATGCGGCCCATGTCGATCGGCAACTGGCCCAGCGATTGGCAGGCATCCACGAGATACCAGGCATCGGGGGCGTTGCGCCGCAGGACCTCGCCGATCGCGGCAACGTCATTCACGACGCCGTTGTGGGACGGCGCGTGCACCACACTCACCAGACGGACATCGTCATCCACGGTCGCTGCGAGAAATTCGACGTCCATGCTGCCGTCGACTCCGTCCGGGATGAACTCGACCCGCAGGCCCATCCGCCGGGACAACTGCAGCAGCGGCAGCACGGTGCTGGCGTACTCCGACCCCGCCACCAGGACGCGGTCGCCTCGGCTCAGGGATACAGCGGACAGGACCCGGTGCAGCCCGGCAGTCGTGGACTCCACCAGAGCGACCTGCCGCGCCGTTGCGCCGACGAGTTGTGCGATCACGTGGCGGCCAGAGGCGAGTTCATCTGCCACTTGGGCTGCCGCCTCGTAGCCCCCGATCTGTTCCTCGAGACGCAGGTGGGTCACCATCCGATCGACGACCACCGCAGGACTGAGGCTGGCACCAGCGTTGTTCAGGTGGGCCACCCGCTCGCACCCCGGGGTGTCCCGCCGAAGGCTGCCCCGGCTCAGCGATCCCCGGTGGCCGCGATCGACAAGTGGTTGCACTGCGGACATGCCGCCCATTTGATCATGTCGAAGCGGGCGTTGCGGCGTCCACAGGGCACCCGCGCCCGCCCGGCGCGTGCGAGGTCGTTGCGTAGGATGCGGCCATGTCCGGACGTATCGCGGCCGCTGATATCGCGACCGTGCGCGATCGGATCCGCATCGACGAGGTCATTTCGGAGCACGTGACGCTGCGTCCGGCCGGCGGCGGTTCGTTGAAGGGCCTGTGCCCCTTTCACGAGGAGCGGTCACCCAGTTTCCACGTCACTCCCGCGAAAGGCCTGTACTACTGCTTCGGCTGCGGAGCGGGAGGCGACGCGATCGACTTCCTGATGGCGATGGACCACCTGTCCTTCCACGAAGCCGTGGAGAAACTCGCCGGCCGGGTCGGGGTCCAGCTTCGTATCGAGGGCGGAGGCGCGGGGCGTGGCCCCGATCCCGGCCAACGGGCGCAGGTCGTCGCCGTGAACACTGCGGCGGCACGGTACTTCGCCGCGCAGTTGCAGGGCTCCGGGGCGGTTGCCGCCCGCGAATTCCTGCAGTCGCGGGGCTTCGCCCCCGACGTCTGGGAGCATTTCGGTGTCGGTTATGCGCCCAGACAGGGTCTGGTCGGGCACCTTCGGGGCGAGGGTCTGAGCGAGAAGGCCATCATCGCGTCGGGTGTGGCCGGTCAGGGAGATGGTCGCACCTACGATCGGTTCCGCGACCGTGTCATCTGGCCGATCCGGGACGTGTCCGGCGACATCGTGGGGTTCGGGGCCCGCAGACTGGCCGACGACGCCGGACCGAAGTACCTCAACACCCCCGAGACCGTTGCGTACAAAAAGAGTCAGGTTCTCTACGGCCTCTACGAAGCCCGCCGCGCGATCGCCAAGGAACACCAAGCCGTGATCGTCGAGGGCTACACCGATGTCATGGCCTGCCACCTCGCGGGCATCGACACCGCGGTCGCAACGTGCGGGACGGCATTCGGATCTGGGCATGTCAAGGTCCTGCGCCGGTTGCTGCTCGATGACGACAGTGCCCAGGTCATCTTCACCTTCGACGGTGACGCCGCCGGGCAGAGGGCGGCGCTGCGCGCCTACGACGAGGACCAGCAGTTCGCGGCTCGCACCTACGTGGCGATCGCCGGTGACGGGTTGGACCCCTGCGATCTGAGGCTGCAGCGCGGAGACGAGGCCGTGCGTGAGTTGGTGGCCGAACGCCGCCCGCTGTTCGAGTTCGTCCTGCGCACCTCGCTCGCCGATCTCGATCTGCGTACGGCTGAGGGTCGTGCGGCAGGGATGCGCGCGGCCGCGCCGATCGTCGCGGGTCTCAAGGATCCGACACTGCGACCGGAGTACGCACGGCAGGTCGCGGGCTGGCTCGGCACCGACACCGAGCAGGTGATGAGACAGGTGGCGGCCGTGCCCGGCCAGTCTGCCCAGCCACGTCGTCCACCCCCCGGCCGGATCCCCTCGCGGGGTGCATCCGACCTCGAGCGTCAGGCGCTGCAGGTCATCTTGCAGCAGCCCGAGGTAGCTGGTCCGTGGCTGGAATCGATCGAGGAGGACGCCTTTGCCGAGGGCATGGCCCGGGATATCTACCAGGCCATCATCGCCGCCGGACCGGTGGCCGATGGCCCGGCGTGGGTCGCGGCCGTTCTCGATGCCTGCGTGGACGACGACCAACGGCGCGCCATCCGTGCGCTCATCAGTGGTCCGCTGCCGGCGGATCAAGGAGACGAGACCTACGGTGTCGGAGTGCTCGCCCGGCTGCTCGACCAGGCCGCGGCCCGGCGGGTCGCCGATCTGCGCGCCGCCATGGGCGAGCCGGCCGCGGAATCCGACCCTGCCCGGCAAGCGCAACTGCTGGCCGACCTGCTGTCGGTCGAGGACTACCGCCGCATGCTGCGGGGCTACTGGGCGGGCGACTGATGCGGATCCCCTGGCGCCGGGACACGGTGCCCGCTGACGTCAAACAGGCGCTCGTGCTCAAGCCCGGCGAACGGGTACTGTCCGTCTGCCACAGCGAAGACACGGCGTACCTCGTGGCCACCGACCGTGCTCTGCACCTGGTGGACCCTCCGGAGCAGGTCCGCTGGCGGTGGGACGAGATCGATCGCGCCACTTGGCAGCCTCCGTTACTGGAGCTGCAGTTACAGGTCGAAGGTGGGATCAGTCAACGGGTGGTGCCGGTGGACGCGCAAGGGGAGCTGCCGGCGGTGGTCCGTGATCGGGTGACCAACTCGATCATCGTCAACTCCCGCGTCGTGGTGCCGGGCGGGCAGGTGCGCGTCGTGGCGCGCCGCAACTCGGACACCGGGATACTCGAGTGGCGGATCGTCCCTGGCCCTGGCGTCGATCCCACGGACCCGGCGGTGCGCGCTCTGACGGACCTCGAACTGACCCGACTTCGAGGCCAACTCGGCGTGTGACCCCGCCGCTGTGCCGAGCGCCTCTGGGCCGGTACAGTTGGGCCTCGATCAGTCCCGCGTAGCTCAATCGGCAGAGCATTCGACTGTTAATCGACAGGTTGCTGGTTCGAGTCCAGCCGCGGGAGCCCCTTCGACGTCTCTCGGGGCGGTAGCTCAGTCGGTTAGAGCAGCGGACTCATAATCCGCCCGTCGTGGGTTCGAGCCCCACCCGCCCCACGCGGTCAGGTGCGTCACGATGCGGTGGTCGACCATGGCTGCCACCATCGATCGACCCACCCCCGGTAGGCCACGATGTCCTGTTCGGCGCACGTGGCCTGATCCGGAGTGGCTGCGAATTCACGCCCGCCATACGCCGACCAGAAGTTGCTGTCCATCTGCCATTTGCCGCGGTATTTACCGCTGGGGTCGGAGACATCGCACTGTCCGCCGGATTCGCGTTGCACGACCATCTGGGCTGTCGCCGACGATGCGAAGGCAGTCACCCCGATCGACTGCCGATAGTTGCGTGAAGTGCGTGCCGCGGTGGTCGTGGTCACGTCGGTGGCGGGGGCGGCGACGCGGCTTCCGAGGGCTTGCCAGGTGGCACGGTTGACGATTCCGGTGACGGCGAGTCCGGACTCAGCCTGGAATCTCTCCACAGCCGCTGCGGTGACGGGACCGAAGTAGCCGGACGCGGGTTGCACGGCCAGCGCGACCTGCAGTGCTTGAACCCACGCCGAACTGTCACCTTGCCGCAGCGTGGGGCGATCGGCGAAGTCACCACCCTCGGAGGCGGTCGCCGGACTTCCGAGCAGCATCCACATCCGCACGGATACCACCGGCTTGTCCGACAGTCCGTGAGCGACCCGAAAGGCGCGGACCGCGCGTTCCGTCGCAGCTCCGAACGGTTGGCGGGCCGGGACGATGCCGAGGGCGCGGTGCAGTCTCCTGACCCACACGCCACTGGCGCCAGCACGCAGAACCGGGCGACTTTGCGCCTCCGCGCGACTGACCGGGACAACGGCCGAGGAGCCGCTCGGTGCCGCCGCCGCCAGGCCGGGAACGGTGGACCCCAGCGCGAGCAGCGCCACCACCAACCCCGGTCGCACCGCCAGTCGCAACAGTCGCATGAAGGCCCCTTCTGTCGTGGGCGACCGTAGCGACCGGCAGACCCGGCCGCCGGAAAACGGCCAATGTTCGCCCTCCTCTCCCCGCAACTCCAGTCGTGGCTGTGACCTAAACGTGACGTAGATCATGGGTGACGCAACGACCACCGCCCCTCGCGGCGTTCGATACTTGAATGACATCGGAGGTAACCGTGGGTGACAACCGTGGAAACGATGTGAGGTCTTTCCGGGTACGCAAAGTCCGGATCCACGGCTACGACCGTGCCTTCGTCATGGCGGGTCAGGGCCCCGCCTTGCTTCTTCTGCACGGCATCGGGATGAACCACAAAACCTGGCTCCCAGTCCTGCCCCAACTCGCCCGTTCCTTCACCGTCATCGCCCCCGACCTGCTGGGCCACGGCGAATCCGACAAGCCGCGCGCCGACTACAGCATCGGTGGATACGCCAACGGCATGCGCGACCTGCTCACGTACCTCGATATCCCCAGCGTCACCGTCGTCGGCAACAGCCTCGGCGGTGGCATCGCGATGCAGTTCGCCTATCAGTTCCCGGAGATGACGGAACGAATCGTGCTGGTGGCCTCAGGAGGACTCGGTCGCAGCGTCAACCCCGTGATCAAGGCGTTGACGGTTCCCGGTGCGGGAATCGCGCTCGCCGCCGTTTCCGCGCCACCGGTTCGACCCGTCGTGCGCGCCACCATGAGCGGACTGGCCGCCAGCGGCCTTCCCTGGACAGAGGATCTGCCTGGCCTCGCCGAGGCGTACGAGGCGCTCGCCGACCGCCGTTCTCGCGTCGCGTTCCGTCATGTGCTGCGGGCTGCGGCCGACTGGAAGGGTCAGGTCATCACGATGATCGACCGCGCCTACCTCGCGCGCAGCGTCCCCACCATGGTGGTGTGGGGCGACCGCGATCTCGTGATCCCCGTCAAGCACGCCTACTCCGCGCACGAACTGTTGCCCGGCTCCCGATTGGAGATCTTCCGCGGATCGGGGCACCTGCCGCACGAAGACGATCCCGACCGATTCGCGCGCGAGTTGACCGACTTCGTGATGGACACTCCGGCTGCGACCTATGAACGAGACGGGTTTCGACAGTTGCTGAGATCTGGCCACAACCCACGACATGCCGATGTGGACGATCGCGTGGTGCGCCTGCCGGAGCAGACCGACGCGTGGAACGCGGTGCCCGGGGCCTGATCAACTCCCGCCGACAGGTCAGAAGCGTCGCGTCTGCGTGCGCGGGGGCGCGGGGCGGGTCCGGTCGGTCCACTTGGTACCGGACCAGAACCACTGGTTGCCGTCATTGTCCGGCGAGTCGTACCACCCAGGGGGCGCGACATCGCCCAAAGCACTCACGACGCGGCGCCACTGGACGAACGCGGCGATCGCACCGACGAGGGCGGCGCCCACGACGAAGGCCAGAACCACGTCCATCAGGGCGGCCATCACACCGACCCGGTACACCCCGCTGAGGGCAGCGACGACAGCGACGATGACACCACCGGGGACGCCCCAGGCGATCCCGGCTTGGAGGGGGCTCATCCGGGTCTTGCTGCCCTTGGCTTCCTTTGTCACTGCTGCTCCTGCGTCGCTGATTTGTCTGTGTCTCATCGTGATTTCAGTGTCACCCGCGATGCGTCAGGTGCCGTGATCACGCCAGGGCGTGTCGCTGAAATGTGATCAGCGGGTGGGCTCGAGCCCCACACCCTGACGCGCCAACCAGGACAGGCTCTCCGCCACCACCGCGGCACGCCGACCAAGCTCAGCGCGTAGTCGGTCATGGCCGCCGACCGATGCCGCGATCCGGACCCGGTGTTCTCCGAGGACCACCATGAGTCGCGAGAGCACCGTCCTCTCCCGCGTGCCTGCCGCCGGCGTACCCAGGCGGTGCGCGGTCAGCGCGCGGGCCAGCAGTTCGACGCACGCGGGGCGGATATCTCCGACCCCACCCGGGAACCGCGCCGAGGGCGGGACTTCGCTCACTGCCAACGGCAGCAGGCTTTGGTGCAGTGCGAGGGTGATGGTGGCCGCGATGTCTTCGTCGTCCGGTGCCGATTCGGGATCGGGAGCCTTGCCGCGCCGCCGCAGCGGTCGGAACGCGGTGGCCGCTTCCAGACGACTGCGCCGGGCCACCTCCATCCACGAAGGCGGCACCCCCAGGTCGGCGAGGACCCTGCGGCGGGCCTCGTCCCCGACCTCGGGCCGGACGGTCACGGACACGCGGTCGAGTGGATCGACCCCGACCAAGTGCACCAGAACCGCGGGCAGGTCCACTTCGCCGATCGCATGCCGCAGTTGATGGGCGTGGTCTCGATCCCAGTCGTGGTGTTCGGGGTCACCCACGAGTGCCGACCGTTCCCCGATGACCCTGCGGGCCATGGCGAACCGAGTCAGCTCGGGGGCCGTCGTGGCAGGGTCCGTCGCCAGGATCTGCTCCATGTGCCAGGTGAACTGCAGAGTGGCCAGGTTCAGTGCGGAGGCCAACTCGAGATCTCCAGTCGGCTCGTGGGCGGGGGTGGGGCGCGGGTACAGCGCCTGCGCGATCACGCGGGCCACGCCCTCATCTGCCAGGCACGTCGCGAGATCGTGATTGGCGAAACCGCCGCCGACGCTGACGTCGATCGCCTGGGGGAACCGAAGTCCGATGGGAAGCCCACGGGTCACCGGATCGGCGGGGTTGAAGACATTCACCCAGCCGTCGACGCGGTCGTAGGGAAACTGGGAGTTCAGGTCGTTGAGGTTGGCAGGTAGCTTGCGGCGGGCCAGAGCCGACGCAGCTGTGACCAGTAGCGGGACATCCGTGTCGGGTGGCAGATGCCGGATCAACTCCAGTGCCACCAGCGCACCCAGACTGTGGCCGATGATGACAACAGGTCCCGCAGGCACCAGGCGCAGCACCCGGTTCAAGATCGCCCGTCGGCGCAACTCGTCATCGACGTATCGGCCCACCTCGCCATACAGCATGCCGATCACCACCCGCTCGCCGATGGCATCGATCATCCCCGGCACTCGGGCGAAACCACGGCGGCGATGAGGCCACATCGAGTTCGATCCGCGACTCACGAGAACTTGGTGCAGGTCGGCCTGCTCGGCGCGGTAGCGGCGGCGGTCGAGCGGCGTGACGGCAAGTCGGGTCGTCGGTGGTTCGGGTGTCCAGGCAATCGGTCCGGTGCTCGTCAACAAGTCCCCGTAGTCGGGGGCAACCACCGAAACCCCGTTCAACGGCGCCCCGGCGCTGAGCGTGAGACGTTCCCACCAGTCACGCCTGGTCCCGTCGTCACCGACGCCGTGCAGATACAACAGCGTCGTCACACGACCAGTTTAGAGTTCAGGAAGTGCCGTTCTCGGTGGCGCCCGCATGCGGTTGGGGGAGGTCCGGTGGAACGCGCAACACCCAGACTGTGAACCCCGCGGACAGCGCAAGCAGTCCGATGCCGGTCCACAAGCTGATGTTGATCCCAGCAGCCTGCTCGATCTCCTCGTTGCTGGCGGTGAAACCGCTCGCCGTGACCAGGACTCCGAAGATCGCGAACATGGTGGCGATGACGAACCGCAGGTCCAGCAGCCGCGCGCGGCGAGGGATCTCCTGTCTCACTTCGGGCTCCACTCTGCTCGGTTTCCTGTCTCTTCCGGCTCAGACAAACACAAACTCAGACAAACACAAACATGAGATACATGGCCAGGGCCAGCACAATGGCCGCGGTGCCGAGCACTGCTGGGGACCGGATCCACGTCACAGCCGTGGTGTCGGATTCGTCGCGGACTTCCATGCCCTTGACCAGGCCCACGAGCGCGTGGTCCGGCAGCGGTTGGGTGCGTCGTGAGACCGCGACCGTGACGACGAGGTCAACTGCACCGGCGACGATGCCCATCCACATCGCCTGTTGGAACGGGGAACGGAAGTACTCCGGGTTGAGTGCGGCGTATGCCCACACACCGCCGGCACCGAGAATCCCGGCGATCAGGCCGTAGAAGCCTCCCCATGGTGTCGTGCGTTTCCAGAACATCCCGAGGATGAACGTGATGAACACGGGCGCCTGGAAGAACGAGAACAACGTCTGCAGGTATTCGTTGATGTTGTTGTATCCGGCGGCGATGAAAGCGGTACCGATACCGGCCACGACACCGATGACCGTCAAGATCCGGCCCAAGCGCAGGTAGTAGTGGTCCTGCCGTTCCTTGATGATGTACGCCTTCCAGATGTCGTAGGTCATCACGGTGTTGAAACTGCTCACATTGGCCGCCATGCCCGCCATGAATGCGGCGACCAGTCCCGTCACCGCAACCCCCAGGACCCCGGAGGGCAGCAGATCGCCCATCAGCAAGGGGATCGCGTTGGTGTAGGTGAGGCTGGGGTCGGTGTCGCTGCCCAGTTCCGGTATCAACATCGCTGCCAGCAGACCCGGGAGGATCACGATGAAGGGGATGAAGATCTTGGGGAACGCTCCGATGATGGGTGCTCGGCGCGCGCTGTTCAGGTTCCGGGCCGACATGGCCCGTTGGACCTCGGCGAAGTTGGTGGTCCAGTATCCGAACGACAAGACGAACGCCTGGCCGAGGATGATGCCCACCCAGTCGCCGATGGGGTTGGGTTCCGAACCTCCGTCGATCGAGGTTCCCGACCAGGGTTGGTACCAGTACTCCGGATAGTCCGACAGGCGGTGGACGACCTCGGCCGGCCCTCCCACCGCCGCGATGGCGACGATCGTGAGCGGGATCATCCCCGCGATGATCACGAAGAACTGCAGGACCTCGTTGTAGATCGCTCCGGTGAGCCCGCCGACGAGGATGTAGACCAGGACCAGCAGGGCGGACACGCAGATGGCCAAGGGCAGGTTCCAGCCGAGTAGGGCCCGCAGGACGATGGCCAACGAGTACAGGTTCACGCCCGCGATCAGTACTGCGGACAGAGCGAACGACGAAGCGTTCACCAGGTGGGTGGGGTTGTTGTAGCGGCGGCGCAGGTATTCGGGAACGCTCTTGATCTTCGATCCGTAGTAGAAGGGCATCATCACGACGCCGAGGAACACCATCGCCGGGATGGCCCCGATCCAGTAGTAGTGCACGCTGGCCCAGCCATATTGAGCCCCGTTCGCGGCGAACCCGAGGATCTCGATGGCTCCGAGGTTGGCGCTGATGAAGGCCAGACCCGCGATCCAGGCCGGGATGGACCGGCCGGCCTGGAAGAAGTCCTCACTGGACTTGATCGACCGTTTCACCATCCAGCCGATGCCGAGCACGAACGCGAAGTACGTGAACAGGAGCGCGTAGTCGACGAACTTCATGTCGAGCAGTACGCCGTCGCCAATGGTGGCCTCGCTGATCACGACGATCACGGAGCACCTCCCGTCGGGGGCGATCATGGCAGTGCCACACGCGTGTTGTCAGGGACACGCCTGTTGTCCCGGCGTTGTTGTCCCGGCGTCAGGGCGGACTTTCTGGTTCGATGGCCCTGCGTAACAAACGGGAGTGCACCCACACAGGAGTGTGACCATGTTCGAGGTCAAGCTGTCACCGCGCCGCATCGAGGATCTGTCGGTCGTCGTTCCCCAGGATCGGATCAATCGGCTGCGCGACGATGTCGTTCCGCGGATGAAGGAGAAACTCAACGGCAACCAGATCATCAACGTCAACTCCACCGCCGCGGGTGGCGGAGTCGCGGAGATGCTGCATGTGCTGTTGCCTTTGACCTTGGGTGTCGGAGTCCCGACCCGCTGGTTCGTTCTCGAAGGAGACCCCGAGTTCTTCGCTGTCACCAAGCGGCTGCATCACAGGTTGCACGGCAACGAGGGCGACGCCGGTCATCTCGGCCCGGACGAGCAGGCCGTGATGCGCCGGGTCACCGATGCCAACGTCGACGTGCTCCTCGACAACATCACCCCGGGCGACGTGGTGATCCTGCACGACCCCCAGCCGGCGCCCATGGCCGCCATCCTCGCGGCTCGCGGAGTCCCGGTCGTCTGGCGCTGCCACGTCGGTGTTGATTTCGACAACCTGTTCACCGACGAGGCATGGGAGTTCCTGCGCGAGTTCCTGTACGGCAATGTCGGTGAGTACGTCTTCACGCGCCCCAGTTATGCCCCTGAGTGGGTGGCTCCCGACCTGTTGCGGATCATCAAGCCGTCCATCGATCCGCTGGCGCCCAAGAACCAGGAACTCAGTTCGGAGACCGTCCTGGGGGCGTTGTCCGGGTCCGGCATCATCCAGGGGCCGGGGTTCGGATCGGCGTCATTCGTCCGGGGCGACGGCACCAGTGCGCCGTTTCGCATGCAGGCGGAGATTGTGCGCTCGGGGGAACCGCCGACGCCGGACACGCCGTTGGTGGTGCAGGTGTCGCGGTGGGACCCGCTGAAGGACATGGCAGGTGTGATGCGGGGATTCGTCGACCACGTCGCGGCCGACACCGTGGCGCACCTCATGCTGGTCGGACCCTCCACGGCCTCGGTCTCCGATGATCCCGAGGGGCAGTCGGTGCTGGACGCCATCATCGCGGAGTGGCGCACCCTGCCCGATGACGTGCGGTCTCGGGTCCATCTGGTCAGTCTGCCGATGGACGACCCCGAGGAGAACGGCGCCCTGGTCAACGCTCTGCAGCGCCACGCGGCGGTCGTGACCCAGAAGAGCCTGGCCGAAGGCTTCGGACTCACGGTCACCGAGGCGATGTTCAAGGGCACGCCAGTGGTGGCATCGGCGGTCGGTGGTATCGCCGACCAGATCGACGACCAGGTGTCGGGCATCCTCATCGCGGATCCCCGCGACCTGCAAGGGTTCGGGCACGCCATCGTCGGACTGTTGGGTGACCCGGTGACCGCGCAGCGGATCGGCAGAGCAGCCCGGCAGCGTGCCATCGACGTGTTCCTCCCCGACACCAGCCTGGACATGTGGGACGACGCAGTCCTGTCGGCCATCAGCCATTTGCAGTCCCGGTCCAAATGAACCTGATGAACCTGATGAACCTGATGAACCTGAGGGTGCAGGCACACCCGTGATCCCCGATCTCGACACCATTCGACTCGAGTCGGACGGCCCGGTGCTCACCGCCCGGATCGACAACCCTCCGACCGATCTGCTCGACGCTGCCGTGATCGCGGACCTGGGGGAGCTCACCCTCCACCTGGCCAAGGACTCCGGCGTCCGCGCTCTGGTCCTCGCGGGACCCCGGCCTGGGGTCTTCGTTCCCCACTACCTGATCGATGACATCCTCACGGGCACCGAGCAACTGGGCATGGCCACCCCCTATGCCGCAGCGCGGGCCGGACTGGCTGCTGTCGCCGGGCTGTCCCGTGTCCCCGGTGCCCGCTCGCTGCTCGCGGCGACACCCGCCGCGGGACTGCTCGATCTGGTCGACACCCATCGGACGTTGAACCGGCTCGGTCGACTGCCACAGGTCGTGATCGCGGCGATCGACGGAGACGCGCTCGGTGGAGGGTGCGAACTCGCGTTGGCCTGCGACATCCGGATCATGTCCCGGGGTGATTACCGCATCGGACTTCCCGAGCTGTCCGCCGGCATCCCGCCCGGCGCGGGCGGCACCCAACGGCTCATGGCCGCGGTCGGCCCCCTGCGGGCTCGCGCGCTCATCCTGGGAGCCCAGACCCTGTCACCCGACGAGGCGTTGGGGCTCGGGCTTGTGGACTCGGTCGTCGCTCCGGCCGAACTGGCCGGTGTCGTGGCCGGCATCGCGGACACCGTGTCCGGGTGGAACCCCGCCGCAGTCGCGGCGGCGAAACGCGCACTCCGCCCGCCTGACCTGGCCGCCGGCCTGCGTCGGGAGTCCGGTGGTTTCGTGGCAGCGGTGTCCGGCTCAGACGCCATCGAGCACCTGCGACGCTTCACCACCGCATCGAGATCCGAGTCCGGCCGCACCCCCTGGCGGGACCGCTCGTTCCTGCCTGCCCGGTTCGGAGTCAGCCGGCCAGCCAGCGCTCAGCAGCCCGCTCCGCGAGCGCTGTGATCGTCCAGGACGGGTTGACCCCGATGTTCTCCGGCACCACAGAGCCGTCCATGATGCGCAGGTTGTCGTAGCCGAAAACGCGATGGTCCGCATCGACGACGCCAGTGTCGGCTGTCGGGGCCATCACGGCTCCGCCCAGGATGTGAGCGGTCGCTCCGATCCCCAACAGAGACTCCAGGACGGTCGTGTAGGCCCGCCCCCCACTGGCTCGCGCCACCGCCGCCCCCGCCGCGTCCGCCTGCGGCAAGTGGGTCGGAATCGGCGGAACACCGGCAGCGGTACGGGACGCCAGGCGCCACGATCCTCTACGTCCGAGTGGTCCCTTGCTCAGTTCGAGCCGGATCTCGTTGTCGTCGTGCTGCATCACCGTCAGCACCGTCGTGCGGCGATGCCAGTCGCGCGGCCACACGTTCGCGAACGACTCGCGCGGATGGCGCAGCATCGCCGCCAGCGTGGCACGTCGACGCTCGCGCTGGTCACCTCCGGTGACGGCGGGACTGAGGTACCACTTCATGAACGAGTAGGACTTCGGGAAACGGTTGTTGGTGATGTGGGTTCGCTCGTCCGGGTAGAAGTCGCTGGAGATCGTGGAGCCTCGGGTGACGTCGGTGCCCGGAGGGTGCAGCACCGCGGCGAACGCCTCGGAGTTGGTGCGCACGTGATCGCCGAGCCGCGGCGAGAGGTCGGGCATCGTGCCCCACCGGTCCCGGCACGACAGCAACAGGCCGGTCGTGCCCAGAACCCCGGCTGCGAGTACCACCTCACGCGTGATCAGTGAGGAGATCGAACGCCTGTCGACCGGATCGGACAGCACCACTTTCCACCCGTGGTCGCCGCGTTCGCCCAAGGGCACGAGCGACTCCACCCGGGAGCGGGCCCGCACCGTTGCGCCCAGGTCCTCGGCGCGACGCAGATACGTCAGGTCGGTGGACCTTTTGGCGCCGTATGGGCAGCCGGTGATGCATTGCCCGCACTGAACACAGTCGTCGAACTCGATTCCCTGCCACGTCGCACCGTACGTGTCCGCGGCACCCATCGCGGCTGCTGCCTGCTGCAGCCATTCGTCCTGGATCCCGCGGTGGGGATTGCGTTGCCGCCCCAACATCTGCGCTGCGGTCGCGAAGTGGGGCTCGAGTTCTGCGTGCCAGTCGATCCCGGTCGCCGCCCAACCCGGCGCAGCGAGGACTTCGGCGTCGGGGCGCAACAGCACCGCTGCGTAGACGAGTGAGCCGCCCCCCACACCCACACCGCCGACCACTGTCACATGGCGCAGGACCGTCTGCCGGAAGTAGCCGCTCAGGCCCAGCGCCGGTTCCCACAGCAGCGCCCGGGTACTGTCCGCGCCGCGCTGGAGGTCCTCAGGGGTGACCCTGTTGCCCTGTTCGCACACGATGACGGAACGCCCGGCCTCGGCCGCCCGCAGCGCAGCGACGCTGCCGCCGAAACCGGATCCGATCACTGCTACGTCGCAGTCATAGCCACCCACACCAGTCAGCATCGCAGACGTCGCAGGTGACACCATCGGTGACCATGACCCCCCTTACCAAAGCCCAGATCCTCGACCTGGCCGAGCAGTACGTCTGTCCCGACCGGGTCCGGTTCCTGCGCAACGCGGGCATCGACCTGGTCATCGGCCGTCGTGAGGGATATCGGCTGTGGGACATGGACGGTCGGGAACTCATCGACGTGCACCTCAACGGTGGCGTGTACAACCTCGGCCACCGCAACCCGCGGTTGATCGAGGTGTTGACCCACGCGCTGAGCGACTACGACATCGGCAATCACCACTTCCCCAGCAGCGCCCGAGCGATCCTGGCACGCGACCTTGTGGCGGCGACGCCCGGCGCGCAGTACGCGGTGTTCGCCAGTGGTGGCGGCGAAGCGGTCGACCTCGCCATCAAGAGTGCACGCCGCGCCACCGGGCGTACCCGGATCGTCTCGGCACGCGACGCCTACCACGGACACACGGGGCTGGCTCTGGCCGCCGGTGACGAGACTGCGGCGAGGTCGTTCTACTCGGACTCCGACTCGGTCACCAGGGTGCCGTTCAACGACACGGCCGCACTCGCCACCGCCTTGGAGGCAGGCGATGTGGCGGCGGTGATCCTCGAGACGCTGCCCGCCACCGCGGGGTTCATCCCACCTGAGCGCGGCTACTTGGAGTCTGTGCGCTCACTGTGCGACCAGCATGGCGCCATGTACATCGCTGACGAAGTGCAGACCGGGCTCGGACGGTCCGGCCACATGTGGGCCGGCGAGCGGTTTCAGGTGGTGCCCGACATCCTGGTCACCGGCAAAGGGCTGTCGGGCGGTCTGTATCCGATCGCGGCCACCCTGCTGGGGGAACGCGCGGGGGAGTGGCTGCAGTCCGACGGTTGGGGTCACATCTCGACTTTCGGGGGCGCGGAGTTGGGCTGCGTCGTGGCGGGCGAGGTCCTGACCATGACGGCCGAGACGTTGCCCTCGGTCCCCGACCTGGAACGTGCCTGGGCGGCCGGACTAGCGGACGTGCAGAAGGCCCACCCCGACTGGCTCGTCGAAGTGCGACAGACCGGCGTCATCATCGGGCTGCGCTTCGCTCATGAAGCCGGCGGCATGCTGATGACCCGACTGCTGTTCGACGAAGGAGTGTGGGCGATGTTCGCCGGTTTCGACCGCAGCGTGCTCCAGGTCAAGCCGGGACTGCTCATGGATCCCGCGGACACCGCCGCCGTACTCGCCGCTCTGGACCGAGCCTGCACGGTCGCAGAACGGACCTTGCATCCGAACGAGGCCAACTGATGGACGTCACGGCCGGAGCAGTCGCCCTGCAGCGACTGGAGGATGGTTTGGATCCCGCGCACCCGGAACGCTCCGGGGTGCAGGTGCTCGCCTACGGCGAGATCTCGGCCGCGCTCTTGGTCCCCCGCGAGCCGGCCCTCGCCGACGTCGTGGTCAAGCGGATGTCCGGCTTCGCCGACGACGCCGCTGCGACGAAGTACGTGGAGTTGCTCCGGGAGTATCTCGAACGACTGTCGGGATTGGGGATCACCACCCTGCCCACTGAGCCGGTCATCGTCACCCGTCGCGGCCGCGGCCCCACCGTGTACCTCATGCAGCCCCGAGTGGCCGCGGACGACCTGGGCAACCGGGTCCTGTTCGATGCGTCAGACGATGAACTCGCGGCGGCGGTCACGGCCGTTTTGGTGGAGGTCGGCAAGGTTCTGGAGCGCAACGCGGCGGTTCTCCGGCAGTCGGGACCGGCCGACGAGATCTCCATCGACGCCCAGTTGTCGAACTGGGCGTTCCACGGCGAGGTGCCGGTGCTGATCGATGTCGGCACGCCCTTCATCCGCCGAGAAGGCTCCATCCGCGGGTCCGGCGGCCACGCCTTCGACCAGGAGATCCTGCTCAGTGCCGTCCCGCCGGGGATCCGCCACTACTACCGCCGCAAGGGCACGGCCAGCGAGTACATGGACGACTACTTCGACGCGCGCCTGATCGCCGTCGACCTGCTGGGCAACTTCATCAAGGAAGGCGCAGCCGAACGGCTCCCAGTCGGGATCGCGGCCGTCAACGAATGGCTTCGCGGCGCGGGGAGTGATCTGCCTTCGGGCGTGGGCACCCGCCCCGACGTCACCCGACCGGAGGTCGAGGAGTACTACGAGAAGGATGCGGCGACGCTGGCTCTGTTCCTACGGGTGCGCCGGATGGACCGGCAGATCAGGCACCTGTTGCGCCGCCCCTACGACTTCATCCTTCCGGGACCAGTGCGGCGCTGAGAGCTCACCAGGAAGGCGCTCAGCAGGAAGAGGGCGCCCACCGCGGCGGCGAGGTGTCCGCGTCCGTGCCGGCGAGCCGTTCGTTCAACCGCCGCCGGTAGTCGTTCATGGTGCGACGGCTGAAGTCACCGTGCGTCTGGCATCGCCAGGGTCCGTACCGTTCGTGGTGGAACCGACTGCGCACACTCTCGCTGTGGCCGATCACGTCGCCGGTCGCCAGCCCGAACTCGGTGACCAGCCACGACGTCAGGGCCAAGGAGGCCTGCCGCTGCCTCCGGTTGCCCATCACCGCCCCATCGGACATGCCGACATGCTCGATGCCGATCATGCTGTCGTTCAATCCGACCGTGTGCCGACACCGGATGGTCGTCGACACCAGCTGATAGATGGTGCCGTCGCGGTCGATGACGAAGTGGGTGCACACCCCGGGAAGCTGCCCCAACTCCGGATCCGGCTGGTTGGCTCTGAACGTCGCGAACACTGACTCCAAAGAGTTGGTCGCCGTGTAGTGCTGCACGACACCGCGCGGCTGCAGCCGCCACTCAGCTACGCCGTAATGGATCTTCGAGTAGTGGGCCATCTGATGCCTGCGCGCGGCACCGTAGGGAATCGGACGTTGCACGATCGTCGGGCGGGTCCCCGGTTGAGTCGCCGGTTGGCTCGCGGGCTGGCTCGCGGGCTGCCTCGCAGGGTTCGAGTCGCCCGCTGGTGCCGCATCAGTCGGGGGAGCGCAAGCTGCGGGCCCGGCCAGTGCGGTGGACATCACGATCACGGCGACGGTTCCGATCAGCGATGCGGTCATACTCCATCATCACACCCGCGCAGGTTCGGCTACCGTGAGACGTCGGCATGGACAGCCACGACACAGAGGGGCGCGGCGGATGACAGTCCTGGGTACGCGCATCGACCCGTCCTCTGCGCAGGCACTGGCCAACGACACCGCCAACCGGGAAATCGCCGCCGATCTTCACGCTCGGCTGGCCGTCGCCGCGCAGGGCGGCCCGGAGCGGTCGCGCAGCCGCCACGTCGAACGGGGCAAACTCCTGCCCCGGCAGCGTGTCGATCACCTCCTCGACCCTGGATCGCCGTTCCTGGAACTGTCCCCGCTGGCCGCGACCGGCATGTACGACGACGAAGCCCCGGCCGCCGGGATCATCACCGGCGTGGGGCGCATCAACGGGCGGCTGTGCATGGTGATCGCCAACGACGCCACCGTCAAGGGCGGCACCTACTACCCGATGACCGTGAAGAAGCACCTGCGCGCGCAAGAGGTCGCGGCGCAGAACCGGCTGCCGTGCATCGCTTTGGTCGACTCCGGCGGGGCGTTCCTGCCGATGCAGGAGGATGTGTTCCCCGACCGCGAGCACTTCGGACGCATCTTCTACAACCAGGCCCGCCTGTCCGCGCTCGAGGTCCCGCAGATCGCCGCGGTGATGGGGTCATGCACCGCCGGGGGCGCCTACGTGCCCGCCATGAGCGACGAGGCGGTCATCGTGCGCAACCAGGGCACGATCTTCTTGGGCGGACCCCCCCTGGTACGAGCCGCCACCGGCGAAGTCGTGACTGCCGAGGACCTCGGCGGCGGCGAACTTCATTCCCGCACGTCGGGGGTCACCGACCATCTCGCGGACAACGATCCCCACGCCCTACAGATCGTCCGGGACATCGTCGACACACTGCCGCCACCCCCGGCCGCGCCCTGGCAGGTCCGCGATCCCGCCGAGCCCGCCGTGGACCCTACGACCCTGTACTCCGTGATCCCGCAGGACACCCGCACGCCCTATGACGTCCGCGAGATCATCGCCCGACTTGTGGACGGCAGCGAGTTCACGGAGTTCAAGTCCGAGTACGGCACCACGTTGGTCACTGGCTTCGCGCACATCATGGGACACCCGGTCGGCATCATCGCCAACAACGGGGTCCTGTTCTCGGAATCCGCACTCAAGGGCGCCCACTTCATCGAGCTGTGCGATCAGCGTCGGATCCCATTGCTGTTCTTGCAGAACATCAGCGGTTTCATGGTCGGCCGCGACTACGAGGCCGGAGGCATCGCCAAGAACGGCGCCAAGATGGTCACCGCCGTGGCCTGCGCCCGGGTGCCCAAGTTGACCGTCGTTATCGGAGGGTCCTTCGGGGCGGGCAACTACTCCATGTGCGGCCGGGCCTACTCGCCCAGGTTCTTGTGGATGTGGCCGAACGCGCGTATCTCGGTCATGGGCGGTGAGCAGGCCGCCTCTGTCCTCGCGACGGTGCGCCGCGAGCAGTTCGAGGCGCGCGGCGAAGAGTGGCCGGTGACCGCCGAGGAGGAGTTCAAGGATCCGATCCGGCAGTCATATGAGGAGAAGGGCAGTCCGTACTACGCGACCGCCCGACTGTGGGATGACGGTGTCATCGACCCGCTTGACACCCGCCGGGTCGTCGGCCTGGCCCTCGGTGTGTGTGCGCTGGCACCCCTGGAGCCGATCTCGCGCGGCGTGTTCCGGATGTGATGGGGATGTACGACACGGTCCTGATCGCCAATCGCGGCGAGATCGCCGTGCGCGTGATCCGCACTCTGCGGGCGATGGGAATCCGCTCGGTGGCTGTCTACAGCGACGTTGATTCCGGATCCCGCCATGTGCTCGAGGCCGACGAAGCCGTGCGCATCGGTCCCGCCCCGGCCGCGCAGTCCTACCTGGACATCAACGCGGTCATCGCGGCGGCCCGCCTCACCGGAGCCCAGGCGATCCACCCTGGCTACGGATTCCTCAGCGAGAACCCCGACTTCGCCACGGCATGTGCGCAGGCGGGGATCGTCTTCGTCGGCCCGCCGGTCGCGGCGATCGAGGGCATGGGCGACAAGATCGCGGCCAAGAAAACAGTCTCGGCGGCGGGCGTTCCGGTGGTGCCGGGGCGCCACGACCCGGACATGTCCGACGCCGATGTCGCGGCAGCAGTCGCCGAGATCGGATACCCAGCGATCCTGAAACCTTCGGCCGGCGGCGGCGGCAAAGGGATGCGCGTCATCCGCGACGAATCAGAGGTCGCCGCCGGTATCGCAGCAGCGCGGCGTGAGGCACGGCGCTCCTTCGGCGACGACCGATTGCTCGTGGAGCGCTACATCGACCGGCCGCGGCACATTGAGGTGCAGGTCTTGGCTGACGCACACGGCAACGTCATCCATCTGGGCGAACGGGAGTGCAGTCTGCAACGGCGTCACCAGAAGGTGATCGAAGAGGCCCCGTCGCCCTTCGTGACTCCCGCCGTCCGCGAGCGACTGGGCAGGGCGGCCGTCGATGCCGCACGCTCCTGCGCATACGTCGGCGCGGGGACAGTGGAGTTCATCGTCGATGGCCGCGACCCCGACTCGTTCTACTTCCTCGAGATGAACACCCGTCTTCAGGTCGAACATCCCGTGACCGAGATGGTCACCGGGTGGGACCTCGTCGAGTGGCAGCTGCGGATCGCCGCTGGGGAGCGACTACCCACCCAGGCCCCGGAGCTGACCGGTCACGCGATCGAGGCGCGGATCTACGCGGAGGATCCCGGTCGCGACTTCCTGCCGAGTTCCGGTCGGCTGCTCACCGTCCGCGAACCGACCGACGTGCGGGTGGACTCGGGAGTCGTCGCAGGTCAGGCGATCACGGGGGACTATGACCCCATGCTCGCCAAGGTCATCGTCGCCGCGGCCGATCGCGAGACCGCCCTGGATCGACTCACCCAAGCGCTGACGCGTACCACCTACCTGGGTGTCGCCACCAACACCCGATTCCTGACCCGGCTGTTGGGTCTGCCTTCGGTTCGCAGCGCCGAGTTGCACACCGGCCTGATCGAACAGCACCCGGACATCGCGGCCGACCCGCCGCCGAGCAGCCATGCGATCGCCGCCGCAGCCGCTGAATGGCTGTTGGCGTTGACCCCGGAGGTTCCGGCGGACCCGTGGTCGATACCGGACGGGTGGCGGCTGGGGGAGCCCGCAGCGTCCGGTCTGAACCTGCGATCCGCCGGCGGCGTCACCCACCAGGTGACGATCACCGGCCTGGCGGACGACTGCATCATCACCATCGACGACGAGCCGGCGTTGGCCTGCCGAGCCCAGTGGCGCGGCGACCTACTCGTGGTCACCGCGAATGGGGACACACGGCCCTATGACGTAGCCCGCGCCGGTACTGACGTCTGGTTGGCCGCCGACGGCGTGACCGAGCGTTTCACCGAGACTGAACGGCTCGCCGCCGAGG
>WBZT01000548.1_pt1 | contig 29973 bp, 33 predicted proteins | sample 5204241 | NCBI WGS metagenome assembly WBZT01 (sample SAMN12344358, study PRJNA552823) | activated sludge metagenome | biome: Activated sludge suspended growth; feature: Nitrification reactor; material: Wastewater; isolation source: activated sludge from nitrification reactor of wastewater... | reverse complement strand
ATTCCCTTTTTCAGCGCCGACGAAATCGCCGGCCTCATGCCCAAGCTGGCCAAGGACTGGCGCGTGGCCGACGGCAAGCTGCGGCGCGACTTCAAGTTCGCCGACCACTACGTCACCATGACCTTCGTCAACGCCGTGGCCTGGGTCTCCCACCAGCAGGGGCACCATCCCGACCTGACGGTGGGCTGGAATACCTGCCGGGTGGAGTACATCACCCACGCCATCAACGGCCTGTCCGAATCCGACTTCATCTGCGCGGCCAAGATCGACGCCCTGTTCGAACTCTGATGCGGGGCCGCGCCTGATGCCGTCCGGCCGGGTGGTCGCCGCCCACGGCCGCCAGTTCCTGGTGGACGACGGCGAGCGCGTGGTCGAATGCGTCATGCGCGGCAAGAAGGGCGGCGTGGCCTGCGGCGACCGGGTGAGTTTCGAGTCCACCCATCCCGGCAGCGGCGTCATCGAGCGGGTGGAGCCCCGGGACAACCTGCTCTACCGCTCCGACGAAATGCGCGAGAAACTCATCGCCGCCAACGTGGACCAGGCCGCCGTGGTCGTCGCGGCGGTGCCCTACTTCCGGGAAGAACTGCTGATTCGCTGCCTGGTGGCCTGCGAGACGGCGGACATCCCCGTCCTGATCGTGCTGAACAAGGCGGATCTGCCCGAAACCGCCGTCCTGGCCGAACACCTGAAAACCTACGTCGAATTGGGCTACGCGCTTGTCGCCGTCTCCGCGAAGAGGGATGTGTCGGCGCTGGAAGCCCATCTGCGCGACCGCACCACCGTGCTCGTTGGCGGTTCCGGGGTAGGGAAAAGCACGCTGTTGAACCGGCTGGTTCCAGGCGCCGACGCGGCCACAGGTGAAATCTCCATCGCCCTGGATGCCGGCAAGCACACCACCACCCACGCCCGCCTCCACCGTCTTCCGGGCGGCGGCGCCCTGATCGACTCCCCCGGCATGCAGGAATTCGGCCTGCGGCACCTGAGCATGGCCGCCCTCATGGCCGCCTTCCCCGAAATCAACGCGCGGGCGGGCCAGTGCCGCTTCTACAACTGCAGGCATATCAAGGAACCCGGCTGCGCCGTGCTGGAAGCCGCCGCGCGCGGCGCCATGCTGCCCAGTCGGCTGAAGGTCTACCAGTCCCTCCTGGGCCAGCTTTCCGAGAGTCGCTGACCCATCGATTCGGCTCGGACTCCCGCCCGAGCCGGAACGACGATCCGCGGCGGGCCATATCAATCGTTCAATAGCCCTCGTTCACGGTCGGGTGGAAAGTTCGCGTTCTCGCCGCCCCAAGCCAAAAGGTTCGACCCCGCGAACCTCCACCGAAGGCCGTGTCAGCGGCCCGGGCGGGAACGGGCTGTGTTACTCCGGCCAGTGCTTGATGTAGCGCTTGAGCAGGGCGTTCTCGAAATTGGCTTCCTTCAGGCAGGCCCGGGCCACGTCGTGGAACGAGATGACCCCGGCCAGCTTGTGGCCGTCCAGCACCACCAGATGGCTGGTGTGGCTCTTGGTCATGGCGTCCCGGGCGTAGTCCACGGAATCCTCCGGGGTGACCACCAGGGGTTCCTGCTCCATCAGGTCGCAGACCCTGGCGTCCGTCAGGCAGACGCCGACGCGGTGCATGCCCTTGACGATGTCCCGCTCGGTGACGAAGCCCACCAGCGTATCGCCCTGCATCACCACCAGGGAGCCGATGCCGTGCTGCACCATTTTCGCCACCGCTTCCGCCACCGTGGCGTCGGCTTCCACGCCGAAGACATCCGCCGCCGACTTCACTCCCAGCACTTCGCGTATCAGCATGTTCGCTCCTTCTCCTCGGTGATTCGATCGCGGTCGCGGGGCTCAGCGCACCAGGCCCGCCTCCACCTGGTCCCGCTTGTCCCGGCCCGCCAGCAGTTCGACCAGGGTGAGGGCGAAATCCATGGCGGTGCCCGGCCCCCGGGAGGTCACCACCTTGCCGTCCACCACCACCGCGTCGCCGCGCTTGTGGGTGGTGGGCAGGTCCAGGCCGTCCAGCACGCCGGGGTAGGCCGTGGCCCGCTTGCCGTCGAGCAGGCCCGCCGCAGCCAGGGCCATGGGCGCGGCGCAGATGGCGGCGGTGTGCTTGCCCGCCGCCGCCATCTTCCTCAACAGGGCCTGGACGCGCGCATCGTCGCGCAGGTGGTCGGCCCCCGGCAGGCCGCCGGGCAGGGCGACGAGGTCGTAGTCCTGGGCCAGGGCGTCGTCCAGGGTCGCGTCCGGCTGGATGCGCGTGCCGCGGCTGCCCAGCACCAGGCCGGGTTGCAGTCCGGCGGTCACCACGGCGATGCCGGCGCGGCGCAGCAGGTCGACGATGGTCACGGCCTCCAGGTCTTCGAAACCATGGGCCAGGGGTACCAATACGCTGGGCATGTCGTCCTCCTATTGAGCCAGCAGCCGGTCCGTCTCGCTCACCGCGCGCTCCGCGCAGTCGCCGATGGACAGGCCGTTGAGGTAATTGCCCACCAGGGCCAGGGGTTCCCCGGCCAGGCGGGCATCGAGTTCCGCCATGCGGCGCGGATGGTCGACTCCCGGTGCCGGCAGGCGGTTCAGGCTTTCGCGGACATGGATGAAGTCGCTCGGCGCCACGCCCAGCACCCGGGCGGCCCGGGCGAGCTTGCCCTCCCGGTCCAGGCGGCCGGGCCGGAAATGGAAGGTGAAGCCGCGCAGTTCCGCGTGGGGCACGGGGTCCCGGGTCACCACCGAGAAGAAATCGTCATCGGCGCCGATCAGGCCGGCCACGGCGGGCAGCTTCACCTCGTCCGCGACCAGCGCCACCCCCAGGGCCTCGCTGCTGGACATGGGGTAGGCGGCCAGGGGCCGGGCCAGGTCCGGGTAGGCCGGCGCCAGCAGGGACGCGGCGGCATCCACCGGCACCGCCAGCACCACTTGCCGGCAGACCAGCTCCCCCACCGCGGTCGTCACCGCAAAGCCGGCCCCGGTCCGGCCCAGGGACTGGACGGGCACCCCGACGCGGGTCTCGAAGGGCGCGCCCTCGGCCAGGGCCTCCAGCAGCCCCTGCAGACCGCCGGGGAAGGTGTACTTGCGCGGCGCCTGCTTCATGCGCGGCTTGCGCCGGAACAGCCACTCGGCGGGAAAGGCGTCCGCCGACTGGGACAGCACGGCGGCGAAGGCCGGGGACAGCAGGCGGCGATAATTGCCCTTGCCCAGCAGGCCGCCGAACCATTCCGCCACGCTGCGGCCGGCCTTGGCCTTGCCGACGCCGAAGGGGATGGAGAGGGCCGCCTCCAGGAAACCCAGGCGCTTCATGGGCGAGGTGGTGGAACCATCCTGCTCGAAGAAGCGGTAGCCCAGCTTCTCCCGGGTCAGCAAGTCCCCCAGCCGGCCCCGGTCGGCCAGGGCCTCCAGCAGGGGCGCGTAGGAGTTGTAGGCGGTGTGGGCGCCCAGTTCCAGCCAGAAATCCGCCCGGGGCCGCCAGGTGTGGATGCAGCCGCCCAGGCGATCGGCGGCCTCCAGCACGAGAATCCGGCTCCCGGAGCGGGCCAGGCGGGCGGCGCTGACCAGACCGCTGGCGCCGCCGCCGATGACGATGCAATCGTAGGTATCCATGGGGGCTACCTTACCGCCCAGGCTCGACCGCTGGCAACGTATCCCCGGTCCCCCTCCCCGCCGGAGGGGGGAAAATCGCGCCGGGAAACCTTTCCCCACCCCATTCCCTCCTATAGTGGTTGCAACCCCCTGGAGGAATGCGATGAAACCCCTGCTACCCGGCTTGCTCTTCCTGGCCCTGCTGTCCGGCTGCGCCAACACGAACGACGGCATCAGCCAGGGGCGCGTCGTCCTCAACGAAACCCTGACCATTCCCGCCAATTCCGCCACCGCGCGCCTGCAATACGGCCGCGTCGTGCCCTTCAACGGCGTCCAGGAGCAGGATCCCTTCTGCATTTTCGAGATCGATACGGTGGCCGAGGGGGAACAGACCGTGCGTCCCGGCAGCTTCGCCATCACCCGGCTGTACCGCAGCATCGAGTCCTTCTCCGGCATGCCCGTGTTCCCCGCCTTCCCCCACATCCCGACCATGAGGGTCGCCTCCAGCCTGGACGGCGACGGAAGCCCCAGCCACATCTACTACAAGACCGTCTTCCGCCTGGCGGCCCCGGACCAGCCCGTGCGCGCCCTCACCTGCATGAGCAACCAGATGGCGCCCGGCATCCCGATCATGCGCCACCTGACCCTGGGGGAAATCCGGCGCGCTCTGGGCGGCATCATGAGGCTGGAATTGCCGATCTGAATCCCGGTGCCGGCATGGCCGGGTGAAGGATTTCGCTGGCGGCGAGGAGAGGGGGCCTCTTTTCCGGGCGCCCACTGGTGGATGAATCAGGCCAGGCCCCAACGGGGTTTCGCGGACTCCAAGGAGACGCAGGCGGGGCGCGCAGCCAGCCGCGCGTGGAGATGAACCCGACACCCGGGCTTGTGCCGGAAAGCCCATGGCCAGTGGCGCCTTAGGGGGATGAGCATCGTGCTTTGCGCCCTGATCGGCGTGTTCACGCCACGACCAAATCCCGCCACGGCACCCCCACAATTGCCTGGGGCGCGCTGGCCAATCCCGCGACCGGCGCTTCCACGGACAGATCAAAGATCGACAGCGAAACCGGGTACTCGGCGAAGATGTGGCCGGTTTCTCCGGCCTTGGGTCGCAACAGGCCGTCCGACTTGTCGCGCAGCAAGCGGACCGGCATGAACCAGACGCCCGCCTCCCGCAGATCGCGGGTGCGGGCATTCGAGTCGAACACGCCTTCCAGGGAGGCCAGGCTGTCCCGGGTCTTGGCCTCGTCCACGCGTTTGCGCGGGAAGTTTCGCCGCCATTGGCGCATGACGAGTTCGATCGGGTCGAAGTCCTCGCCCAGGGCAAGGCGGGGGTTCCCCTTCAACTCGTCCCACGGCGCGTCCTTCAGGAGTTCGTCTTCTGTCTGGAACGCCACGATGACTTCGCCCGCCGGGTTGATGGCACCGAATTGCCCGAGCCCGTTTTTTGCCACGTAGCATTGCTTGGACTCCGGCCAGATATCCGCCCACACGGGCGGGATGCGCCATGCGCCATCCAGCCCGATCAGGCCGAGTTTGCCCGGCCCGGTGCCGACCTTGGCAATGCCATCGCTGAACCAGGATGCCTGACGGAAGGTCGGCGGGATGGCCACCGCGCCGGATTCGTCCAGATAGCCCCATCGTCCGCTGTCCGGGCTGCGCACCAAGCGGCGGTCGTCGCTCAGGTTGCCGACCGCGGCCCAACGCAATTCACCCGCGCCAAGCGAGGCATCGCCGTCGCGCACCAGACCGCGGGGGTCCATCCAGTCCAGGCGCAAGGCTTGGCTGTCGCCTTCAGGGGCGACCACGCAACCCTCCCGCCTCAACGTGCCCGCCAGCACTTTCAGCCCGGGCGGATTGATGCGCCGGCCGTCGCCGTCGATCAGGTCGCAGAGCCTTTCGCCCCGGCTGTCGGGTTCGAGCGTCGTGGCGGCCTCGAAACACGCGCCGGCGGCCTTGCCTTCATGCAGGTAGGCATATTGGCAGGGCACGCTGAAGCGTCCCTCCAGGTCGATCAACCCGCGCAGCCCCTTCTCGTCGGTCACGATGCAACGATCCCGCGAGCACGGGAACGGGCCTTGACTGGGCCAGTCCGGGCTTGCCGTCCAGGCCTTGGGGAAACGGACCTTCAGGGTCTCGCCACCCTGGCCATCCGGGATCGACTCCAACAGCAGGCAGACCGGGTCGCTCGAATCCTCCGCCAAAACCCAACGAGGCGACGCAGCCTGGGCCAACTCATCCCGGGTATATGGCGGCATCGACTTGCGGCCCAGGCGGCGCACCAGCCCTTCAGTGCCGCCCTCGGATTCCAGCAGCTCAATCAGTCGCAGCGGATGGCTTTGCTCAAGCCACAGGGCAAAGTCGCCAGCCCAGCCGCTTTGAACCGGGCGAAGCTCGTTGGTCACCCAGTTGCGCTCCGGGGCATGCAAGGGCCCGTAGCGGGCGACGATTTCCTCTCGCCACAAGGCGACGCGCGCGGCGCTCGAATCCCAAGCCCGCGCGTAGAGCAGCGCATCATGGTAGGCCGCCAGCTCGGCGACCAGCCCATCGCGCCAGCGCTGTCGATCCTCCGGGCCGGGGGGATCGGGCATGTAGCGCCAGTTCGGGTAACCGTGGGCCTCGCAATAGCCGATGGTCAGCTCGCTGACCCGCAGCCAGCCGGGCAAGTCCATTTCGCCTTTGCCGTTGAACAGGGTCCGCCGCCACCAGGCGAGAAACTCGGCTTCGTCGATCTCGATGCAAAGCACATCCTTGCCGGATGGCATGGCCAGCCGCCAGCGAGGCCGGTCGTCACGCGGCCGGGTGGGATCGACCAGGATCGGCGGCGCGTCCGGCTCCCAGAGCTGCGGGTAGACGTAGTAGGACAGGATGAAGGTCTCGCTGCCCGGAAGATCCCGGAGCGCCGGGAGATCGAACCCGTGATTCCAAAACCGGACCCATTCGGCCAAGGGGGCGGGAACAGGCCGCTGTGGAGCCATCGGGGTGGAAACGGCGGCCAGGCCGGGCGCCTCGTTGCAGCGCGGAGATCCGGGCCGGACGCTGGCGGTGTCGGAGGTGGGCGCCGTGGAACCTGACAGCCCGACGGTCCTGCGACCGGTCCACAAGCTCATCTTTCCGTAAAGCCAGACGAGCGGAAACAGGACCAGGGCGAGCAGCGCGCTGCGCTCAATGGCCTCCAGCAAGGCCTGGCGCGGGGAACGAACCAGTCGCGCCAACCACCGGGCGCATGACCAGAGGCCTCGGCCAAGCCAGCCGAACACCTTGCCAAGATTGCCCAGCAAGACGACGAACAGCCCCAACCCAACCAAGGCGGCAAAGCCGCCCAGGATGCGCCCGGCCCAATCGATCAGCTCGGTCCCGTTCATTCCGCGGGCGGCGAATCGGTCTCGGCCGCCCCCCGCGGCGCGTCCATGGCCCAGGCCGTTTGCACATGCCCGGCCGCCAGATCGGGATGAGCGCCCCAAGCCTCCAGTTCGGCGGCCCGTTTCGGCCGGTCCCGGCTCTCGCCCGCTGTCGCGCCGCGCGCCATCCTGGCGGAGAAAAAGGCGGGGAACTCGGCCAGGGCGTGGTCCCACAGCTTGCCCAGGCCTTGGGCGGGCTGCTCATGGGAGCCTGGGCGATTCTGAATGGCGCGTGTGTGCTTCATGGCTCGAACTTGCCGACTCGACGCAATCCTTTTCCGTGCCCGGCAAATATTACGGCAAGTGATGGAAGCATCGCCCAGAAGACAGACCACGAATTCCCAGGCATGCCCGGAATCCCGCGTCGGACAGGGCGCGGGGAGTCTCACGCCGGCCTGCCAACCGGTGATTTCTAGCGCGCCAGCCTGAAGCCAATGGTGGTGTAGCGCAGTTCGGCGAGCTGGGGCGCGAGGTAGCCCGAGCGGGCCTCCCACTCGGAATAGTTCCAACTGCCGCCGCGTATGGCGCGTATCGCGCAGTCCGGCCGCGCTTTCGGCTTGTCGCGCGCCAGCCAGCAGTCGTGGGTCCGTTCGGCGACGTTGCCATGCATGTCGTGAAAACCCCAGGCATTGGCGGCGAAGCTCTTGACCGGCAGGGTCTGCTCGCGGTGCTGGCCTTCCGGGCAACCTTTCATCGCCAGATGCCCCTTGTAATTGGCGTTGCCGGTCGACAGACAGGCGCCGGTGTGGAACGGCGTGGTGCCGCCGGCGCGCGCCGCGTATTCCCATTCGGCGTCGGTCGGCAGGCGGTAGCGCTGGCCGGTCTTGCGGTTCAGCCAGGCCAGGTACTGCTCGATATCGGCGAGGTTGACGTTGATCACCGGACGCCCGCCCCGGCCCCAGCCGTGATCGGAGGGCTTGTGGGCACAGCCGCCGTCGGCGACACAGGCATCCCATTCGTCGAAGGTGACTTCATGCTCGGCCAGCTCGAAGGCGGCGACCCGGGCGGCGCGCGGCGCGGGCTCCCACCAGCTTCGGCCGTTCTCGTCGCCGGGGCTGCCCATGAGGTATTGGCCCGCGGGGAGGGGGATCATTTTCGGTTCGATCGCCTGGCCGGACACCGAGGCCGATGCCTTGGCGCGCTTCAGGGCGGCGAGCCGCTCGGTCGCCTCGGCGTTTTTCTGGGCGGCGGCCTTGCCGTACCAGGCCATCGCCCGCGCCTCGTCGCGGGCGATGCCGGAACCGGTTTCATACATCTTGCCCAGCAGGTACTGGGCGGTGCTTTCTCCCTGTTCGGCGGCTTTGCGACACCAGCCATAGGCCTGTTCCGGGCTTTTTTTCACGCCCTGGCCGTCGGCATGGAACATGCACAGGATGAGTTGGGAAAGGGCATAGCCCTGGTCAGCCGCCTTGCGATGCCAGGCCGCGGCCTGGACAAGGTCGATATCCACGCCCTCGCCGAGTTGGTAGATCGCGGCCAACATGTATTGGGCCTCGGTCAGGCCCGCGTTGGCGGCGCGCAGGAAGTACTCGGCGGCCCGGCGTTTGTCCACCGGGGTGCCCTTGCCCGTGTAATAGCCCATGCCGGTCTTGAACTGGGCTTCCTCGTTGTCCCTGTCGGCGGCTTGCTTGTACCAGTCGAAGGCTTGCTTCTGGGCGGAATCGCCGGGCTGGCGGGCGTAGTGGCGCGCCAGTTTGACCATGGCATGGGCGGCGGTCCGCTGACTGGGCCGTTGGCTAAGCTGACGGTACACCTCCAGGGCTTCGTCGATCCGGTCACGCCGATAGAGCTGTTCGGCCAGTTCCTCTTGAGCCAGGACGGCATGGAAATCGTCTTTTTTGGACGCTTCCTTCAACCAGTAAATCTGCTCCTCCTGTTTCCTGGCAATGCCATACGAGTTGGCCAGTTGTAATTGCGCGTGCGTGTGACCGTTCTTGGCTGCGGTTCTCAACCAGGATAGGCCCTTATTGAAGTCCCGTTCGACGCCCAGGCCCTTGAAGTACAGCATGGCCAGTTCGAACTGGGCCTCGGTGTCGCCATTCTCGCCAGCCTGGGTCAGCCAGGCCCTGCCTTTGTCGAGGTCTTGCGCCAGGCCATCCAGGCCATGCGTGTACTTCAAGCCGAGCATCCTTTGCGCTCCGGCATCGCCCTGACCGGCGCGCGCTTCGAGTGTCTTGAGTGCCGCCGCCCGCTCCTTGGACGGAGGCGCTGGATCGGCCGACGACGGCATCGACAACGTCAGCAGGCAGGCAAGCAGGGCGGTGCGCAGGGGCTTCATGACTCGTTGGTACCGTGAATGGGGCGGCGAGTTTAGTCTCGATGATCCGGACTCATCAATCCGACATGAATCACAGGGGGCAAACCACGAATTCCTCGAGCGACGGCGGGATGTGTAGCCCTTGGGAGCCCCAGTGAATGGCGGGGAGAGAAGGGAGATCCGGAAATTACCGTCGGCATTCCCGTCATCAAGACGGTCACCCGCACCGCCATTCCGCATGACCCTGATCGGCAAGGGCCCAAGTGGGCGGGCGGCGGAGGCGTTCCGCCGCTACAATCGGGCATCGATCCACCCGATGGAACCATCATGAGCAACATCGACTATCTGGCCATCACCGCCAGCGGCGAGGACCAGGTCGGCCTGGTGCAGCGCTTCACCAGCCGCATCGCCGAGGCGGGCTGCAACATCGAGGAATCCCGCATGGCGGTGCTGGGCGGCCAGTTCGCCATCCTGATGCTGATCTCCGGCCCCTGGAATGCCCTCTCCAAGCTGGAGGACCGGCTCGACGGCATCGGCGAGGAGCTGGGCCTGGCCATCCTCCGCAAGCGCACCAAGCCGGCGGAGCGCAAGACCCCCCTGGTGCCCTACCGGGTCAACGTGGTGGCCATGGACCACCCGGGCATCGTCCACAGCCTGGCGGATTTCTTCGCCCGCCAGGGCATCAACATCGAGGAGTTGGCCACCGAGACCTACCCGGCCCCCCACACGGGCACCCCCATGTTCTCGGTGAACATCACCATCGGCGTGCCCGCCGACATGCACCTGCCCACCCTGCGCGGCGATTTCTTCGACTACTGCGACAACCTGAACCTGGACGCGGTGATGGAACCGGCCCGGGGATGAAGCCCCCATCCGGCCGGGCGCGCTTCCCGGTAGGCGAGCCACCGCGGTCCTGGCTGTCCTTGCCGCCGGAGATCCGGCCCATCGCCGACCGGGGCATGGCCGGGGCCGAGGCATGACGCCGGCCGGCGCCCTGGGCCTGGCGTTCCTCTGGCTGGTCCTGGCCGGGACGCCCGCCCGGGCCGCCGAAGCGGCGCCGGAAAAACCGGACTTCCCCGCCTGGCTGGCGGCGTTCAGCCGCGACGCCCTGGCCCGGGGCATCTCCCAGTCCACCCTGGATGCCGCCCTGGGCAACGTCCAGCCGATCCCCAGGGTGCTGGAACTGGACCAGCGCCAGCCGGAATTCCTCGATACCTTCTGGAATTACCTGGATGCCCGCATCACCCCCAGGCAACTGAAGCAGGGCAAGGACAAGCTCTGGATTCACCGCAAGCTGCTGGGCCAGGTCCAGCGGCGCCATGGCGTGCCGGCCGCCCTGCTGGTTTCCCTGTGGGGCATGGAAACCCGCTACGGCGCCTTCACCGGCGGCTTCCCCACCCCGGCGGCCCTGGCCACCCTGGCCCACGACGGCAGGCGCGCCGACTTCTTCCGCAAGGAGTTGCTGGACGCCCTGCGCATCCTCCAGGACGGCCACATCGCCGCCGCCGACATGAAGGGCTCATGGGCCGGCGCCATGGGCCAGATGCAGTTCATGCCATCCACTTTCCTGGAGAACGCCGTGGACGCGGACGGCGACGGCCGCAAGGACATCTGGCGTTCCCTGCCGGACGCCCTCGAGTCCGGCGCCCGCTACCTGCAACGCGTGGGCTGGCGGCAAGACGAGCTCTGGGGTCGGGAAGTGCGCCTGCCGGCGGACTTCGACCACGGCCTGGCCACCCTGGGGCACAAGCAGCCCGTGAACCGCTGGGCCGCCCTGGGGGTCACCCTGGCGGACGGCAAGCCGCTGCCCCGCTCGGAATTGCCCGGCGCCATCGTCCTGCCCCAGGGCCATGCCGGGCCGGCGTTCCTGGTCTATCGCAACTTCGAGGCGATCATGGCCTGGAACCGCTCCGTCAACTACGCCCTGAGCGTGGCGCTGCTGGCCGACCGGCTGCGGGGCCAGCCGCCGCCGATGCTGGGCCGCGACGCCGACAACCGGCGCCTGGGCCGGGAAGATATCCTGGAAATGCAGCGCCTGCTGGGCGGGCGGGGGTTCGAGACCGGCGATCCGGACGGCGTGCCCGGCAGCCGCACCCGGGAGGCCATCCGCGCTTTCCAGAACAGCGCCGGCCTGCCGGTGGACGGCCACCCCTCGGCGACCCTGCTGGAGCACCTGCGCCAGGAGGGCCAAATGAACGCCCAATCCGTGAACACCCAATCCGCGCACGCCCAATCCGCGGCGCCGGCCGCCGCCCACTGAGGGGCTCAGCCCCCCTCGGCCAGCAGCGCCTCCAGCCTGGCCACCGCCTCCGGGCTGTCCCATTCGATGGAACCGAACAGCCCCAGCCGGATACGCCCCTGCTTGTCCAGGACATAGCTGGTGGGGAAGGCGAATACGTTCCAGGCCTTGAGGCTCGCCCCCTCGCTATCCAGCACGATGGGGAAATTCACCGGCACCTGCTTGAGGAAGGCGCGGATCTCCTCCGGCGTTTCCCCCACGTTGACCCCCAGGAGGGTGAAGGGCCGGCCGGCGAGCCTGTCCGCCAGGCGGGCCATGGAGGGCATTTCCTTGCGGCAGGGCGGGCACCAGACCGCCCAGAAATTCACCAGCACCACCTTGCCCCGCAGGCCGTCGAGCTTCAGCGTGCCGCCGTCCAGGGCCGGCAGGGCCAGGGCCGGCGCCGGCCTGGCCGGCAGGGTCTTGAGCTCGGCCGCGGACAGGGGCGCGGCCAGGCAGGCAAGGATCAGGGCGAAACACCAGGATTTCATGGCGCGTCCTTTCGATTGATTTTGTCCATCAGGGGTTGCAGGCCTTCCAGCACGATCAGGCCCAGCCGTTCGCCGGCCGCCACTTCCCGGGCGTTGATATCCGAGCGGCGGTAGAAGCCGTCGCGCAGCCCGGGCAGGACGGTCAACCACACCCGGCTGCCGGCGGCCTCCAGGAAGCCCTTGAGCCGGTCGCGCCACCAGAAGCCGGCGGAGGACATGGGCTGGAGGATCACCAGGTCGAGCCGGGTCCGGGTCACCACCGGGTCGTATTCCGGCTCCCGGCCGGGATCCAGTTCCTGGTAGAGCAGGGGGAACAGCAGCAGGGCGCCCGCCACGGGCTGTTTGCCTTCCCGGCCGAAGCGCTCGCGCCAGGCGCTGGCAGCGCGCAGGGCCAGGCTGGCGGCCCGGCCCGTGGTCACCAGCACGATGCCGCGATCCGGGTTGCGCTGGCGCAGGGCCTCCAGCCAGTCGGCCAGGTCCTGGTCCGGCACCTGGCTCCAGCCGCTGGGCAGCAGGGGCAGGAAATAGGGGGCGAAGAAATCCGTTATCCAGGTTTCCACGCCCCGGGCCGCCAGGTCGGCGGCGGCCTTGTGTTCTTCCTCCACGCGGCCGAACTGGCCGGTGAGCCATACCGCCAGGGTCTTGCCTTCGGCCGGGTAGCGCTGGCTCACCACTTCGGTCCCGGAAGCCAGGCGGATGACCTGCTCGTCGGCGGCCCAGGCCGGGCCGACGAGCAGCATCAGGCCCAGCGCCCCCACGCGCCGCCGCATCATCCCGCCCCAGGTTCCCAACATGGCCATCGCCAATCGCATTCCTTTCCTTCGCAAGGGGCTCGAATTTACCCGATCGACACGGCGGCGGCCCTGGTACGTCTTACCCTGCCGGGCTGTTCCTGATGACCCGGCCCATGCGAACATTGCCGGGCAACGGCCCCTCCATCCCGCAAGCCTTCCGCCCCATGGCCACCCTGATTCCCAGCCTGTCTTCCCGCCTGCCCCGCATGACCCCGGGCGAGAAGCGCTTCGCCCAGCGCCTGGAGGCCAAGCTGGAGGAGGACTACCTGTGCTGGTACGACCTGCCGGTGGGGCCGGCCAACGTGCATCCGGATTTCATCGTCCTGCACCCGAAACGCGGCCTGATCATCCTGGAGGTCAAGGACTGGAAGCCTGACACCCTGCGGGCCATGACCCGCACCGACGCCACCCTGCTCACGGACACCGGCCTGAAGCGGGTCCCCAACCCCCTGGAGCAGGCCCGCCAGTACGCCCACGCGGTGGTGGACGCGCTGGAGAAGGACCCCCAGCTCACCTTCTCCAGCGGCAGGATGAAGGGGCGCCTGCTGTTTCCCTGGACCTATGGCGTGGTGCTGGCCAACCTCAGCCGGCGCCAGTTCGAGGCCGCCGCGCTGGCGGAAGTGCTGGAACCCCACCGGGTGATCTGCCAGGACGAGATGACCGAATCCGTCGACCCCGAGGCCTTCCAGCAAAGGCTCTGGGACATGTTCCACGTCGGCGGCTTCGGCCATCTGTCCCTGCCCCAGCTCGACCGCATCCGCTGGCACCTGTTTCCCGAGATCCGCCTGCCCGCCAGGCAGATCGGCCTGTTCGACGAGGTGGAGGACGCGGAAGCGCCGGATCTGCTGCGTGTTCTCGACCTGCAGCAGGAACAGCTGGCGCGCAGCCTGGGCGAGGGCCACCGGGTCATCCACGGCGTGGCCGGCTCCGGCAAGACCCTGATCCTGGGCTACCGCGCCGAGCACCTGGCCCGGACATGCGCCAAACCCATCCTGGTGCTGTGCTACAACAAGGCCCTGGCCCGGCGCCTGGAACGCTGGATGCACGCCAGGGGCGTGTCCGACAAGGTGCACATCGCCAGCTTCCACGCCTGGTGCCATCGCCAGCTCACCGTCTACCACGTGGGCCTGCCCCACGGCGACCCCGGCGACCCGGGTTACTGGGGGGCCATGGTGCAACGGGTCATCGAGGGCGTGGAGCGGCACCTGATCCCCGCCGGCCAGTACGACGCCGTGCTCATCGACGAGGGCCACGACTTCCGCCCGGAGTGGCTGAAGCTGGTGGTGCGCATGGTGGACCCCCTCACCGATTCCCTGCTGGTGCTGTACGACGACGCCCAGTCCATCTACGACACCGGCCGGCGCCGGGATTTCAGCTTCAGGAGCGTGGGCATCCGCGCCCAGGGCCGCACCACCATCCTCAAGGTGAATTACCGCAACACCCGGGAAATCCTGGACTTCGCCGCCGGCTTCGCCAGGGACCTGCTGCGCGCCGCCGAAGCCGGCGACGACGGCGTGCCGCGCCTGGCGCCGGTATCCGCCGGCCGCCACGGCGACCCGCCGCGTCTGGTGAAGCTGCCCAGCCTGCGGGACGAGGCCGCCTGGCTGGCGGACCAGCTCAAGGCCGCCCATCGCGCCGGCACCCCCTGGCGCGACATGGCCGTGCTCTACCGCCACTACGAGCCCGTGGGCAAGACCGTCAACAGCGTGTTCCGCCTGGCCGGCATCCCCCTCACCTGGAAGGATGCCATCCGCTTCAGCGACCGGCAGGACACGGTCAAGCTGCTGCCCTTCCACAGCAGCAAGGGCCTGGAATTCCCCCTGGTGGCCATCCCCGGCGTGGGCCGGGAGGCCGGCGAAACGGACGGCGCCGACGAGGAGGAAGCCCGTCTCCTCTACGTGGCCATGACCCGCGCCACCGAGAAACTGCTGGTCACCGGCGCCTGAACGCCGCGCCGCGCGGGGCATTCCAGCCCGGCTTCAACTTATTGATCCATCGGGCTATGCTGCAATCGTAATCAGCCCGAGACTCTTTTCCCCGCGATCATGGAAGTCGGCACGCTTACCCCATACTCCGTCTCCGCCCTCCCGGCGGCGGCTTCGCGCGGGCGCCACGCCGCGGTGGAGAAAACCGCCGCGGAAGCGACCCCCGTCGCCCGGGAACCCCGGCGGGAGGTCGTGGAACAGGCCCTCGCCGATCGGCGCGAGGCGCTGCGGGCCGGTCAGGAAGCCCGCCGCGAACAGGCCCTGCAAGCCGCCTCGGGGGGCAGCATCCAGTTCGAGCAGGCGGAGGGCACCCGCATCATGAAGGTCCTCGACAGCAAGGACGTGCTGATCTACCAGGTTCCGCCCAAGGGCGAACTCATGCTGGTCAGAGCCGAGGAAGCCGCCGACCGGCGCGCGCCGATCAAGGCCTGACCCCCGGTCGCGCGCGTCCGCCTTGCCGCCCGGCGGGCTTTTCCGCTGGCATTCCCATTGGCATTCCCATTGGCATTCTCGTTGGCATTCCGGAAGGGGGCGAGGAAGGGAACGCTCAGTCAGTCAGTTCGTAGGCCGTGCTGCGCCCGCCCCCCGACGATCGGCGCAGCACGCCAAGGCCGATCAGCTCGTTGATGTCGCGCAGGGCGGTATCGGGCGAGCACTTGGCGACGGACGCCCACCAGCTGCTGGTCAGCCGACCCTCGAAGCCATCGAGCAGCCGGTTGAGCAGCTTCACCTGGCGCTCGTTCATCGGCATCCCCGCCCAGCGCTGCCAGAAGCGCGCCTTGGCCAGCACGGCGTCGAGGGTGTGCTGGGCGCCGTCCAGCGCCCGGCGCAAGGTGCCCAGGAACCAGGCCAGCCATTCGGTGGCGTCGAGGCTGCCTTGCTCGGTCCGTTCCAGCACCTCGTAATAGGCCTCGCGCTCGCGCTGGATCCCCGCCGAAAGGCTGTAGAAACGCCGCGGGCTGCCGTCGGCGCGGGCCAGGAACAGATCCCCCACCGCGCGGGCGATGCGGCCGTTGCCATCGTCGAACGGGTGCAGGGTCACGAACCACAGGTGCGCCAGGCCCGCCTTGATCAACGCCGGCTCCGGCGTCGCGGCGTTCGCCCAGCCCAGGAAGCGCGTCATTTCGGCCTCCAGCCGCGCGGCGGGCGGCGCCTGGAAATGCACCTTCCGGCGATGCGCGGGACCTGAAACCACCTGCATGGGCCCCGCGGCGTCATCCCGCCAGGCGCCGACGCGGATGCGGACGAGGCCGCTGTAACCCGTGGGAAACAGGGCGGCCTGCCAGGCGAACAGGCGCTCGGCGGTCAGGGGCGCGGCACAGCGCGACGTGGCGTCCAGCACCATGTCCACGACCCCTTCGACATGGCGATCCACCGGGGCCAGCGCGCCGATCTCCACGCCCAGGCGGCGGGCGATGGAAGAACGCACCGACTCTGCGTCGAGCCGCTCGCCCTCGATCGCGCTGGTCCTGACCACATCTTCCGTGAGCGCCCCCAGGCTGGCCCGGTCGCGCAAAACCATGCCGACGTCGGCCAGGCGCCCCATGAGCAGCCCCTGGGCGCGGCTGACGTCGGACAGCAAGCCGACCAGCGCAGCCAGGTCGTAGCGCCAGGCAGGCCAGTCGTCGGCCTGCCAGACATAGTGGTTTTCTCCGCTTTCCATGCGGTGATTATGGGGGCTATTCTCCGCGACAGCGACAAATTTGTGCCATGCCGGTACCGCGATGGTCGCAGCGATCGGCGGCAGGCAAGATCACTGGAAGCTTCCTGGATCACCACGCTCCACCTTGCGCCGGAAGCCCATGGATCGCCACGGCCCTTCGGGCCTCGCGATGACGTCATCGCGCGTTGGCGCAGCCGACGCGGCAATCCAGCCCAAAACCGGGACCAATCGTTGCGCATCGGTGATCACAGGGTTTTCCCAGGCCGCTTCCAACAGCTTGGGACGACGCTCCCGCCATTACCCGCCCATCCGCCCTAAAATGCCTGCATGCCGCCCGCCCCGCCCTACGCCCACCTCACCCCCGACGCCGTGCTCGACGCCCTCGACGGCATCGGCCTGGTCACCGACGGCCGGCTGCTGGCCCTGAACAGCTTCGAGAACCGGGTTTATCAAGTGGGCCGGGAGGAGGGCCCGCCGGTGGTGGCCAAGTTCTACCGGCCGGCGCGCTGGTCCGACGCGGCCATCCTGGAGGAACACGCCTTCACCCGGGAACTGGCCGATCTGGAAATCCCGGTGGTGCCGCCCCTGGCCCTGGAAAACGGCGCCACCCTGCATGAGCACGAAGGCTTCCGCTTCGCCGTCTATCCCCGCCGGGGCGGCCGCATGCCCGAGTTCGACCGCCCGGAGACCCTGGAATGGATGGGCCGCTTCATCGGCCGCATCCACGCCGTGGGCGCCCTGAAACCCTTCGCGCACCGCCCCGTCCTGGACATCGCCAGTTTCGGCGAGGAAGCGCGCGACTTCCTGCTGGGGGGTGGATGGTTGCCGGCGGATCTGCTGCCGGCCTGGACCAGCGTCATCGACCAGGCCCTGGAGCTGGCCCGGCACTGCTTCGAGCGGGCCGGCAATTTCGCCACCCTGCGCCTGCACGGCGACTGCCACGCCGGCAACGTGCTGTGGACCGAGGGGGGAGAAACCCCGGGGCCCCATTTCGTGGACTTCGACGACAGCCGCATGGGGCCGGCGGTGCAGGACCTGTGGATGCTGCTGTCCGGCGACCGGGGCAGCCAGGTCCGGCAACTGGCGGACGTGCTGGCGGGCTACGAGGATTTCCGCGAGTTCGACCCCCGCGAGCTGCACCTGGTGGAAGCCCTGCGCACCCTGCGCCTGATCCATCACGCCGCCTGGCTCGCCCGGCGCTGGGACGACCCGGCCTTCCCCGCCGCCTTCCCCTGGTTCAACACCCAGCACTACTGGCAGGAACGCATCCTGGAACTGCGGGAACAGATCGCCCTGATGCAGGAGGAACCGCTGTGGCCCAGTTGATGCTTGCATTCCCCCCCTTCACATTCCCCCCTTTCACAAAGGGGGGCCAGGGGGGATTCGGCGACGCTTCCGCCCACGCGCATCGCTCGAAATTCCCCTCGATCCCCCTTTGCATAAGGGGGAAAACGGGCAACACCAACCCGGAGGCCTATCCCCATGTGCGGCATCGCCGGTGAACTCCGTTTCGACGGCGCCGCTCCCGAGCCGGCGACCCTGAAACGCATGGTGGCCCGCCTCGCCCGGCGCGGGCCGGACGGCGAGGGCCTGCATTGCGACGGCCCCGCCGCCCTGGGGCACCGGCGCCTGGCCATCATCGACCTGACCGAGCGCTCCCGCCAGCCCATGGTGGACCCGGCCACCGGCCTGGCCCTGGTGTTCAACGGCACCATCTACAACTATCCCCAGCTGCGCGCCGAATTGATCGGCAAGGGGCACGTTTTCCATTCCGACGGCGATACCGAGGTGATCCTGCGGGCCTACGCGGAATGGGGCGACGACTGCGTCGCCCGGCTGCACGGCGCCTTCGCCTTCGCCATCTGGGACCGGTTGGCCGGCACCCTGTTCCTGGCCCGGGACCGCCTGGGCATCAAGCCCCTCTACTACAGCCTGGACGACCGCCGCCTGCGCTTCGCCTCCAGCCTCCAGGCCCTGCTGGCGGCGGGCGACGTGGACACCGCCATCGATGCCGAAGCCCTGCACCACCACCTCACCCTGCATGCCGTGGTGCCCGCCCCGCGCACCCTGCTCGGCGGCGCGCGCAAGCTGGAACCCGCCAGTTTCCTGCGCGTGGACGCCCAGGGCCGCCGGGAAGGCCGTCCCTACTGGCGCCTGGTCGCCACCCGGCCGGACAGGCCCCTGAAGGAGGGGGAATGGCGGGCCGCCATCCACGACGCCCTGCGGACGGCGGTGCGCAAGCGCCTGCTGATCGCCGACGTGAAGGTGGGCGTGCTGCTCTCCGGCGGCCTGGATTCCAGCCTGCTGGTGGCCCTGCTGGCGGAACAGGGCGTGGCGGACCTGATGACCTTCTCGGTGGGCTTCGAGGACCAGCCCGAGGAACGCGGCCACGAGTTCGAATACTCCGACGCCGTGGCCCGGCATTTCGCCACCCGCCACCACCAGTTCCACATCCCCAACGACCAGGTGCTCACCCGCCTGCCGGAAGCCGTGGAGCAGATGGCCGAGCCCATGGTGGGCCAGGACGCGGTGGCCTTCTACCTGCTGGCGGAACAGGTGGCCAAGACCGTGAAGGTGGTGCAGAGCGGCCAGGGCGCCGACGAGATATTCGGCGGCTACTACTGGTATCCGAAAATGCACGCGACCCGCTCCGGCACCCCCCTGGAACGCTTCCGCCGGCACTATTTCGACCGGGACCACGCCGAATTCCTGGAAACCGTCGATCCCGCCTTCCACGGCCTGGACCACACGGCGTTCACCGTTTCCGCCCGGCTCACGGAGCCCGACGCCGACACCTTCATCGACCAGGTGCTGCGCATGGACGCCACCATGCTCATCACCGACGATCCGGTGAAACGGGTGGACAACATGACCATGGCCTGGGGCCTGGAGGCCCGGGTGCCGTTCCTGGACCACGAACTGGTGGAACTGGCGGCGCGCATGCCGCCGGAACTCAAGCTGGCCTCCGACGGCAAGCACATCCTCAAGAGCATCGCCCGGGGCCTGGTGCCCGACATGGTGATCGACCGGACCAAGGGCTACTTCCCCATGCCGGCCCTCAAGTACGTGCGCGGCGATTTCCTGGAATTCATGCGCGACATCCTGGATTCCCGCGCCTGCCGGGATCGGGGCCTGTTCCAGCGGGATTACGTGCGCAAGCTGCTGGCAGAGCCCGAGAAGCACCTCACCCGCATCCAGGGCAGCAAGCTCTGGCACCTGGCGTTGCTGGAATTCTGGCTGCAGAGGAACGTGGACGGGGCGGGACGTGGCTGAAGCCCATGCACCCTTCCCCCCTTTACTGAAGGCGGTCCAGGGGGGATCTGACCTGGGCGGCCCCGGGCCGGAAGCGACAAATCCCCCTCCTTCCCCCTTTTTCAAAGGGGGAGGCCACAATCGCCAGGCCGGACCAGGGTTTCGATAGCCATGCTGACCCCCTACCAGCACCGCCAGCTCCAGCGCCTGCGCTGGACCGCCTTCATCGTGGTGGGCCTGGCCTTCGTGCTGTCCTTCTTCCATCGCTTCGCGCCGGCGGCCATCGCCAGCGACCTCAAGGCGGCCTTCGACATCCAGTCGGCCGCCCTGGGCGGCCTGGCGGCCACCTATTTCTACGTCTACACGGTGATGCAGATCCCCACCGGCGTCCTGGCCGACACCCTCGGCCCCCGGCGCATCGTGGTGGCGGGCGGCGTGGTGGCGGGCCTGGGCTCCATCCTGTTCGGCCTGGCGCCCTCCTTCGAGCTGGCCGCCGCCGGCCGCCTGCTGGTGGGCCTGGGGGTCTCGGTCACCTTCATCGCCATCCTGAAACTCAACGCCGCCTGGTTCAGCGAGGGCAAGTTCGGCACCCTGACCGGCCTCACCATCCTGCTGGGCAACCTGGGCGCGGTCCTGGCCGCCTCGCCCCTGGCCTGGGTGCTGGCCTACGCCAGCTGGCGCGACGCCTTCGTGGTGGTGGGCCTGCTGTCCCTGTTCCTGGCCTGGCTGGCCTGGTGGCTGGTGCGGGATGATCCGGGCCAGATGGGCCTGCCCAGCCTGCGGGAACTGGAGGGCAAGGCCGCCCATCCCGCCCACGAGGGCCATTGGTACGACGGCCTGGTCCAGGTGGCCGGCAACCGCCTCACCTGGCCCGGCTTCTTCGTCAACCTGGGGGTTTCCGGGACCCTGTTCGCCTTCGCCGGATTGTGGGCCGTGCCCTACCTGACCCAGGGCCAGGGCTGGGAGCGGAGCACCGCCACCGCCCACACCTCCCTGCTGCTGGCGGCCTTCGCCCTGGGCGCCTTCTTCATCGGCACCCTGTCCGACCGGCTGGGCCGGCGCAAGCCGGTCATCCTGCTGTCCTGCGGCCTGTACGTGGCCTGCTGGCTGCCCCCGGCCCTCGGCTGGCGGCTCGCCCCGGGCTGGAGCCATGTCCTGTTCCTGCTCATGGGCCTGGGCGCCGCCGGCTTCACCCTGACCTGGGCCTGCGCCAAGGAAGTGAACCGCCACGCCCTGTCCGGCATGGCCACCAGCCTGGTCAACACCGGCGCCTTCCTGGGGGCGGCCATCCTGCAGCCCCTGGTGGGCTGGGCCATCGACCGGGCCGCCGGCGGCGAAGGCCTGGCCCTCGCCCATTACCAAGTGGGGATGCGGGTCCTGCTGGGCTTCGCCGTCGCCGGCTGGCTGGCGAGCTTCGCCCTGAGGGAAACCCGCTGCCGCTATCTGTCGGATCCGGCCTGATCGGCCACCACGCCGCCCAGGGCCAGAACCCCCGCCCGCAGCCGCGCGAAGGCCGGCTCGAGCCGATCCGCCGGCCCCTTCACCCCCAGGTCGATCTCGTAATGGAAGCGCCGCTCGGGATCGATGCGGGGCAGGCTGTAGACATGGACGCCGGGATGCTCCGCCTCGACGGCGTCCATGAGGGGCGTCAGGGTGCCCTCGTTGAGCCCCGTCACCCGCATGCCCCGTTCGCCCTCCGCGCCGCTGCCGAACAGGGGCCGGTAATGGGTCTCCAGCACCCACTCGATCATGGGCCAGGCCATGACCGGGAAGCCGGGCACGAAATGATGCCGGCCCAGGCTGAAGCCCGGAATGCGGTTGTAGGGATTGGGGATGAGTTCCGCCCCCTCGGGCAGTTCGCCCATGCGCAAGCGCTCCGGCGTCAGGGGCTGGCCGATCTCTTCCATGTGGGCGGCGATCAGGTCCCGGGCGCCGGCGTGGGGGGCGAGGGGCACGCCCAGGGCCTCGGCGGCGGCCTGGCGGGTATGGTCATCCGGCGTGGCGCCGATGCCGCCGCAACTGAACACCACGTCGCCGGTGGCCAAGGTTTCGCGCAGGTTCGCCACCAGGCGGGGCCGCTCGTCGCCCAGGTAGCGCGCCCAGGCCAGCTTCAGGCCCCGCGCCGCCAGCAGTTCCCGCGCCTTGGCGAAGTGCTTGTCCTGGCGCTTGCCGGAAAGGATTTCGTCGCCGATGACGATGAGTCCGAAGGCCATCCCGAATCTCCTGGTGGATTTATCATGGGCCGGATTTTCACCCGGCGGAGCGACAAATGAGTGACGAACTGGTGTGCTGGAAATGCGGCGCGGGCCTGGACGACCTGCCCCAACCCCTGGGCCGCCGCGCCCAATGCCCGGCCTGCGGCGCGGATCTGCACGTCTGCCGGCAGTGTCGCCACCACGACACGGCCAAGGCCAAGCAATGCCGGGAACTGGCGGCGGACGAGATCAAGGACAAGACCCGGGCGAATTTCTGCGAGTGGTTCCAGGCCCGGGCCGGGGCCTGGCCCGCCTCGGCCACGGCCGCGGGCGGCGGACGGGCGGCGCTGGACGCGATGTTCGGCGGCCCGGCTCCGGCCAGTTCCGCGCCCGACGCCCGGCGCGAACTGGACAAGCTGTTCGGGAAGGACTGAGACTCGCCACATCCTCGGTTTGTCACCAAGATAGAACGACCGGTACAAGATGCGCCTAGGACCGTGAACAAGGAAGCCCTCGCTACCAATCAGGAGTCAGCCCCATGACCACCCTCTCCATCCCCCTCCCCGAATCCGCCTTCTCGGCGTTACACCTCGACCCGGATGCCTTCGCCCGGGAGATGCGCATCGCGGCCGCCATCCAGTGGTATGCCCAAGCGCGGGTGAGCCAGGACAAGGCGGCGGAAATTGCCGGGCTTTCGCGGGTGGCATTCATCGAAGCCTTGTCCGCCGCGCGGGTTTCACCCTTCCAGACCAATGACGAAAGCCTGCGCGAAGAACTGGCCGATGCGGATTGAGCGCGTGGTGGTCAACGCTTCGCCCTTGATCACCCTGTTCAAGAGCGGCCAGGCCCAACTTCTGCCGGCGTTGTTCGCGTCGATTCACGTGCCCGACGCGGTCTGGCGTGAAGTGGTGGCTGGGTCCCATGCGGATGAAGCCGCGCGAGGCCTGGCCGACGCACCCTGGGCCCAGCATCTCGCCCCGCTGCCGCTCGACCCACTGGTCCTGGCCTGGGATGCCGGCCCCGGCGAAACCGAGGTGCTGACTTATGCCCGCGCCAACCCGGATGTCCGCGCGATCGTCGATGATGACTACGCCCGGCGCTGCGCGCGCAGTCTCGGTGTGCGCACCTTGGGCACCTGTGGCGTGCTGATACTGGCCAAACGACGCGGGGTGATTACCACCGTGGAACCTGGCTTGCGTGCCCTGACAGACGCCGGCCTCTGGTTATCTCCGGCGTTGATCCGGGCTGTACTGCATGAAGCCGGCGAAGGTGGGAACGATTGAATGACCAACCGGTGAATTGGTGAACAGAGGTCGTGCCCAGCCGCAAGCGGGGAGGGAGCAAGCCCCTCCCCCGCTTGCGGGGGGGGTTGGGAGGGGGAGAGATGGCCCCTACTGGGGGATTCGCACTTCCCGCTCGCCGTAGCGCCCCTCGTTGGCCCGCGTGTGGCAGGCGACGCAGTTGCCCGGGGTGCCGATCTTCGTGCGCTGCCAGATGTGCTTGGGCACCTCGTCGTGCATGTACTTGAAGTAGCCGGTGTCGGCGATGCGCTGGGGCGCGGTGTTGGCGGGGATGGCGCCGTTGATGCGGCGCATGCGCATGTTGGCCTGGGGGCCGTCGGAGGCCAGGGTTTCCAGGTCCTTCAGGATGGCCAGGCGCCGGGGTTCCTCCAGGCTGGCGTCCTCGCCGAAATGGTTGGCCAGTTCTCCCATCATCCTGCGCCAGGAACGGGCCGGCAGCAGGCCCGGGGCGAAGGCGGTGTGGCAGCTGCCGCATTCCTCGACGTAGGTCTTGCCCGCCGGCATGGGGAAGATGGCCTCGTCGTTGGCCGGCGCCTGGGAAATGGCGAAGGCCGTGGCGCCCACCGCCAGGATCAGGGTCGAAAGGTTCTTCCAGGTGATGCCCGAGGTTTCCATGGCGGCCTCACTTGATCGAGATCATGTAGGCGGTGAAATCCGCCTTTTCCTGGGGCGTGCAGGCCCGGGCCAGGACCTCCTGGCAATTGCGCTTGAACCATTTCTCCACCTTGGCCGGATCGGTGAAGCGGTCCTTCTGGGCCACCGGGGCCAGGGGATCGATGGCCTTGTGGGTCTTGACGTGCTGGCCCGCGGCCTTGGCGTTGTCCGTATGGCAGGCGGTGCAGGCGTTGGCGGTCTTGCCGGCGGCGGATTTGGCCCGGTACAACTGCTCCCCGCGCGCGGTGGAGGCCGGGCCGGCCTGGGCCACCAGGGCATCCAGGATCTGCTGGGGGGTTTCCGCGGCGGCGGGCAGCGCGGCCAGCAGCGCGATCATGGCGACGAGTCGTTTCATTCCTTTTCCTTCCGGTACTGGTAGCCGCTCACCATGGCCTGGGCCATGGGCGCGCCATGGCGGGCCTCATGCAGGATCAGGGCGGCGATGTGCAGGATGACGAAACCCCAGACGAATTCCTCCAGGAAATCGTGGGGCGACTTGAACAGCTGCTTCAGGGTGACGTCGTGGCCCAGCCAGGTCATCAGGGGGCCGCGCCCCTGGTCGATGGCGGCCAGGGCCAGCCCGGTGACGGCCAGGACCAGGACCACCAGGTAGAAAGCCAGGTAGGCGCCGGAAGCCAGGGGATGGTGGCCGAAGCCTTGCGGTTCGGTGAAGAACCGCCGGCTGCGCGCGGCTTCGATCCAGTCCCGCCACCGCCACAGGGCGGACAGGCGGGCATGCTCGGGGCCGTTGATGCCCCAGGCGACGCGGCCCACCAGGCCCAGGATCAGGCCGTAGCCGGTCCAGACGTGGAGCCGCCAGAGGGCGGCGGCCTCCGGCGAGTAGCGGAGCGCTTCCGCCGCCAGGCTGGTGATCACCAGCAGCAGGATGGCCAGGCCGTTCCAGGCGTGCAGGATTCTGATGACCGGGTCATAGACCTTTTCCCGGACCAGAACCTGCCGCTCCATGGCGGTTTACTTGGCGGCGACGGCGTAGGGCGCGGGGACCGCGGCGGCGGCGGCCGGCTGCGCCTCGTCATCGCCCTTGATGGTGAACAGGGGGGAGGTGAGGAAGGGCTTGCCGATGGACTGGTAGTAGGCGGACACGTCCTCGATTTCCTTCTCGGTGTAGAAGGCGGTGGCCATGTTCATCATGGGATGCAGGACCTTGAAGGACTTGTACTTGTTGGTCTTGATGGCCAGCTTGTCGGCGTTGCGGCCGGCCAGTTGCAGGGTGTAGAAGATGCCGCCGAAGTTCTCGCTGCCGTGGCAGACGACGCAGGCGGTGGCTTTCTGCTTGCCGGCGACGGGATCGCCCGCCAGGACGGGCATGGCGGCGACGAGGGCGATGGCGGACAGGGCGGCGGTCAGGGTCTTCATGGGGGGCTCCAAAGGGGAAAGGTCGAGGTAAATCCAGCCCGCGCAGAATATTTATATTTTCTAATATTGTCAATTACATCAATATTTTCAGTGAGATAGCGCACAAACGCGGCAGTGTGATTGAGTCGTAAGGCGCCGCTTGCGGCTACAGGCGGCTACAGACCCGCCAGGCTGTCGGCCGCGATTTCCCTGACGTCCGCGTCCGCGTCGCCCAGCAGGCGCTCCAGGCAGGGCCGCGCCGCCGCATCCCGGGACAGGCCCAGGACATGGGCCGCGTCCGCCCGCACCCGGGCGTCGTGGTGGCGCAACAGTTGGCACAGGGCGGGGACCAGCGCCCCCAGTTCCGGGCTGGCCGCGAACGCCTCGAACACCATGCCGGCGCCGAGGCGCACGTTGAGGCTGGCATCGGCATTGGCGACGATGGGCAGCAGCCCGGCCAGGCGGCCGGGCGCGTCCCGGACCAGGCGCAGGACCTGGAGCGCGCCGCCGGTCTTGAGGAGGTCGTGAAAGGCATCGGCCATGCCTTCGGCGGACCCGGCCCGGCGCGCCCAGACCGCCAGTTCGCCCGCTGACAGGGCGCCGACCAGTTCGAAGGGGCCGAGCCTGACCCAGGGGACGCCGCGCACCCCCAGGCTCGCCGCCACCTCGCCATGGACCTCGATGTTCACCACTTCCAGCCGGCCGATGTCGCCCCGCTTCAAGAGTTCTGACAGGCCGGCCAGCAGGGCCGGGCAGTGGGGACAATGGCCGGACATGAGCATGAGGGCGTCGGGCGGAGCGGGCATCGGCATGATCTGGCGGGCGGCTGGCAACAACGCTAGGCTAGCAGCCTTCTCCACCCGGAACCACGCCATGCCCGACATCGACCTGTTCACCCCGCTGCAAATCGGCCCCCATACCCTGAACAACCGCCTGGTCATGGCCCCCCTCACCCGCAACCGGGCCAGCCGGGAAGGCGTGCCCGGCCCCCTGCAGGTGGAGTACTACCGGCAACGGGCCACGGCCGGCCTGATCCTGTCGGAGGCCACCTGCATCTCGCCCGAGGCCGTCGGCTACCCCTTCACGCCGGGCATCTGGAACGGCCTCCAGGTGGGCGGCTGGGCTGAGGTCACGGCCGCGGTCCACGACGCGGGCGGCAGGATCTTCTGCCAACTGTGGCATGTGGGCCGGGTCTCCCATCCCGACCTGCAGCCCGAGGGCCGCCTGCCCGTGGCGCCGTCCGCCATCGCCCCGGCCGGCGAGGCCTTCACCTATGAGGGCATGAAGCCCTTCGTCACCCCCCGGGCCCTGGACAGCGCGGAATTGCCGGACATCGTCAACGCCTATCGCATCGCCGCCCAGAACGCCCTGTCCGCCGGCTTCGACGGGGTGGAAGTCCACGCCGCCAACGGGTATCTGCTGGACGAATTCCTGCGCGACGGCAGCAACGCCCGCGCCGATGCTTACGGCGGTACCGTCGACAACCGCGCCCGCCTCTTGCTGGAAGTGCTCGACGCGGTATGCGGGGTATGGGGCGCCAGCCGGGTCGGCACCCGCCTGTCGCCGGTGCAGCCCTTCAACGACATGCGGGATTCCGATCCCCGCGCCACCTTCACCCGGGTGGTGGAACGGCTCAACGCCTACGACCTGGCCTACCTCCACGTCACCGAGCTGGGCCGGGACGCCCCCGGCGCGGCGGGCCCGTTCTTCGACCCGCTGGAATTGCGCCGGCTCTGGCGCGGCGTGTACATGACCAACGCCGGCTACGACAAGGCCCGCGCCAACGCCGTGCTGGCCGAGGGCAAGGCCGACCTGGTGGCCTTCGGCGTGCCCTTCATCGCCAACCCGGACCTGCCGGAGCGTTATCGTCGCGACGCGCCCCTCAACCCGCCCGACCCGGCCACCTTCTACGGCGGCGGCGAAAAGGGCTATACCGACTATCCGTTCCTGGACTGAGGGGCCGGCATGCGCTTCCAGATCATCCCGGTGACGCCCTACGCGCAGAACTGCTCCCTGGTCTGGTGCGAGGCCACCGGCCTGGCCGCCCTGGTGGACCCGGGCGGCGACGTGGACCGGCTGCTGGCCGCGGTGGACAAGGCCGGCGTCAAGCTGGACAAGCTGCTCCTCACCCACGCCCACCTGGACCATGTGGGCGGCGCCCTGGAACTGGCCCGGGGCCTGGATTTGCCCATCCACGGCCCCCAGGAGGGCGACGCCTTCTGGCTCGACGCCCTGCCCGACCAGGCCCGCATGTTCGGCTTCCCGCCGGCCGGGGCCTTCCGGCCGGACCGCTGGCTGCATGACGGCGACACGGTGGAACTGGGGCAACTGCGCTTCCAGGTCATCCATTGTCCCGGCCACACCCCCGGCCATGTGGTGTTCTTCGAACCGGAAAGCCGCCATGCCTTCGTCGGCGACGTGCTGTTCCAGGGCAGCATCGGCCGCACCGATTTCCCCCGGGGCGATCATGGCGTCCTGATCCACGCCATCCGCGACAAGCTGTTCCCCCTGGGCGACGACGTGGCCTTCGTGCCCGGCCACGGCCCCATGAGCACCTTCGGCCGGGAGCGGCGCGGCAATCCTTATGTTGGCGATGGAGCTTGAGCGGGCATCAGGCGCTGTTCGCGTTCCCTGGTTGCAGGCGCGTTCTGGGGGGGTGTTTGACGGGAAAAGAGACTTGAAACTTCCTGGATCGCCACGGCCCTTCGGGCCTCGCGATGACGGAATGGAGCGTCACTGCGCGAGGAGGCGGAGCCGACGCGGCAATCCCTTCGTCGACGACAAAGCCTGAACAAAAAAAGCCGGACCGAAGTCCGGCTTTTTCACAACGCGGGATGAATCAGCCGATCTTGGCTTCGGCGGAGTTCTTGTCGCCCTTGTTGTCCACCCAGTTCACCGTCACCGTGTCGCCGGCCTTGGCGCCCTTGACCTTGAACGCCAGGTAGGGGTTCTTGCTGATGCCGCCGCCCCACTGGGCGTCCAGCACCGGCTTGCCGTTGAGCGCGGCGGTCACGTTGGTGATGTGGTGGGCCGGTACCAGGGCGCCGCTCTTGGCGTCCTTGCGCAGGCCAGTTTCCATCGGGTGGTTCATCAGGCACTTCACTTCGGCGGTGTCACCGGACAGCGAGGCGCGGATCTTCATGGGTTCTGCCATTTTCTTGCTCCTAAATTCAGTTCAGTGGTTCAAGGACAGCGTGTGTTGCGACAGGCGCGCACGCGGCAGCTTGAGGCGCGGCGGAATTAGCCGCCGCAGCCGCCGATGGTGACCTTCACTTCCTTGTGCGCCTTGTAGACCTTGCCACCGGCCTTCACCACCGCCACCACGTTGGAGGTCGTGCCCATCTTGATGCGGGTGGACACATAGCCCTGGGCGCCGTTCATCATCTTGAAGTCGGCGATCAGGGGCAGGGCGTTCTTCTCACCCACGATGGCGATGCCTTCCGTGCCGGCGATGTTGGAGGTGATCTCCACCGGCACCACGGCGCCGTTCTCGGCGATGTCGGGGGCCTTGACGCTGATGTCGCCGCTGGCCACGGCGCCACCGCCACCGATCGAGGCCAGGGCGCTGTTCAGGTCCTTGGCGTCAAAACCGGCCTTGTTCCAGTCGGCCAGAGCCATGCCAGGCTTCAGCAGGCCGGCCATCACCGCCACGGTGACCACGCTGGCGCTGCCGGCTCCCTTCAATACGTTCCTGCGCAGATTGTTCATGCAAATCTCCATTAACGTTAGTTCCAGGTTATGCCCGTTCCGGCCCGCGGGCCGGTTACGACGACATTCAACGAGCGCTTATTAAACGCCAATCAGACGCCCCGGGTGCACATTCGCGCCTGATATTTTCTGACTAGTCCACGCCAGACATTCGGACGGTGAACCGGGCGGAACAATGACATGAAATCCAACGATTTGTCATGAGCCAGATCAGTTTTAGCCCGGATGTTTCATGAATTCACGTGATGATCGCGCAGGACATTGTTCGTACAGGGAATGCCGGGAAGGAGCGGCGTAGTGATTCATACGCCCGACTGAGCGAAGCCGTTTGCGCTTCAGCGCTTACGGATTCGGCCTACCCCTTGCGGGTGGAGCGGAATTTCCTGTGCGGGCAAGGGACAAGCGAGGGCGCGTGAGGATTCATGAAACATCCGGGTCAGTTCAGTTGTATGCGAGTTCCAAAGGGCACCGAGGCCTTGCCCTTGACCAGCCAGACCACCGGGAACGAAGGCTCCCGCTCCGGGAAACGGCCTTCCGCGTCGGTGAAATAGACCAGCAGATCCGGGCCCATGTCCTCGCGCGCCAGCCATTCGAATACGGGCCGAAAGTCCGTGCCGCCGCCGCCGGAGACCTGCTCGGGCAGGGTGATGGCTTCCCACATGGCGTACTTCCAGGGCCCGGCCGGGTCCAGCTTGTCGTCGCAGGCATGGAGGGTGACGTCGGCCCTGACCTGGGCCTTGAGGGCGTCGATCTCGGTGAGGAAGGCCTGGAGTTCTTCCCGGGTGACGGAACCGCTGGTGTCCAGGGCGACGATCACGCCGACGCCCTGGCTGTAGAGCCGGGGCATGAGGGCCTCGCCCTCCCGGCGGGAGGTGCGCTGGAAGCTGTAGTCGTCCCGGGCCGCGTTCATCATGTAGCGCGCCAGCAGGGCGCGCCAGGGCAGCTGGGGGGCCAGCAGGTTGTCCACGAAGCGCATGAGGGACTGGGACAGCTTGCCGGCCTGGCGCGCGGCCTGGGCGGCGGCGGCCAGCCGGCTCTTCCACTGCTCGTCGAGCTTGTCCGGATCGGCGGGCGGC
>WBZT01000547.1_pt1 | contig 29977 bp, 28 predicted proteins | sample 5204241 | NCBI WGS metagenome assembly WBZT01 (sample SAMN12344358, study PRJNA552823) | activated sludge metagenome | biome: Activated sludge suspended growth; feature: Nitrification reactor; material: Wastewater; isolation source: activated sludge from nitrification reactor of wastewater... | reverse complement strand
GAACGTATGAGAAAAGGCTCAAAGAAAAAATTAAGAACTGATTCTAAAGTATTGCGCGTGCAATCGCTTGGCTGGGCGGCAATGCTGCTGCTGACGCAATCGTTTCATGCAATGGCGGAGGATGCGAAGCCGGTGAAGGCGGTAGAAGCAGGCAAAAAGAAAGGTGACATCAGCCTGGAGCTGGAGAATGTGGAGGTGCGCGAGAAAATTTTGCCCAAAGAGAGCTACCAAGCGACGAAGACCCGCGTTGGGCGCGTACTACAAGATCCGCATGATATTCCACAGGCGGTAACGTCTGTGCCTCGGCAACTGATGGATGATCAGCAGGTTGGTTCGCTGCGCGAGGCGCTACGCAACGTGTCTGGCCTCACCTTTAATGCGGCGGAAGGTGGCCGTTCCGGCGACAACATGATGTTGCGCGGCTTTTATACCTTTGGCGATATCTACCTGGACAACATGCGCGACACGGCACAATACAACCGCGAAACTTTCAATTTGGCGCAGGTGGATGTGCTGCGCGGTTCGGCGGCCATGCTGTTCGGGCGTGGCCAGGCGGGTGGCGTGATTAATCAGGTGAGTAAAGTGGCGGAACTGGAAGATGAGAACGAGGTTACCGCTAGCGTGGGTGAATACGATTATCACCAGGTAACCGGCGATTTTGAACGCAAATTGACCGAGACCGCAGCGATACGCGTAAATGTCATGGATCGGCATGAAGAAACCTATCGTAGTAATCCGGCCAACGGCGACCATCCCGAGTTTGATCGTAAGGGTATCGCAATCAGCTTTGGCGCAGGCATCGGAACGGAAAACGAGTTTTTCCTGAACCACATTTACACGCAGACCCGTGATGTGCCGGATTATGGTATCGGGTTCGTCAATGGACGCCCGGCGAACAATGAAGCGAATGGCCGTACGGACAGAACATTCTGGGGCGGTGACAAGAACTTTGACGATAGTGATGTACGCATCACGACCGGGATATTCACACACAAATTCTCGGAGGATACCCAACTGCGCACGCAATTGCGCAGCGCGAGCTACGAACGCGGTTATTGGGCCAAAACGCCGAACGTAAACCTGCCAAAAGCAGACTATAGTGTGGGCGGTAACCCGACGCGGTTTATGGATTACGATACCATTAATCTGCAGTCGGATTTTTCCACCAAATTCAAGCTGGCAGGTATGCAGCACCAGTTTCTGGCGGGAGTGGAATATTTGAAAGAGGACTCCTTCCGCCATACTTTGCAAGCATTCAACCCCAAGACAGGATTGGCTTATACGCAAACAGGCGCGGCTTTGAATGCGGCAATCGCGGCGAACGGCGTGTTCTACAAGCGCCATGTCATTAATGCAACTGGGGCTCCCACGGAATTTGATGCGGATAACTATGCGGTGTTTGTGCAAGATAGCATCGAATTTATTCCCAAATGGAACGTGTTGCTGGGCGTCCGCCGCGACGAGATGCGGGCAGATTATTCCAGCGCGACATCGCCAAAGCTGAGTTATGGCGAGAACAGCTATCGCACCGGCTTGTCATGGCATCCGCAGGACGAAGCGCATTACTATGTGACCTGGAGCGATTCGTTCAGCCCGACGGCAGATTTGTATCAGCTAACGGTCAAGCCGCAGCCCCCGGAGCGTAGCAAAACTGCCGAGCTTGGCGCGAAATGGCTTTTCCTGGAGGGGGATCTGGCTTTGCGTACGGCGTTATACCGCACCACGAAGGCGTGGGAGCGCAATACCGACTTGGAATCCACAGCGGCGATTTTGACCAAAAAACGCCGTACCGATGGCCTGGAAGTGGAACTTTCCGGCCGCATCACGGATGGATGGGAGGTTTTTGGCGGCTTGGCGCTGATGGATGCCAAGATTCTGGATGTGGCCGAAAACGTCAACGCCACGACGGGCGCCATTACCCAGGCGGATGCGCGTTTTAAGGGCGAGCGTGCGCGCAACACGCCGCCGGTCACATTCAACATGTGGACAACCTACAAACTGGACAGTCATTGGCGAATAGGCGGGGGCTTCGAAGCCAAAGGTGAGCGTTATGGTTATCTTCCGACGACTACTAATGCTAATGCGCTGTTTGTCAACGGCAAGTTCAAGCCCAACACGCTACCAGGCTATACCCGCTGGGATGCGATGCTGGCGTATGAGGAGCAAAAATGGACGGTACGCATGAATATCAAGAACCTGTTTAACAAAGAATACTACGATGCGTTGTATGATAATGGCGGCTTTAGCGTACCGGGCAATAAGCGGCAGGCGATTGTGACAACCGAATTCAGGTTCTAAGGAGCATTATGTTATTACATATCCCCAAGGTGCTGAATGCGGAAGAACTGGCCGAGATGCAGGCACTGTTGAAAAGTGCCAAATGGGTGGACGGCAAGGTGACTGCCGGCACCCAGTCGGAGCAGGTTAAGCAGAACAGGCAATTGCCTGAGGATTCGCCTGAGGCTGAGCGTGCGCGCCAAATCGTGCTGAAGGCGCTGGGACGTAATGCCTTGTTCTTTTCTGCAGCCTTGCCCAAAAAGATCTACCCGCCGCTGTTCAATAGGTATGCCGACGGCATGCATTTTGGCGCGCATATCGACAACGCTGTACGTACACACGCAGCCAGCGGCATGCATGTGCGTACCGACATTTCGTCAACCTTGTTTCTGGCCGATCCGGACAGCTATGACGGTGGTGAGCTGGTGGTGGAAGATACCTACGGGCATCAGATGGTCAAGCTGCCTGCGGGGGATATGGTGCTTTACCCTGGCACCAGCCTGCATCATGTGCGACCGGTAACACGCGGTGCGCGGCTGGCCTGCTTCTTCTGGACGCAAAGCATGGTGCGCGATGACGCGCAACGTACGCTGCTGTTCGATATGGACGCCGCGATTGCGACGTTAAGGGAGCAGGTGGGCGATAATACCGCAGTCATCAGGCTGACTGGAAACTATCATAACCTCATCCGCATGTGGGCGGACACCTGACAGCACGATATTCGCTACGATTTTCCTCGCGCGTTCATTATCAAAACAATCGGTCTGGGAGGCGCATCTGGATGCGCCTCCCAGACCGATGCTCAAGGTAATGAATTTAGTATTCGTCTAAATGTGGTGCGACTTTGAGTACTTCTTCCGCCGTGGTCAAGCCGGCGGCAACTTTCTCTGCGCCGTTTAGCATCAAAGGTTGCATGCCTTCCTGATAAGCCAGTTTGCGTAACGCAGCCAGGTCGGTGTCCGGCGTAATCAGTTTGCGTAGTTTTTGCGAGATGGTCAGCATCTCGTAAATGCCGGTACGGCCGCGGTAGCCTGTATTGCGGCAATCCTGGCAGCCTACGGCTTTCATGGCGGCGGTTGGCTTGGGAGCCTTGAACGGGTGCGTAATCGAAGCCCATTCTTCGTCTTTCAGCTCTGTTGGCGCCTTGCAGGCCGGGCACAGGGTACGCACCAGGCGCTGTGCCATGATGCCGAGCACGGTAGAGTGGATCAAATAGGCGGGTACGCCCAAATCCAGCAAGCGTGTGACGGCGGAAGGCGCATCGTTGGTATGCAGCGTGGAAAGCACCAGATGCCCAGTTAGCGCCGCCTGAATAGCCATTTCGGCGGTCTCGATGTCGCGGATCTCGCCCACCATGATGATGTCTGGGTCTTGTCGCATCAAAGTGCGGATGCCCTCCGCAAAGCCCAACCCGATATTGGGTGTTACTTGCATCTGGTTGAATGCCGGTTCAATCATCTCAATCGGGTCTTCCACTGTGCTAACGTTGACTTCCGGTGTTGCCAATCGTTTCAGCGTGGAATAGAGCGTGGTAGTTTTGCCGGAACCGGTCGGACCGGTCACCAGAATGATGCCATTGGGATGTTGGGTCCATTCTCGCCATTGCGTTGCCTGTTTGGCGGAAAAACCGAGCTGCTGGAAATCCTGCACGATGATTTCCGGCGTGAAAATCCGCATCACCAGCTTTTCGCCAAATGCGGTTGGCATAGTGGAAAGCCGTAGTTCGATTTCGGTGCCATCGGCGGCGTTTATAGTCTTGATGCGGCCATCCTGCGGGCGGCGTTTCTCCACCATGTCCATGCGGCCGAGCAATTTAATACGGCTGGTGATGGCATTCATGATGTTGCTGGGTAGCTGGTAAACCTGGTGCAGCACGCCATCAATGCGGAAGCGCATCAAACCCACGTTGCGGCGCGGTTCCAGGTGAATATCGCTGGCGCGCTGCTCGAAGGCATACTTCAGGATCCAGTCTACGATATTGACCACATGCTGTTCGTTGGCATCCAGATTTTTGTCTTTGCCCAGCTCAATCAGCTGCTCGAAATTTTGCACGCCTAGAATCTGGCCAGCTTTGGCCTGATTCGCACTGCTGATGGAAGCGGCCAGATTGTAGACTTCCGGCAAGTAGCGCGTGAGTTCCAGCGGGTTTACCATCACCAGCTTGATCTTCATGCCCAGCACGCGCTCCAGGTCTGGAATCCAGTCGGTTTGGTAGGGTTCGGCCGTAGCTACTGTGGCCTCATTGCTCTTGATAGCAATCGGCATGATTTTGAGCCGTTGCGCGTAAGCCTTGGAAACGATTTGTGCAGCGGAGGTGAAGTCCAGTTTAAGCGGGTCAATCTGGAAGTACTCGATATTGGCGTGTGCCGCCAGCCATTCGGTCAGATATTCTGCATTGAGCGATTTATGAGGCGGTTGCAGGTCTTTCCATTTCTGTTCGCCGATAATCACCAGAGGATGCAAGTTGGAGCTATCCATTTTGCGATCTTTGTAGAGCTTCTCGGCAACCGATTTATCCAGCTTGCCGTCATTTACTAGCATACGCAGCACATCGCCCAACTGCAGTCTGGTGTTTGGTTTGGTGGCGACGCCGGAAACTTTGCTCATAATGGCGCTATGCTATGTGATACGTAGCGATAAATCAATGGCCCGGATATGCTTGGTCAGGCTACCGATCGAGATACGGTCTACGCCGGTTTCGGCAACTGCGCGCACCGTGCTTAAATCCACACCGCCGGAGGCTTCCAGCAAGGCACGTTTGCGGGTAATGCGTACCGCTTCTCGCATATCTTCCAGGCTGAAATCATCCAGCAATACGCTCTTCGCGCCAGCCGCAAGCGCTTGCTCTAGCTCGCTCAGGCTTTCCACCTCGATCTGGATGGATGCCCTGGAAGCCAATCTGGATGCGGCTTCCAGGGCATGCCTGATTCCGCCTGCTGCCGTGATATGGTTTTCTTTAATGAGGATGCCGTCATACAAAGCCAGGCGCTGGTTGTGGCCGCCACCTACCGTCACCGCATATTTCTCTGCCAGACGCAGGCCGGGAATCGTTTTGCGCGTATCCAGAATCCTGGCTTGCGTGCCCGCAATAGCATCCACATATTGACGGGTTTGTGTGGCCACGGCGGTTAAGGTTTGCAGGAAGTTGAGTGCGCAACGCTCGGCAGACAAGATGGCGCGCACGTCACCATAAATCTCGCACAGTGTCTCGTTGGCCTTGACCATTTGGCCTTCCTGCGCCAGCCAATGGATACGAATGGTGGTATCCAGTTGTTTGAAGCAGGCGGTTGCCCAGTCTGTCCCGCATAAAATTGCATCCTCGCGGGTAATGATGGCGGCCTGTTTTTGCTGCTCGGCCGGCAGTAGTGATGCCGTTAGGTCGCCTGTGCCGATATCCTCGGCCAATGCGGCGGCAACCTGCCGGTTGACCAGATCGCGAAAGGCTTGGGAGCCGCGCGGATAATGTTGTGTGAATAGGGGCTTTTCCATGATTTCGATTATAATGCATCAAAACGCTTATAAAAGGTTGGTGAAGGATGAAGTTGCTCTATACCCCAAATAGTCCTTATGCGCGCAAAGTGCGCATCGTGGCGATGGAGAAGCATATTGACCTGGAGTTGCAGGAGGTCGTGTTAAGTGACCCGGATTGCCCGGTCAAGCAATATAACCCGCTGGGCAAAGTGCCCACATTGGTGCTGGATGACGGCGACAGCTTATATGATTCGCCGGTGATTGCCGAATATCTGGATCACCGCGCGCCGGTTGCACGGCTGATTCCAGCCGAGAACAATTTTCGTGTCGATGTGCTGCGCTGGCAGGCGCTGGCCGATGGCGTATGTGATGCCGCCGTGGCGGTGATGCTGGAACAGCGCAAGCCAGAAGAGCAGCAATCCCAAGCGACCATCGAAAGACAGTTTGCCAAAGTGACGGCCGGGCTGGCGGCGATGGAGCGCGATATCACCAAAAAGAAATGGTGTGTGGATGAAACCTTTAGCCTGGCGGACATTGCGCTGGGCTGCGCGCTGGGGTATATCGATTTACGCTTCAAGGATTTGCGCTGGCAGGACAAATATCCCAACCTTGCCAAGCATTACAGCATTCTTACCAAGCGTCCGAGCTTCAAAGAAACCGCGCCAATTCCGACTTAGTATCGCGTTACGCGCGTGCGTTTCATTAGCCAAGGTGTCGGCCTGTAAGCCGCATCCTGATTGGCTTCCAGGGCATGCTTGATGCTAATGAAAATATGGCTGGATCAAATTGCGGCGGTAATAATTCCACCGCCTAAACATACATTGCTTTCATACACCACAGCGCTTTGACCCGGCGTAATCGCCCATTGCTTTTGGCCGAACTGAATCGTCACTTCATCTTGGCTAATCGCGTCTATCTCACACGGTGCATCGGGCTGGCGATAGCGCGTCTTGGCGGCATACACCCAGTTGGTTTTCGGGTCTTGGCCGCTGATCCAGTGCAGTTGCCCGGCTTTCAGGCCATCATTCAGCAACAGCGGATGATCGTGCCCTTGCACCACAATCAGTTCGTTCCTGGTCATGTCTTTGGCTGCCACAAACCACGGCTCGCCATTGCTGTCGCGGCTGCCGCCGATTTTCAGGCCCTGTCTTTGACCTAAAGTGTAGTACATCAAGCCGTCATGCTGGCCGACGATTTTGCCTTCCGGCGTTTTGATGTCGCCGGGTTGGCGCGGCAGGTAGCGTTGCAGAAACTCCTGGAACGGGCGCTCACCGATGAAGCAAATACCAGTGGAGTCTTTCTTCTCCGCGTTAGCCAGGCCAATCTCGCGTGCCATTTCTCGCACTTCGCGTTTCAGGTATTTCCCTAAGGGGAAAAGAGTCTTGCTGAGTTGCGCTTGATTCAGGCGATATAAAAAGTAGCTTTGGTCCTTGCTGCCGTCATCGGCTTTCAGTAACTGGAACTCGCCGGGGTTAACCGGATTCTCGCGCACTTGGGCGTAGTGGCCGGTGGCAATCAAATCCGCACCCATGCCCATGGCGTGGTCGAGGAAAGCCTTGAACTTGATTTCGGCGTTGCACAGAATGTCCGGGTTGGGCGTGCGACCAGCCTGGTATTCTTCCAGAAAATTGGCAAACACGCGGTCTTTGTATTCCTTGCTGAAATTGACCGCCTCGATTTCGATGCCCAGCTTGTCGGCCACGCTCACGGCGTCAATCAAATCCTGCTTGCTGGAGCAGTATTCGTCATTATCGTCGTCTTCCCAGTTCTTCATGAACAGGCCGACAACTTCGTAACCTTGCTGTTTCAGCAGCATGGCTGCTACGGAAGAATCCACACCGCCGGACATGCCGACGACAACCCGCTTGCTCATCGCTTGATTCCGTTCGTGTCCAAATGTGTTAATGTCTCCAGCGGGAAGCGTTTGCCTGCCAGATAATCTTCCACGCACATCAGCACTTGCGGACTGCGGGTGACTGCCTGTTTTTCGCGTATTTCATCCACTGTCATCCAGACCGTACGTACGATGCCGTCATCCAGATCCTGCTGCGGGTAGTGTGTGCCTACCTTGCCAATGAACGCGAAGCGCAGATAGGTCGTATCATTATGCTGATGCTTCCAGTGATAGATACCCAGTAGGCTTTCAGGAATGAAATCGTAAGCGGATTCTTCCAGTACCTCACGCATGACGGCCTGTATGATGGTTTCGCCGTCTTCCAGATGCCCCGCTGGCTGATTGAAGCGCAAACCGCGCTCGGTTTCTTCCTCCACCAATAGGAATTTGCTGTTCTGCTCAATGATGGCGGCGACGGTAACGTTGGGTTTCCAGGGGGCTTTTTTCATATAAAGATGATTTTTCCAGATAACGCTATTTTACCGCATCGCCAGTTGTGGAAACAGACCAGTCAAGCCGTGAGCGATAAATTCTACTGCCATCGCAGCCAATATCAACCCCATTAGGCGCGTGACGATGTTGATGCCGATGGTGCCAAGCTGCTTGGTAATCACGTCTGCCAGCTGTAATACCAGCCAAATGATGATGGACACGATGAACGCCGGAATAGCCAAAGACAGATGCCCCCAGAAGGTGGGATGCTGCTGCGCACTCAGGATCATGCTGGAGATGGCACCGGGTCCAGCTAACAAAGGGATGCTGAGCGGCACGATGGCGATGACCTGTCGTTCGGCCATGGTTTGCGCTTCCTCCGGCGTTTGGCGTGTACCGCTTTGTTTGCCATGCATCATGCTGATGGCAATCAGCATCAGTAAAATGCCGCCACCTACCTGAAACGAAGGGATAGAGATGCCGAAAAATTCTAGAATGCCGTCGCCAATCAATGCGGCGGTCATCAGCACGATAAATACGGTGAAAGCGACAGTGCGTGCTGTTTTAGTACGGTGCGGTTTTTTCCAGCCTTCAGTGGCGCTAATGAATATCGGCAAGCTGCCAATCGGATTGACAATGGCAAATAGTGCAATGGTAATTTTAATCAGCGATGACCACTCAATCATACAAATCCTTTATCATGCATGATGATGAATAAGCGGATTATACTCGCCTCGCAAAGTCCCCGTCGCCTGCAATTATTAGCACAATTGGGCGTAGATTGTATCGTGCAGCCGGCAGATGTCGATGAATCTGTATTTCCTGGCGAGTTGCCCGTGGAATATGTGCTACGGCTGGCTGTCGATAAGGTTCAGGCTGTGCTCGGGATGCAAGCTGGTGTGCTGATGGTGCCGATATTGGCGGCGGACACGACTGTCGCCTTGCAAGGCCGGATTTTTGGCAAACCGATGGATGAGCATGAGGCAGCCGAAATGTTGCGGGTGTTTTCAGGCTGTACACACGAGGTGCATACGGCAATTGCCATTGCTACCCCTAAGCGGGTGCTCAGCGCGGTCAATACCACGCAAGTCACCTTTTGCAGCTTAAGCGATGCTATGATAGCTGCATATATCGCTACAGGAGAGTATCGCGACAAAGCCGGCAGTTATGGTATTCAAGGGTACGCGGGCGCCTGGGTGCAGCATTTGTCTGGCAGTTATACAGGGGTGATGGGATTGCCTCTACACGAAACTGCACAATTGCTGATACAAGCACAATCAGATTTTGAATGAGATGAAGCACCAAGATGGGACAAGAGATTCTAATTAACGTCACGCCGCAGGAAACGCGGGTGGCGATTATGGAGCAGGGTATTGCGCAGGAGTTGCTGATTGAGCGCACTTCTTCGCTGGGCATTATTGGCAACATCTATCGAGGCACTGTAGTGCGCGTGCTGCCCGGCATGCAATCGGCATTTGTGGAGATTGGCCTGCAGCGCGCGGCTTTTCTACATGCGGCGGATATACGCGCCTGTCGTCCGCTGGAAGGCGAAGATGGAAATGAGCGGCCGATTCAGGATGTGCTGCAGGAAGGCCAGTCCATTATCGTGCAAGTTATTAAGGAGCCAATTGGCACTAAAGGGGCGCGGCTGACCACCGAAATCAGCATTGCGGGCCGTTTTCTGGTGTACCTGCCTTATGAACGGCATATCGGCGTTTCGCAGCGAATCGAGGATGAGAACGAACGCGAGCAGTTGCGCCAGCGCCTGATCGGCTTGATCGGCGAGCCTGCCGATGGTGGGTACATCATTCGCACCATGAGCGAAACTGCGACGGACACAGAGTTACTGGCTGATGTGGAGTATCTGCACAAAGTCTGGGCCAAGATTCAGGAAGACAGCTGCCATGCAGGTGAACGCTCGCTGATTTTTTATGACCTGAGCTTGCCGAGGCGTATCCTGCGTGATGTGGTGAATGACAATACGGTCAGTATTCGCGTGGATTCCAAAGAAACCTATGAGCGTATGAGGGAGTTTGCTCAACTCTATGTGGCTAAGGCGGTGAAACCGCTGTATCACTATACTGGCGAGCGGGCGCTGTTTGATTTTTATGATGTTGAGAAAGAAATCGAATATGCGCTTTCGCGTAAAGTCGAGTTGAAATCCGGCGGCTATCTGATTTTTGACCAGACCGAGGCGCTGACAACGGTGGATGTGAATACTGGCAGCTTTGTTAGCGGCAAGAACCTTTCCGATACTATTTTCAAGACCAACCTGGAAGCGGCTCAGTGCATTGCCCGGCAGCTAAGATTAAGAAACCTGGGCGGTATCATCATCATTGACTTTATTGACATGGATGAAGATAGCCAGCGCGAAACCGTGCTGGAAGAATTGCAGAGAGCTGTTACCAAGGATAGGGCGCGCACTAGTATCAATGGCTTCACCGCTTTGGGATTAGTGGAAATGACGCGCAAGCGGACACGTGAAAGCTTGGCACATTTGCTATGCGAGCCTTGCGAGGCCTGCCAGGGGCGAGGCGAGTATAAAACGGCGCAAACCGTGGCTTACGAGATCATGCGGGCGCTAACGCGGGAATCACGTCAGTTTAATGCTAAAGAGTTTAAGGTGATTGCCTCACCTTCAGTGGCTAATTTGCTATTGGATGAGGAGTCGCAGAGCTTGGCAAATCTATCGGATTTTATCAATAAGCGGGTTTCAGTCCAGGCGGATAGTCAATATTCGCAGGAAGAGTTTGATATCATCTGGATGTAGCTTCAGCCCCTTCGGCTACAAGGGGTGACGAAACTGCCAAGAATGGCAGATCCGGCAGTTTCATAGTCTTTTCAATCTCGGAAGGTTGCGCAAGTTCGGCTTGTGCGGCCTTGACTGCGGGTTTAATGGCTTTGATCATCACCAGCAGCATTTCATCCAAAGCTTGCGCCTCCTTGGAAACGAACATGTATTGCCGTTCAATCTCACCAAGCTGTGTCTCTAAAGCCTCGGCATCTGTTTTGATCTGGAGTAGACTCGCCGTGCGTTCTTCAAGATGTTTGCGATGAGCGTCTATTTGTTGCTGTAACACGCCTACGACATCTTCCAGCCATTGCTTGCAGGTTTTCTCTGCATCTTCGAAAATTCTTTGCGACTGGGTACCAATCCCTATAAAAAACCTGCGTATCAGGAAATGCTTTTCAGTAAGCACGTTGACCGGGTCTTTGCAAAAATCATCAGTGATTTTCTCCAGCGCCTGCATATTACCCAGAAACTCGCTCATGTTCAGGGCAGGGGGCACGTTTATACTAAAGCCGTGTCGCGTTCTAAACACCTCATAAATATTGTCGACGAGTTTTTTTATGGATTTGCTTTCGGTGGTCACAAATCCGGCAAGTTCTGCTGCTTGTTTCATCAGGGCGCGCATGTTTTGGTTAAGCCCTATGGTTGTCCAGCTGTCGCCCATGGCCTGGCGATTTTGAGCGACTGAAGATTCCAGATAGGCGACGCTCAAATGACGCAATAACCGTTTGCCAATGTTTGAAATTCTTTCCTGTGCTTGATTGAAGGTTGGAATGGAAGCTTCGTAGCGTTTTCTTTCTGCGACCACTTGTGCCAGGATGTGTTTGGAGTTATCTATGTTCAGGCCGCGCAGCTGTTTTAATTCCTGAATTTGGGTGCGGAGGTTCTGTAGTCGCAACTGCAAACCTTTGCGGGAGAATTTGATCATTTCGCTACACTCGATGGCCGCTGTTCGCCCCAGGATTTCCTGCTTGGCCAATATTAGCTTTTCGCCTAGGGCATGCTCCAACTGGTCCATTCCACTTTTCTGGAGGAGCAAAGAATCCTTCCTGATTTTGGCAACTAATGCTTTTTGAGCCGATAATGCAAATACATTCTCAGGTGAAACACCCAGCTGGTGTGCGGTGGTGTTGATTTGACGGTCAATTTCGTTCTTGATTTGCTGTGCGGATTTGAGGGAATCCCACAAGATATCTACCTTGTTTAAAACGACTAGCTTGAACTTAGAACGACCACTGACATGCTCATTCCAGATTTTCAGGTCAGATTTCGTGATGCCTGAGTCAATGGCGGTCAGGAACAGAATGGCGTGCGCATTTGGGACAATATTCAAAGTGAGTTCTGGCTCAGCACCCAAGGCATTAAGACCTGGAGTATCCATAATCACCAAGCCTTGCTTGAGCAAAGGGTGAGGGTAATTCAGTATGGCATGCCGCCAAGCAGGTATTTGGGCCGCATTAGGCGATGGCAATTCTTTAACCGAGGCCATTTCATCTGGATGCCATAAGCTTAGCGCCTGCGCCTCCTGCTGGGAAACCGTTTTCTGGTCAATCAATTTTCGCAGCACGGACACCATTTGTTCCGGAGAACTGGTATCCAGCCGGAATTTTTGCCAGGCCGCAGGGGTGGTTTTAAGATAGGTTAGCGAATCTCCCTTAAGCCGTGTCTCAATAGGCAGCAGTTTCAGGCAAGGCTCCTCGTGTTTATCCCAGAGGATTTCTGTTGGGCACATGGTGGTGCGTCCGGCTTCGCTGGGTAGCAGGCGCTGGTCAAAGTCAGAGAAGAACAGGGCGTTGATGGTTTCGGTCTTGCCGCGAGAGAACTCAGCCAGAAATGCGACTACCAGCTGATCTCTTTCAAGGGTTTGCAGAATATCATGCAGGCGCAATTCTTTTACCGCATCAGTCTCACCGCTTTGGTTAAGCCAGTCTTTATAGTTCGAGATAGCCTTAATCAAGTCAGCGCGCAAGGCGCGATATTCTTCTATTTTGGCGTTAAATGTACTCTGCATGGCTATAGCATGGCGCCCAGTTGATAGGTCAGTGTAGCGATTACGGAGACATTGAGCATTTGCAATAAAATTAACGCCACAAGTGGCGAAAAGTCGATTCCGTTGGCAAGTGGCAGAATACGCCGGATCGGGTTAAGGATGGGTTGTGTGAGCGGATTCAACGCACTGGAAATAGGATGGTATGGATTAACCCAGCTTAGGATAGCCTGGAGCAGAATAGCATAAAAGAAAATATCCAATACAGTACGAACGAGCCCCAGCAAGCTTGTTCCGAGGATCACTAGCCAAGGGGTGGTGCCGGCGAGGCCAATTGGGAAATCGTTTAACACTAACAACAGCCATTGCAGCAGTAATTGGGTCGTGAGAGCTAATGCCAAGGTGGAAATATCCCATCTACGCCAGCTTGGAATGACTTTTCTTGCCGATTTGACAGCGAAATCTGTCAGTGCGATGACAATCTGTCCTAATGGATTGGCAAAGCTGCATTTGAGGTATTGCATCAAAAAGCGCAGCATAAACATGAAACACAGCAGATTCAGAATGGTGCTGAGTAAAAAGTGCAGGGCAGAAGTGAACATCAGGCAGCTCCTCCGAGCTCATCTCCCAGTGTCTTAGCACGTTCGCAGGCTTTGTGCGCAGCAGTGATGATGGCTTGTTTGACGTGCTGTTGTTCCATACTCAGGATACCTTGTTCCGTTGTGCCACCTTTGGAGGTGACTTGAGCCCGTAACGTGGTCACTGGCGTTTCCACACTGCTGGCCAGCATGCTGGCACCTTTGAACGTGGCGAGGCTTAATTGCTTGGCGGCAGCTTCGCTTAAGCCAAGCGCGACAGCGGCTTCCTGCAGAGCTTCAATGAAATAAAACACATAAGCCGGGCCGCTGCCGGAAATGGCAGTGATGGCATCCAGTTGTACCTCATCATTCACCCAAACCGTATCGCCTGCGGCTTTCAGCACATGATCGGCGTAATTTTGGTGCGCGGCAGAAATGCCGGGCATAGCGAACAGGCCGGTCACACCCGCCTGGATTTGTGCGGGGGTGTTGGGCATGGCGCGGATGATGGTTTGATAGCCGCCGAGCCAGCGGCTCAAATCTGCTAACCGGATACCGGCTGCAATAGAGATGATGAGCTGGTTTTTCAGTAAAGGTACCAAGCTATGACAAACCTCGGCCATTTGCTGTGGTTTGATAGCCAATACAATGGCATCGCTGGGAGCCGCATCCGCAAGGGCTTCGCGGGCATATACGCCATACGCGTTTTGTAGTGATGCACGTTTCCCAGCATCTGGCTCGATCACGGTGATGTCGCGCATGTCGAAATGCTTCTGGCGCAAACCTGCGATAAGTGCGTTTGCCATGTTGCCGCCGCCAATGAAAGCCAGTTTCATGTTGTTATTTCATCCTTTATTTTTGCTGGCCGGTTGCCAAACAGCGCCGAGCCAATGCGTACCATGGTTGCACCCTCATGAATGGCTGCGATATAGTCATCCGACATGCCGATAGACAGTGTGTCCAAAACAAGCCCTTGCTTTTGCAAGGCAAGAAACGCTTCATGCACTATTCTAAATTGCGTACGCTGAGTTGCAAAGTCTTTTGCCGGGGCAGGGATTGCCATCAAACCTCGCAATTTCAGTCGCGGTTCTGTAACTACTGCGGCTGCTAGTTCACCGAGTGCGTGCATATCGGCACCGCTCTTGCTGGTTTCTGCGCTGCTGTTGTATTGAACACACACATTGAGTGGTGGTTTGTCTGAAGGCCTGGCTTTTGCCAGGCGTTCTACCAGCTTGATCCGGTCCACCGAATGCACCCAGTCGAAATGCTGTGCAATGGGTGTCGTTTTGTTGCTCTGGATTGGGCCGATAAAATGCCACTCAATCGCGCAATCGGCCAGTTGTGCCTGTTTGGCGAGGGCTTCCTGCAGGTAACTTTCGCCAAAGGCAGTTTGCCCGGCCATATAAGCAGCCCGCAAATTTTCCGCTGGCTGTGCCTTGCTGACAGCCAACAACCGCACATTGCCCTGACGTTTCGCATCTTGCTGTGCCTGCCGGATATTTGCGAGAATCGCTTGCAAGGAGTCGGCAATTATGGTCATAATTCAAACATCTTAAAGAATAAACTTTGTGTAAAATCTTAAGAACGAGTCACATTATAAAATAGAGCGGGAGCACATTGTGGATATTTCGGATTTGCTGGCGTTTTCGGTCAAGAACAAAGCTTCGGATTTGCATTTGTCCGCCGGGTTGCCACCCATGATTCGCGTACATGGGGATATACGTAAAATCAATGTGCCAGTGCTGGATCATACCCAAGTGCATGATATGGTGTATGACATCATGAACGATGGTCAGCGCAAGGTTTATGAAGAGACGCTAGAGTGCGATTTTTCGTTCGAGATCCCCAATTTGGCGCGGTTTCGCGTCAATGCATTCAATCATAACCGTGGATCCGGCGCGGTTTTTCGGACGATTCCTTCCAAAATTCTCACTTTGGAACAGTTGAATTGCCCAGCCATTTTCAAGGATATTGCTAATACGCCACGTGGCATTGTGTTGGTGACCGGCCCGACTGGTTCAGGTAAGTCCACCACGCTGGCTGCGATGATCGACTACGTCAACGAAAATGAGATGGGGCACATCCTAACGGTGGAAGACCCGATCGAGTTTGTGCATCAATCCAAGAAGTGCCTAATCAACCAGCGTGAAGTCGGTCCGCATACCTTGTCGTTCCAGAATGCCTTGCGTGCAGCTTTGCGTGAAGACCCCGATGTAATTCTGGTGGGCGAGATGCGTGACCTGGAAACGATTCGTCTGGCTCTAACAGCAGCAGAAACCGGCCACTTGGTATTTGGTACTCTGCATACCAGTTCGGCTGCGAAAACCGTGGATCGTATCGTGGACGTGTTCCCGGCTGCTGAAAAAGACATGGTGCGTTCAATGCTCTCCGAGTCATTGCGTGCGGTGATTTCACAGACATTATGTAAAACCAAAGATGAGCAAGGGCGTGTCGCTGCGCATGAAATTATGATTGGTACGCCCGCGATCCGTAACCTGATTCGCGAGAACAAGGTGGCGCAGATGTATTCGGCCATCCAGACAGGGCAAAATATCGGCATGCAGACGCTGGACCAGAACCTGCAGGATTTGGTGCGCCGTAACGTAATTTCTGCTGCTGAGGCCCGTGGCAAGGCAGCCAACAAAGACGCCATTATGGGTTGATATGCGAGGTTGAATAATGGAAAAAGGACAGGCAGAAAAGTATGTTTTCGATTTGCTGAGGCTGATGCTCAGCAAAAAAGCCTCGGACATGTTTATTACGGCAGGTTTCCCGCCAGCGATGAAGGTGGATGGCAAGATGACGCCGGTAAGCAGCCAAGTACTTTCTGCACAACAGGCACGGGAGATTGCACGTTCGATTATGAACGACAAGCAAGCTGCGGAATTCGATGCCTCGAACGAGTGTAATTTTGCGATAGGTATTCCCAGCGTTGCGCGCTTCCGCGTAAATGCTTTTGTGCAACGCGGTTCCGTAGGGTTGGTGTTCCGGACGATTACGACGAAGATTCCGAAATTTGAAGAGTTGGGGTTGCCAGAAGTGCTGAAGGATATCGCGATGACCAAGCGCGGTCTGGTGATTTTTGTCGGTGGCACAGGGTCAGGTAAATCGACCTCACTAGCGGCGATGATCGGCTATCGTAACGAGAATAGTTATGGACATATCATCACGATCGAAGACCCGATTGAGTTTATTCACGAACATAAAAACTGTGTGATTACCCAGCGTGAAATTGGCGTGGATACTGACAGCTGGCATATCGCGCTCAAGAATACCCTGCGGCAGGCGCCGGATGTGATCCTGATTGGAGAGATTCGTGACCGTGAGACTATGGATTATGCGATCGCTTTCGCCGAGACAGGGCACTTGTGTATGGCGACCCTGCATGCGAACAGCACCAACCAAGCGCTGGATCGCATCATCAACTTTTTCCCCGAAGAGCGTCGCTACCAGTTGCTGATGGATCTGTCGCTAAACGTGCGTGCTTTTGTGTCGCAACGGCTAATCCCCAAAGCCGACGGGATAGGTCGGGTTGCGGCGGTGGAAATTATGATTAATTCGCCTTTGATTTCAGACTTGATATTCAAGGGTGAGGTGCATAGCATCAAGGAAATTATCGGCCGTTCACGTGAACTGGGGATGCAGACCTTTGACCAAGCGCTATTCGACTTACATGAGAGTGGCAGCATTACTTACGAAGATGCGTTGCGAAACGCTGATTCCGTGAATGACCTTCGCTTGCGCATTAAGCTAGAAGGCAAAGGCGCTCACGAAAAAGACCTCTCGGCCGGTCTGGATCATCTCGGAATCGTATAGGTAAAAGACCCTAACAAAAAAGCCGATGCGGGAATATCGGCTTTTTTCATTAAAGGAGGTTACTCTACAGAAACTTCCACTCGTCTGGCTTCCTGAAGATCGCTTCCGCCTTCTACGACTTCAGGTTTACGCATCTCGATTCTGGATTCGTCAACACCGGCCGCTTTAAGCGCTTCGCGTACTGCCTTGGCACGGTTTTTTGCCAGTTCTTCGTTGAACGCTCGGTCTCCGCGAGTGTCGTGATAGCCTGAGAGAACTGCCCTGTTCTCGGGGTGTGTATTTAGCCACTCAACGATAAGAGACAGCGTGCTGTTGGTGTTAGCCGGTAAAGTAGCCTTCCCAGTCTCGAAATATAGTTTGGCTGAGGATGGCATTGCAGGGGCTGCTACAGGCGCATCATAAGCGCGAACGGCAAGCTGGTTATCTAGCAAAATGCCGTTCCCTAACAATGCTTGGATTTCTTCCGCAATCTTGTTTTTGGTGGCCTCAGATTCGACAAACCCTGTAAGTGTCGCGGTTTTTTCATTTCCTTCCAGCCAGAGATCTTCACCCCTATTGAGTAAAGCACGCAAGCTATCAGTCTGTGTCAGCCAGTCTATATGCGAAGTGTCACCACTAGTATTAACTTCCCCAAGCGTGGCGGTGAAGCGGAAAGGTTCAGTAGACGCTACGGTAGGCACAGTGCTTTCTGTCTGGCTGCAACAGGTCTTGGATGACCCATGCCCAGTTAGTAGCATCCACAGCAACAGAATGGCCAGCAGTAAAGCAATGGCCCACGTCCAGCGATGGAGGCTTGATTGATCATTTTGCATGAGGGTCCCCCTATTTATTTACGCCGGCATTCAGCTTGTCTTGCAATGCTTTCAGTTCGGTCCATTTGTTGTCCGCAGCCAGCGCCGCTTGTTGCGCCCAGGTGCCAGGGTTGGCTATGCGGAAACGTGTGCCGCCTTTTTCCAGGATGGCACGCATTTGCGGTTCGGTCGCTTTGGCAACCTGGGCAAAGGTTTTCAGGCCATTGTCCTTGAACAATTCGTTAATTTTTGGGCCTATACCTTCTATCACAGTCAGATCATCGGCATTCTTGATCGTGAACCCGGCGGCTTTAGCGGCAGCCAGGTCAATCTTTGCTTTAGGAGGTGTTTTCGGTTTTGCCGGAGCTTTGGGTTTTGCGGTTGGCTTCGGTTTGGCTGGTGCGGCAGGTTTAGGGGACTCTGCAACTGCAGCAGGTGCCGGAGCTATTGTGGCGGCGGGAATGCCCGCTACTTTGGTAACTGGGGGGGGATTAGTCTCGCTTGTCGTTGAACATGTTCCGGGGTTGCAACAGCACTTGGATAAGAGATAATGCAACAGCCAGCCCAATAAAGCGCCTGCAATAAACCACACTAAACAACATCCCAGACTGCCCATTTCTCACTCCCCGATAACATAATGAAAAGGTAAGTATTGCATAACACGTACTATCGGCGCCTTTTATCCAGACGTCAAGCCCGGGCTGTTAGGGCTGCCAAAAATTACATTTGATAGGTGATATGTCCATTGAGCAGGGTGTAATGCACTTTACCCAGCATCTCCAGTCCAGCAAACGGTGTATTCTTGCCTTGGCTCTTCAATTGGTCAGGCATGACGCGCCAGGATTGCTCCGGGTTAAAGATCACGACGTCAGCCGGTGCGTGCGGGCTCAGGTGTCCAGTTGCGATACCAAGAATTTGCGCCGGTTTGCAAGTAACGCGGGCCAGTGCATCCATCAGCGGGATTTTGTGCTGGGCAGACCATTTCAGCGTGAGCGGAAGTAGCAGTTCCAACCCAGTCGCGCCAGCTTCGCTTTCGGCAAAAGGCAGCAATTTGGCGTCATCATCCACTGGGGTGTGGTCAGAACATACGGCGTCTATCGTGCCATCCTTCACGCCCATGCACAGGGCATCTTTGTCCCGAATCGAGCGTAGCGGCGGTTTGAGGTGCGCATTAGCGTTGAAAAAGCCGATATCATGTTCTGTTAGGTACAAATGCTGCGCGCTGACATCAGCGGTCACTTGCAGATCTTTTGCCTTGGCTTGGCGTACCTGTTCGACACCTTCAGCGGTGGAAAGTCGGCACAAATGCACTTTGGTTTTTGTTTCTGCAGCGATACGCAATATACTGGCAATAGCCAAACTTTCGGTCGCGGCGGGGATGCCTTTCAAGCCAAGGCGGCTTGCCACTTCGCCATCGTGTGCCGTACCGCCTTTGCTCAGGAAAGGTTCTTCCGGACGTAAAAATAAAGTGTATCCAAAAGTGGCGGCATACTCGAATGCTCGCCATAATATTTGCGTATCCACAATCGGATTATCCGCTTGGGTGAAGCCCACGCAGCCCGCTTCGGTCAGCTGGAACAGCTCGCTAAGCGTCTTGCCTTCCAGATTACGTGTCAGTGCGCCCAGTGGATAGATGCGCGCCATGTTGTGTTGCCAAGCACGATGTTTCAGCATCTCAATCAGGCCAGGCTCATCCAGCACCGGGTCGGTATCTGGTGGGCAGGCCAAGCTGGTAACGCCACCAGCTGCAGCAGCTTGCAGTTCACTCTTCAGCGTGGCTTTGTATTCATCACCCGGTTCGCGCAAGCGGGCGGACAGATCCACCAGCCCCGGCGCGACGATCATGCCGCTCGCATCGATTGTCTGGTTAGCGTGGAAGCCATTCGGCACCCGACCGATACCGACTATTTGTCCTGCTGCGATGAATACATCCTGTTGCGCGTCAATCTTGTTTTTCGGGTCGATCAGGCGACCATTCTTAATGTGTGTTTTCATGTGTTGTTTCCACCGGCTAATAGCGTCATGACCGCCATGCGGATGGCGATACCGTAAGTGACTTGCGGCAAGATGACAGACTGCGCGCCGTCTGCAACGCGGGAGTCTATTTCTACGCCGCGGTTCATTGGGCCGGGGTGCATCACGATTGCATCCGGTTTTGCCAGCGCCAGCTTTCCCGGTGTGAGCCCATAGGTGTTGAAATATTCTTGCGCGCTGGGCAGTAGTGCGCCGCTCATGCGCTCGTTTTGCAGGCGCAGCATCATGACCACGTCCACATCTTTCAGGCCGGTTTGCATATCATGGAATACTTGCACGCCCAATTTCTCCACATCGGCTGGCAGCAAGGTTCTGGGAGCAATCACACGCACTTCCGGTACACCCAGCGTGGTCAGCGCGTGAATCTCGCTGCGCGCAACGCGTGAATGTAGCACATCACCCACGATGGCGACGCGCAGGTTATGCATATCCGGCTTATAGCGGCGTACCGTAAAAACGTCTAGCAAGCCTTGTGTGGGGTGTGCGTGACGGCCGTCGCCTGCGTTGATGACACTGACATGTTCCGGTACATGTTGCGCAATGAAATGCGCTGCACCGCTCTGGTTGTGACGCACCACGAAAATGTCCGCATGCATGGCAATCAGGTTGTTTACTGTATCCAGAATAGTTTCACCCTTGGATTGGGAAGATGTACTGACATTCAGGTTCAGTACATCGGCAGAAAGTCGTTTCGCCGCGATCTCGAACGTGGTGCGGGTGCGGGTGCTGTTTTCGAAAAAGAGGTTGCACACGGTTTTGCCGCGTAGCAGCGGCACCTTTTTCACTTCACGCTCATTCACGCCGATAAAGGTTTCCGCAGTGTCGAGAATCTGCAGCAGCGTGGCTTTGGGTAGCCCTTCAATGGTCAGCAGGTGTTTAAGGTTTTTGTGCTGATCGAGTTGTGGGTTGTACATGCGTTTAGGTTCCCCTGTTTTTTACCTATCCAACAGTTTCAATTGTAATTTTCCGGCGGTGTTCTGGCTCAATTCCAGTGCTTGCAATGCTGCCAATGGAATATCCACTCCCACGATGTCCGGCCGGATTGGCAACTCTGCGCCACCGCGGTTGATGAGTACCGCCAACTCGATTTTGGCAGGCCTGCCGTAATCGAATAGTTCGTTCATGGCAGCGCGTGTGGTGCGGCCGGTGTAGAAGATGTCATCGATCAGAATGATATGCTTGCCTTCAACCTCAAAGCCGATGTTGGTAGGCTTGGGCTGGTTTTTCAGGCCGCGTTTTGCAAAATCATCGCGATACATTGCGGCATCCAGCGTGCCGGTTTCTGGCTCGGTATTTAGTATTTGCAATATGCGCTGCATCAACCATACGCCGCCGCTGTGTATTCCCACCAACGCTGTGTTGGCCGTGATACGCGGTGCGATTTGGCTGGTGATGTCAGCCAGAAGTTGTTCCGGGTCAGGTAATTGCATTCTCAGCGTTCTTTTAATTGATCAAAATAAGATTGTAATATGGTTTGCGCGGCGCAGGCATCCAGAAATTCTTTTTGTGCGCGGCCGCGAATGCCTGTTTCGGCTAGGCGCTGCGCGGCCTCTGCCGAGCTTAACCGCTCATCTACCATCGCTACCGGCAGCCTGAATCGGCCTTCCAGCCGCTGGGCGAACTTTTTGGCCAAATGCGTCAACTCGTGGCTGGAGCCATCCAAAAAAGTTGGTAAACCTACGATAAGAAGGCTGGGGTGCCATTCTGCCAGCAATTTTTCGATTGCGGCGAATTTCTCGTCATTCTTTTCCGATTCGATAGTTTGCAATGGATGCGCCAGTTTTAGCATAGTTTCGCCCATCGCCACACCGATACGCTTTTCGCCAAAATCGAACGCCAGCACGGTGCCCTGAATCTCGGGATAACTACGCGCGTCTATCGGTAAATGGCTTTTCGACAAAGGTGTTGCCGTCATCATGCATGCCCCGCAATGTCGGACAAATTGGCAAAATTCAACCCCATGCGGTTCATTACCCAGTCGAATTTCTGCGCATAAGGCACATCGAAAATCAGTTGCCGTGTGGCGGCAATATCCGGGCTCGTCCAGTTAAGCCACGCGTTACGGCTGATTTCATCTTCAATTTGCCCGGCAGACCAGCCCGCATAACCCAATGCTACCAGCAGTTTTTCCGGCACGTTTTGTTTGGATATCTCTTCCAGAATGTCTTTGGAAGTCGTCAGGCTGATACCTGTACTGATTTCAATTGTCGAGTTGTAGTCGCCATGCGGCGAGTGCAACACAAAGCCGCGCTCTGGCTGTACCGGGCCGCCAAGCATCACGGGTCGGGACGCAAGCTCCGGCAGGTGGATCTCCAGCGCGATTTCGCCAAATAGTTTGCCCAAGTTCATATCGATGGGCCGGTTCAGCACAATGCCCATCGCACCATCAGGATTATGCGCGCAGATATAAGAGACAGTTCTGGAAAAACGCGAATCAGTCATGCCAGGCATGGCAATAAGAAACTGACCTGTAAGATTGATGTTTTCCAATGAGGGTTATCTTAGCATAAATTGTTAAATATCATCAAGTTACGTTTGTTATGGGGCCATGTATCCCGTCACTTCCAGCCCAAAACCTTCCATACTTGGCATTTTGCGCGGCGTAGCCATCAGGCGCATTTTGCCTACGCCCAGATCAATCAGGATTTGCGAGCCGATGCCGTAATTGCGCAACTCTTGTGGATAGCGAATGGTTTCGCCCGTATGTTGTACGCGGTGTATCAAATCTGCGCCGGACTCAGAGGTGTGTAATAAAATCATTACGCCAGAAGGCGCGCCGGATATGGCTTCCAGAGCAGTCAGCACGTTCCAGCTGTGGCTGCGGCTGCCGCAATCCAGCAAGTCCAGAATGGAGAGTGGCTCATGTACGCGCACCAGGGTCTCTTGCGCCCGCTCGGGTGTGCCTTTTACCAGTGCCAGGTGCGTGTCTTTGGCGATTTTGTCTTGATAGACAATCAGGTTCATTTCGCCGTAGGGCGTTTGGATGGTGCGTTCGGCGGCGCGTTTGACCAGTTTTTCGGTTTCGTTGCGATATCGAATCAAGTCGGCGATGGTGCCGATTTTCAGTGCGTGTTGTTTTGCAAATTCTAGCAAATCCGGCAGGCGTGCCATTTCGCCGTCATCTTTCAGAATCTCGCAAATCACCGCAGCAGGTTCCAGCCCGGCCAACTTGGCCAAATCGCAGCCCGCCTCGGTATGCCCGGCGCGCACCAGCACGCCTCCATCCTGCGCGGCCAGCGGGAAGATATGTCCCGGACTGACAATGCTCTTGGCATCTGCATTTCTGGCAACTGCGGCTTGAATCGTAATTGCGCGGTCGGCAGCGGAGATCCCTGTGGTTACGCCACTGGCGGCTTCGATGGACACGGTGAAATTGGTGCCGAGGCGCGTACCATTCTGCTGTACCATCGGCGGTAGTTTAAGCTGTTTACAACGCGCTTCAGTGAGCGTCAGGCAGATCAGGCCGCGCCCGTGTTTAGCCATGAAGTTGATATGGCTGGCATTGGCAAACTCGGCGGCCAGCACTAGGTCGCCTTCGTTTTCGCGGTCTTCGTCATCCACAAGCACCACCATCTTGCCAGCTTGGATGTCGGCAATGATCTCGCTGATCGGGCTAATCATGGTTTGTGTCATCAGATTGGTTCCTGCGCCCATTCGGACATGCGATCCACATAGCGGGCGATTTGATCCACTTCCAGGTTCACGCTGCTGCCGGGCTTCAGTGCTGCCAGTGTGGTTTTCTCCAAGGTATGCGGAATCAGATTGATGCTGAAAATGTCGCACGCGATGCTGTTAATGGTCAGGCTCACGCCATCCACGCAAATTGATCCTTTCATAGCGATATATTTGGCAAGCGCGTGTGGTGCCTTAATTAGCAGCTGCCAGCATTCGCCTACCGGGTTGAAGGCCGTGACTGTGCCGACACCGTCCACATGGCCGCTCACCAAGTGCCCGCCCAAGCGATCGGACAGGCGCAATGCTTTTTCCAGGTTGACCATTTGGCCTTGCGCGAAGCCGCTGGTGACGGCAAGCGTGGCCTCCGAGACATGCACAGTGAAATGCGTGGGCGTGATGGCCGCTGCGGTCAGGCAGATGCCGTTGACGGCAATGCTGTCGCCAATGGCGACATCTGATAAATCCAACTGTTTTGCTTCGATACGCAATGCTGCGTCTGCACCCATAGGGCTGAGCGTATCTATGCGGCCTGCGGCTTGAATGATTCCGGTAAACATAGCGCCATTTTAACAGGACAGCGCCAAGTTGCTCTAATAAATTCCCATGGGATAAGCGTGTTTTCCCACCTTGGATTCTGCTTGGCATGGTTATTGCCATACTTGGGTTGTGAAGTTCATGAAAGCAGGTGAGTTATTATGTTGAACCATGTGATGGAAAAGTTACATTCCGTATTATCAGTCCAGCCGACTCAGGCACCAACCGGCTGGTCAGATACGCTTTCCGGTATGGATGAAATGGGCGTGCTGAAAGATGCAACAGCCCACTTGCAAGGCTTGCAAATCCTTCAGGCAACACAGGCTGTCAAGGTCATTGACGCTATCCTTTCCTTGGATAGGAAAATGGCGGGATACACCAAGAAAGCTACTCGTAACTACATGATTTCATTGAGCTTAAGCAGGAAGATGCAGGGCAGGATACAGGCGTTGGTTTACGACTATTACCGGCAGCTGTATATTGCTTACACCAAGTTTCTTGAAGTGTATCAGTATCAGAACAAGCTACAGATTGAAACGGACAAGATAAACCTGATATTGGCGCGTCATTTGCACACAATTTTCCAGATGATGAAATGGCGTTATTTCGATGACCAGCCTGCGCCTCCCGGGTCATGGCTATGTGTTCATAATATCATCAGGTATGCCGAAAATCTGGCAATCATGAACACCAATCTGTTTTTGTACGATTTCCATGATAAGGAAACGTCCATTGCTTCTATTCTGGAGCAAGGGTTGATGATGGATACTTTGCAGACGGTTAACCTAAGCCGGGTTCAGTTGCAGTTGACTGAGCGGGTTTTGCGTACCTGGGCAAACAACCCGATATTTGTGACCAAATACAAACAGGATAAATATCATTTCAGCCTTAACCTGGGAGAGGATAAAGGGACGCTACGTATCCGCACTATTGAGAAGTTCGCGGATTACCGTTTCTGGCGTACTACCGGACTGACCGATCGTATTGAAGCGTACCTGTGCGCCGTGGATACGCAAAAATCACTGGACACTTTTGGTTTGGATGGGGTTGCGCCGGTGCCTGTATTGGTGAAATTGTTCAAAAAATTGCGGGTGGAATGGTGCACGGAGGGTTATGAGCGTCAGCGCAGGAAGGAAACAAGAACCAAAACAGCTACATTGATTAATGTCAGTTATGGCTTGGACGATATTTGCATGCGATTGAATAGAATTCAGGCGCGGAACACCAAACCCGCTGGCGCAGTATTGGATGATTTTGCGTTTGAACAAAAGATCGCGCAGCACCGCCGGAATCGTTTCCTGCAAAACCCGACGACTAGTCTTCTGGGGAACGAGAACTGGTGGATGGTGGATGAGAGTCCGAGCGGCTTTGCGGTGGACTTGGGCCGGAACGTCAGTGACTGGGTCAATCCGGGTCGACTGATTGGTTATACCAAAGATGATAATAAGGATGTGTTGTATATTGCGGAAATCCGGAGTGTGCGTAAATTGCCGAACGGAACTTATCGTGCTGGCATGGAGATTATAGGCAGCCACTGTCTTTCCGTGAAAGTTTCGTCCTTACATAAAACCAGTGAGTTTGAAGGGCTTTCCGGTTATTTTGTTGATAATGTGGAAGCCAGCTATCAGAGTGAGATCACTTTCCCAAGCCTATACCTGGGGGCAACCGAGGACACGCGCCAGAGAACCTCGCTGATTCTGCCACGCAAGCGTTACAAACGCGGTGCGCAGTATCGGGTGCAGTTGGATGACGATGAAAGGATCGTAGTGGCGGGACGCCCGTTACTCAAACATCACGACTGGGTACAGGTAGAACTGGCTGCACAATAGACCCGGTGGATCCTGTTTGATTTTGTTTTGAAGCGGCGTCTTAAGCTGATAAGATGCCGCGTATGTTTTTTTCTAGCAAAAACTTGCCTTTCGAACTGCTGGTGGGCTTGCGTTACACCCGCGCCAAGCGCAAGAACCATTTTATTTCATTCATTTCCGTCAGCAGCATGATCTGTATGGCCATCGGCGTTTGGGCGTTGATTGTCATCCTTTCCGTGATGAACGGCTTTCATCGCGAGTTGCAGAACCGCACGGTGAGCGTGGCCTCGCACTTGGAAATCACTGGTTTCAACAACCGCTTGCCCGATTGGAATACGCTGGCGCAGCAATTGAAAAATGAACCCAAAGTGCTGGCCAGCGCACCGTATATTAGTGCGCAAGGCATGCTCACTTACGACCAGGCCGTGCAAGGCGCATTGGTGCGCGGCGTGCTGCCTGCGGAAGAAGCCAAAGTGGCCAGCATTGCAGATCACATGAAGGTCGGCCGCTTGCAGGATTTGCAAACAGGGCAGTTCAATATCGTGCTGGGCGATGACTTGGCGTATTCGCTTGGCGTGAATGTGGGCGAGAAAGTCGCGCTGATGGCGCCGCAAGGGCAGTTTACCCCGGCGGGTGTAATTCCACGCATCAAGCAGTTTACCGTGGTGGGTTTGTTCCACATCGGCATGTGGGAGTATGACGCCGGGCTGGCGCTGATTCATTTGGATGACGCCGCTAAGCTGTATCGCATGGGTGGCGATGTTTCCGGTTTGCGCCTCAAGCTGCCGGATTTATTTGATGCTCCGACCGTTTCGGAAGACTTGAACAGAAAATACAACCAGGCCGGCAATTTGTATATTGCCGACTGGACGCAGCAGCACGCCAATTTCTTCAAGGCGCTCAAGATGGAAAAGACCGTGATGTTTATCATCACCTCCATCATCGTATTGGTGGCCGCATTCAGCATCCTGTCATCTTTGGTGATGGCGGTGACGGATAAGCGCGCCGATATCGCCATCATGCGCACGTTTGGCGCTTCGCCCGCCAGTATTATGAAAATCTTTGTCGTGCAGGGCGCGCTCATCGGCATATTGGGCGTAATAGTTGGGCTCGTTACCGGCATTCTGACAGCAATCAACGTGCCGCATATCGTGCCTTGGCTGGAACGCGTGTTCAATACCCAGTTTCTGGCAAAAGATGTCTATTTCATCAGCGACATTCCCTCGCAACTGTTATGGTCTGACGTCATTGTGATTGTGTCCGTGGCATTTGTTATGAGCATATTGGCGACGCTGTATCCGAGTTACCGGGCCAGCAAGATCAACCCTGCCGAGGCGCTGCGCTATGAATAACATTCTCGCCTGCCAAAACCTGAGCAAAACCTACACCGGCCTCGATGTCAGTGTGCTCAACGGCATTGATTTTTCAATTTCAGCGGGTCAGCAAGTCGCCATCGTCGGTGCTTCCGGCTCGGGCAAAAGCACCTTGCTGCATTTGCTGGGCGGTCTGGATGCGCCGTCCGCGGGGCAGGTCAGCATCATGGGTAAAGACTTGAATCAGCTCAATGAGACGCAAAAAGGCAGCCTGCGCAACCAGCATCTGGGCTTCGTGTATCAGTTCCATCATTTGCTACCGGAATTCACCGCGCTGGAGAATGTCGCCATGCCGCTGCTGATTCGCCGCGTCAACCGTGCCGAGGCAGAAGATGCCGCACAACAGATGCTGGCGAAAGTCGGGCTGGCACAGCGCGTACAGCACATGCCGGGCGAGCTTTCCGGTGGCGAGCGTCAGCGTGCCGCGCTGGCAAGGGCGCTGGTGACCAACCCCGCCTGCCTGCTGGCCGATGAACCCACCGGCAATCTCGACCGCGTCACGGCCAATCACGTGTTTGATTTGCTATTGCAGATGAATGCCGAGCTAGGCACTGCGCTGGTGGTGGTGACCCACGACTTGAGCCTGGCCGCCAAAATGCAGCGTCAGTACCGTCTGGAAGACGGCAAACTTACTTCAATCTAATTTTCCAGAAGCCTGATAAAATAAAAACCGCCTAGATAGGCGGTTTTTTTAAAGCTGACGAAACTAAAATTTTTAGGCTAGATGTGCATTTTCCTACAAAACATTTCTTTTGCGGAGAGTTATGCCTAATAGTCCTAAGCCGGAAAGGATTAATGGTAATGCTCCTGGTAAAGGAACTGTAGGGTTTCTGGTATTAATTGCAACATCGTAAGCGCCTACATTGTTGTACCAGCCAAAACCATCCATAGTGCCAAGAAAGAGCCTTGTAGCGCCTGTAGGAGCAACAAAACTTTGTACTGTACCGCTACCAGTTCCAGTTAACCCATCACCAATAAAGAATGCCTGCTGAAGTAATGGACTCAACATCAAAAATGATGTGCCTAGGGAACCGAAGTCTAGTGTGGCTGGTGCGGGATTCCCATTTGGCGCATCATTGCCTAAGAATACGCCGATGAGTGAATTGGTCGGGGCATTAACGTTTGAAATGCCATTTTCTGCTCCGGTGGTATGGAGATTAAATCCAGTGCCGTCCGGCGTGGGTGATGTGCAGCCGGGGCAATACCCCACTGGACCTGCGCCTAGATTGATGCTGACAGTAAATTGTAGAATATCGCCAGCGTTAAAATTGCCAGCGAACACTGAGGACTGTGCAGGAGCGGAATCACCGGAGCTTGCGGTGCTGCCATTTGGCATACCAGCAAGCCAAGGGTCGCTAGTGCCTGGCACTAATATATCCGCGGTAGCAGCTAAAGGTAGACTAGCAAATACAGCAAAAAAAGCCGAACCGATAAGTGGTTTAAGATTCATTTTAAGTTCCTCCTCACAGCAGTATTGACATAATGTAAGCGGAAGACTTGCGCGCAACACGATACACGATATGCTCAGTGTATCAAATAAACAATAGCCCATTTGGGTCACTTAAAATGATATGAATATCAAATACTTGGTAAATTTTTCGGCTACAGTGCATCTTTTACTTTAACTGTTAATGCCAGTAAAGTTTGTTGTGTGTTCGAATCAGATTGCATGGGAAATTGATCTCTACGATGATTTTGTTCGCGCTAGGTTTTGTGTTTGGCACATGGTGGCTGCAACAGCAGGCTACATTGCCTGGCCTGCAAGGCGCATGGATATTGGCTTGCAGCCTGCCTGTTTTTGTCCTGATGATACGCTGTCAGCGTCGCTGGTTGAAGCAAGTTGGCGTGTTCCTGTTGGCTGCGCTGCTGGGTTTTGCATGGGCGGCTGCACTTGTCAAGCTGCGTTTGGGTGATGCGCTGCCGGCAGAGTGGCAGCAAAAGAGCATTGTGCTGCAGGGTGTGGTGGCTACGCTGCCGGAGCGTAACGAGCGGGGCGAGCGTTTTCGCTTTGATGTGGAACAGGTGCTGACGCCGGGTGCGCGCGTACCGCGGCATATCTCGCTAAGCTGGTACGGGGAAGGCAACAATGACATGGCGCCAGCGGCGAGATTCCACGCAGGGGCGCGTTGGCAGTTCACTGTGCGCCTGAAACGGCCGCATGGCACGTATAACCCGCACGGCTTTGATTTCGAGGCTTGGGCACTGGCGGAGAATATCCGCGCTACCGGCAGCATCAAGGCCAAGAGTGGTTATAAAAAGCTGCAGGATTTCGTCTGGCAGCCAAGTTATATGATTGAAGCTGCGCGTGAAAGGCTGGGCGAGCGCATAGACAGGGCGCTGGCAGGCAAGTCCTACGCGGGGGTGATTCGTGCACTGGTGATTGGCGACGATCAGGCGATTTCTGCGCAGGATTGGCAAATCTACGCACGCACCGGTACCAATCATCTCATGTCTATTTCCGGCTTGCATATCACCATGCTGGCAGGCTTGGTTTTTGCGCTGACGGCATTTGCTTG
>WBZT01000545.1_pt1 | contig 30042 bp, 28 predicted proteins | sample 5204241 | NCBI WGS metagenome assembly WBZT01 (sample SAMN12344358, study PRJNA552823) | activated sludge metagenome | biome: Activated sludge suspended growth; feature: Nitrification reactor; material: Wastewater; isolation source: activated sludge from nitrification reactor of wastewater... | reverse complement strand
GGGTCGAGTTAGGTTGCGCAGTCAGGCGCCATCAAAAAATATCGCGACCTCAGCCCTCGGCGACGGCGCGCCCATTATCTTTCATCATCAGGGGTGCCTCACAGTCAAGAGGCATGAGAGTTAGGTGGCCATCCAGGGCACCCTCCTTGCCGGTTGCAGCCCATGCCGATAGACTCTGGTGGTCAGTGTGAGTGGCGAGGGAACCGAGATGACCTGCTTTGATGTCTTCAACGGCGATGCTGACGGCCTCTGCGCCCTGCAACAACTGCGGCTGGACGATCCGCGTGACGCCGTCCTGGTGACTGGGGTCAAGCGTGATATCGGCCTCTTGGCGCGGGTCGAGGCCCAAGCCGGGGATGAGGTCTGGGCCCTGGATATCGCCCTGGAAAAGAACCGGTTGGCCCTGGATCGTCTGCTGGCGTCAGGTGCCCGGGTGCGATATTTCGATCACCATTTCCCCGGCGAGATCCCCGCGCACCCCCTGCTGGACACCTATATCGACACCACCCCGGATCGGGGCACCAGCCTGCTGGTGAATGACTATCTGGGCGGTAGCCAGCTCGCCTGGGCGGTCGTGGGCACCTTCGGTGACAACTTCGAGGAATCGGCGCGGCGCGCCGCTCAGCCCCTGGACCTGACCAGCGGCCAACTCAATGCCCTGCGCAAGCTGGGCATCTACCTAAACTACAATGGCTATGGCGCCGAGGTGGCCGATCTGCACTTCCCGCCCGACGTCCTCTTTCGCCGTCTCCGGCCTTACGCCAACCCCCTGGAATTCATCCACCTCGATCCGGCCTTTGGCCGGCTGCGCGATGGCTTCGATGAAGACATGGCCCAAGCGCGGGCCATCTCTCCCAGGATCAAAGGCCCTGAGCACCGGCTCCACCTGCTGCCGGCAGAGCCCTGGGCACGGCGTGCCGGCGGCGTGCTGGCCAACGAACTGGCGCGATCGGCCCCGGATCAGGCCCATGCCCTACTCACGCGCCTCCCGGCTGGCGGCTTCGTCGTCAGCGTCCGCGCCCCCTTGACCCGGCGCCATGGCGCGGATGATCTGTGCCGGCGCTTCCCCGGCGGCGGCGGGCGCCCGGCGGCAGCGGGTATCAACGAGCTCGCCGACAGCGACTACGATGCCTTTGTGGCGGCCTTTCTTGCGGCCTTTTGATCCGCACGGCTGGGGCTCAGGGTCGGGTGACGGCGATTGGGGGACGCCGTGATTACCTCCCTGTAGGCTTGACGACCGCATCCCTGCTGTCGACACCCCCAATCGCCGCCCCCCGACCCTGCTGCTCCAGGCCGGAGCGTGACTGGCTCTGGGTATAGCAAGCCTCGGGCCGCTGCACCCAGGATGCGGCGATCCAGGGGCGGATCATGCCGGCGAAGCTGTTGGCATATCTGGCCGGGAATTAACACCCCAGCGTCCACCCTCACGCCACGGCCCGCCATCGAGGGGTTCTTGTGGGTGACACGGCATCGCTCAGGCTTGAGTGGTGAGTTCGGCGACGAGGGCGGAGAGGAGCTTCGCGGCGGTGGTGCGGGAGGCGGCGAGCTGGGTTTCCAACTCGTCCACCAAGGCCATCAGTTGCTCCACTTTGACCACGATCCGGCGTTGTTCGGCGAGGGGTGGGAGTGGGAACAGGAACTCCTTGATGCTTTTAATTCCGACGTTCGCCTGCGTAGTCTTATTCTCAGCAGCCCTCGCTTGGTCGCGGCAGAGCTCGGAAATGGAAAAGAAATACTGGTATCGAGGATCGACCAACTCTGGCAGCGTCTTGATTACTGCGCAGGAATACGAAGCAAGAAATTCGCGTTCTACCGTTACCAGACGGTTTTCGCCAATAGTGCCATAGCGTGGATAGATTAGATCCCCATTCTCTGGTTTGATCTTCGCAGCGAGGCGGACGTAGTCGTCTCGCGAGATGCGTTTCGCCCCTTCAAAATCAATGCGATTTGCGGGCAAAAAGTCTCGTGGAGAAACATATGGAATTCCTTCACTCACCTGCGCAGGCATCTTATGGTCTATATCGCCGATCTTCAGCGCAATCCGATCCCATTCGGACCATAGCCATCCAGCAGGCAACGCATAAGGGGAATCCGAGGGAGCCGTCTCCTGCATCGTCACTCTGCTAATTCCCATTTCCTGTTTTCGCACCTGTATGCGCTCCAAGAGATTCAGCGCCGATTCGTCTTTGGGGTCTTGGGGGACGAGTTTGCCTTGGACGGCGAGGGTGAGGATGGATCTTCGGAGGTCGGCGGGGGGGATGGCGTAGGACGGGTGGAAGAGGAACGGGAGGTTGGACGGGGTGGGCGCGTTGGCAAAGCGGGCCAGCGAGGCGCGGGCGAGCGCGGCGTGCCGGGTCTCCCGTTCCTGCTGCTGCGCCTCCAGCCGATCACACAACGCCATCAACTCATCCACTTTCGCGACGATCCGCTTCTGCTCGGCGAGGGGCGGGATGACGACTGGCATGGCATGGAGTTTGTCCACCGTGATGCCTTTCACGGTCACTCCTGAGCCTACCAATTTTAGCGACTTGAAAAGGAGGTAGGCGAAATCGATGTCGAGTGCCGTCGTGGGCTCTATCGCCCGCAGATCCTGATTGATCGCCACGGCCAGATTGTTGATTGCCAACTTCCCGAGACCCATTCGAGTGACGACCAATAAGCGGCCTGGTGGAATCAAGTTTGAGCTGCTGCTTTTGAGACCCTCTTCGGTAATTGAGTCGATGGTAGAAACGAGAAATTTCTCGCTTTGAACGTCTTTGACGCTGGCCCACGGAATGGAGCCGTTCCAATAGTCTGGATTCGCCTTTGATGGTGTTCCTCCGCCTGTGTTGGATGCGATGAGGCAGCCAAGCGGCAAGGCGACCCATCCTACCGGAGTCTGAATCGATTCATCGGGAGCTACATCAACGATAGGCTTATTGGCCTTTCGAATGCAGTCTCTTGCCGGAAGCTCATCCGAATTTTGATCGACCAGCTTTCCCTGCACCGCCAGTTGCAGCACCAACTCCCGCATCTTCGCAACCGCACCAGGCGCATCGGCGAAGAGGTCGAACTTCTCGAAAAAGGTTTCCAGCTTCATGATGCCAGCTCATTTCCGGTTTCCTCGCTGTCCCACATGTCCCGGTAGGCGTGGAAGTAGCCGGCGGTGGCGGCGGGGTTGATGGCGTAGTAGTAGCGGCAGAGGGCTTTGAAGAGAGCTAGACCTTCCGGGATGCAGGCGCAGTCGAGCAGGTGATCCAGGGTGTGCTCGATTTCCTGAGCCTCCCGGGACTGGGATTGGATGAGGTCTTGCGCGATGGGAGTCAGAGCCGCAACGCGTTGCCGATGGAGATCGTGCAGCCTGGCTGCGAGGGCACTGATTTGTGCAAAGTCGGGGGCCACTGGGGCAGGTGCAGGCTTGCGGATCGCTTTAGCCTTCATGGCCGATCTCCTTTCCGAGTTGTTTGAGGAAGGCTTCCATTTCCTGCTTCTTCGGCATCTCCACGGCGTAGCGGGAGACGAAGAGCTTGTTCGGCAGATCGCCGAGGGCGAATTCGACCAGGGCTTCGTTCTTGCGGGTGGAGAGGAGGATGCCGACGGGCGGCTGGTCGCCGGGCGTCATTTCGTGCTTCTTGTAGTAGGCGACGTAGGTGTTGAGCTGGCCCAGGTGCTCGTGGGAAAAGGCGGTGGTCTTCAGCTCCACGAGGACGTGGCACTTGAGCACGCGGTGGTAGAAGACGAGGTCCACGAAGAAGTGCTCTTCGCCGATGAGGATGCGCTTTTGCCGAGCTTCGAAGCAGAAGCCGTGGCCCATTTCGAGGAGGAAGTCCTGGAGGCGGTCGAGCAAGGCGTCTTCGAGGTCGGTCTCGCCCATGATTGCGCGGGAGCGGAGGCCGAGGAACTCGAAGATGTAGGGATCACGGATGATCTGGGCGGGCTGGAGGGTTTCGGCCCGGGCGTGGGTGGTGGCCGAGAGGATGGCTTTGTTCTTTGAAAGGCCGCTGCGCTGGTAATAGAGGCTGTCGATCTGGCGGCGCAGCTCGCGGACGGACCAGTTGCCGCGGATGCACTCGATTTCATAGAAGCGGCGTTGGGTATCGTCGGGGAGTTCCAGCAGCTCGGCGAGGTGGGAAAAAGAGAGGCAGTGGAGTAGGTCGGAACTGGCTGGTAAAGATTGCGGTGCCGCTGTCTCCACAATCTGAGATTCGGGAGACACTGTCTCCCATTTTACCAGCGGAGCGAAATGCAGCAGGTGTTGAAGTGCTGAGGCACCGGCGCGGGCGAGCAATTCGGGAGTCACTGTCTCCCGAATTTGCGGATAGACGGTGTAGAGGAGGCGGAAGCGGCGAAGCTCCCGCGTGTCCACCCGCTTGAGTCCCGCCGTCATGAGCCGTTTCGCCAGTTCCGGCAACAAGCGCTCGCCGTAAGCAGCCCGGTCGTGCCCCTGTTGCTCAAACTCTACGATGCGGTGTCCGATGAACCAGTTCCGCAGCGTGAGACCGACGTTGACGGCCTTGGTGGCGAAATCCTGGGCTTGCTGGTGGATCTGGACAATCGTCACCACCAGGGATTCGAAGTCGCTCCCTTGGGCGAGTTTTGGTGTTCCCTGCCTTTTCATCGACTCAATGCCTCCATGAGCTGAGTCTTGAGAGCGTTCCGAGTCTCGGCAATCTGGGCCAGCAGCCGTTCGTATTCCGGCAGCAGGTGGTCAAGATCGCCGGGGCCGGTGTCTGGGTTGTGCGGGTTCTTGAGGTCGAGGTTGAAGTTGCCGGCCTTGATGGCGTCGATGGAGATGCGCCAGGCCCACTCGTTTTCCACGCGGGCGGCGAAGCCGTCCTCTTCCGAGCCCCACCAGGCGCGCTCGCCGGCGAACTCCTCGATGCGGATGGGTTTGCCCTTGTTGTAGCTCTTAGCGCCGGGCGGATAGGGGTGCTCGTAGTACCAGACGTGGGTGGTGGGCGCGCCCTTGGTAAAGAAGAGGAGGTTGGTGCGGATGCCGGTGTAGGGATTGAAGACGCCGTTGGGCAGACGGACGATGGTGTGGAGGTTGCAGTCGGTTAGCAGTGCTTCCTTGATGCGGGTCTTGACGCCTTCACCGAAGAGGGTGCCGTCGGGCAACACGAGTCCCGCGCGGCCGCCGGGCTTGAGGATCTTCATCAACAGGACGAGGAAGAGATCGGCAGTCTCGCGGGTGCGGAATTCGGCGGGGAAGTTGGACTCGATGCCGTCCTCCTCCATGCCGCCAAAGGGCGGGTTGGTGACGATGACATCCACCCGCTCCTTAGGTCCCCAATCGCGCAGCGGACGGGCGAGGGTGTTGTCGTGGCGGACGTTGGAGGGGACGTCGATGCCGTGCAGGAGGAGATTGGTCATGCACAGGACGTGCGGGAGGTGCTTCTTTTCGATCCCGGCAAAACAGTCCTGAATGCGGCGCTCGTCGTCCTCGGTCTTGGCCTGCTGGCGCAGGTGCTCGATGGTACAGGTCAGAAAACCGCCCGTACCACAGGCCGGGTCGAGGATAGTCTCGCTGAGGCGGGGATTTACCTGCTCGACGATGAACTGGGTGACGGCACGCGGGGTGTAGAACTCGCCGGCGTTGCCCGCGGACTGGAGATCCTTGAGGAGCTTTTCGTAGATGTCGCCGAACAGGTGGCGGTCATCGGAGGCGTTGAAGTCGATCCCATTGATCTTGTTGATGACCTGCCGCATCAGGGTGCCATTCTTCATGTAGTTGTTGGCATCCTCGAAGCTCATGCGGATGAGCCCGGCGATTTTATCGCCGCCACCGGTCAGAGCCTTGAGCCTGGGCAGCAGGCTGTTGTTGACGAAGTCGAGCAGGGCATCGCCGGTGATGCCTTCGTCGTCCGCCGCCCAATGGGACCAGCGCAGGTGTGCCGGGAGCGGCGAGCGGTAGTCATCCCGCAGCAGTTCAAGCTCCTTCTCGCGGTCGTCGAAGATCTTGAGGAAGAACAGCCAGCCGAGTTGTTCGAGCCGCTGGGCGTCGCCGTAAGTGCCGGCGTCCTTGCGCATGATGTCCTGGATGGTCTTGACGAGGTTGGAGACGTTGGGCATGGGCTAAGCGGCCTGCTGGTACAGGGCGGTTTCGAGTTGGCGCACGGCGGCGAGATAGGCGTTCTTGCCGCCGAAGAGTTTGACGATTTCCACGGGGGTGCCCAAGGCGGGCAGGGGGTCGACCTTGAGAATCTCCAGGGACTCGACGCTGCGGATGCCGGCGTCGGCGTATTTCTGGAGCAGGGCATCGAGGACGGCGCGGGCCTGGTCGCCATAGGTGCCAAAGACGTTGCGCTTGCGCACCTTTTCGGCCCGCTCCTGTCGCGTCAGGGGCGGTTGGTCGAAGGCGACGTGGCAGACCAAATCGAAGGCGTCGTAGTCGCGACCAACCTGCTCGGCGAGCTCGTCGAGGAACACCCCTTGGGCCACAAGCTCCTCCAGGATGACCTGCTTGCGGTCGGCGTCGTTCCAGGCGTTCAGGAAGGCATCCAGGGAGGCGTAAGCCTTGCGCAGGGTCTGGCGCGAATAATCCCGGAGGGATTCGGTGATGAGCCGGCCGTCGGCATCAAGATACAGGATGCGCTCGGTGATGACCCGCACCTCGACGTCGTCCACGTAATAGCGCCGGACGCCGGGGCCGGGCGGGTCTTGATCGCCACCAAAGGGATCATCGTCGCCCTCGCCGATCTCGCCTTCCCCGGCTTGCGGATCATCGTCGGGAGGGACAGGCGTCTGACCAGGACCTGGCTCGTAGATCTGAACAGGATCGCCGTCGAAGTCCGGATCGGCGAAGAGTGCCGTGGCCCCCCGGAAATCCATGATGGTGAAATAGAGCTTGCTGTAGTCCTCGTTGATACGGGTGCCGCGCCCGATGATCTGCTTGAACTCGGTCATGGAGTTGATGCGCTTGTCGAGCACGATCAGATGGCAGGTTTGGGCATCGACGCCGGTGGACATGAGCTGGGAGGTGACGGCGATGACCGGAAAGGTGGATTCCGGATCGATGAAGTTGTCGAGCTGGGCCTTGCCCTCGTCGTTGTCCCCGGTGATGCGCATGACGTATTTGCTGTTGGCGGCGGCCAGGTCCGGATTGGCGTTGACCAGGGCCTGGCGCATGCGCTCCGCGTGGTCGATGTTCTGGCAGAAGACGATGGTCTTGGCGAAGCGATCCGTCGCCTTGAGGAACTCGGTGATCTTGGCGGCGACCAGAATCGTGCGTTGTTCGAGGATGAGGTTGCGGTCGTAGTCGCTGTCGTTGTATTCGCGGTCCTCGATGGCATGGCCAAACTTGTCGGTTTGCCCCAACACCGGTCGCCAGCCGTTTAGATCCCGGTCAAGTCCGACGCGTACCACCTTATAGGGCGCAAGAAAGCCGTCTGCGATGCCCTGCCGCAAGGAGTAGCTGTAGAGGGGTTCGCCGAAATAGTCGCTGTTGGAGACGTCCCTGGTTTCCTTGGGGGTGGCCGTCATGCCGATTTGGGTGGCCGCGGAGAAGTAGTCGAGCACCTTGCGCCAGGCGGCATCGTCCGCGGCGCTACCCCGGTGACATTCATCCACGAAGACCAGGTCAAAGAAGTCCGGGGAGAACTGCTCGTAGATGTTCTGCTCCGCATCGAGGCCGGTCACCGCCTGATAGAGGCAGAGATAGACCTCGAAGGCCTTGTCCACCGTCCGGTTGGTGATCTTGGTCATGGCCTGACCGAAGGGCTTGAAGTCGTTGGTCTTGGTCTGGTCAGCCAGGATATTGCGATCCACCAGGAAAAGGATGCGTTTCTTGGCGCCGGACCGCCACAGGCGCCAGATGATTTGGAAGGCGGTGTAGGTCTTGCCGGTACCCGTGGCCATGACCAGCAGGATGCGGTTCGCGCCGCGGGAAATGGCCTCTACCGTTCGGTTGATGGCGATGCGCTGGTAATAGCGGGGGGTCTTACCGGAACCGTCGTCGAAGTAATCCTGAATGGCGACCACCTGCTCTGCCGCGACCAAGCCCTTGGCCTTGCAGTAGCGCGCCCAGAGCTCGGCCGGGGTGGGGAATTGGTCGAGGGGGATCTCGCGGGTCACGGCCCCGGTGGTCACCGTGCGGTCGTGTTCCAGGAAGGCGTCGCCGTTGGAGCTGTAGACGAAGGGAATATCGAGGGTTTCTGCGCAGTCCAGCGCTTGCGGCATGCCATCACCGACGGCGTGGTTGTTGTCCTTCGCCTCGATGAGGGCGAGCGGGATGTTGGGCTTGTACACGAGGATGTAGTCGGCGCGTCTGGCGACGCCACGCTTCACCGTCTTCCCGCGCACGATGACCCGGCCTTTGGTGAAGTAGACTTCCTCACGGACCTGCGTCATCAGGTCCCACTTGTCCCCATGCGCGCCGGCCAGCGCGGGCGTGATGAACTTGGTGCGAATGTCTGCTTCGGTCAATGCCTTCTTGTTCATCGGCCCATCCTATTTCGACCTGCTGAGTCCAACAAGGCGGTGCCCTTCCGCAAGCCAGGCAAGCGTTATGGTGAGTCTAGGCAGGATGTTGGTGGCTGGCGAAGGTTACCCGGCGCAGCGCGGGCCCCGCCCAGTGGCTGGCCCGGCGGAAAGGTCACAATCAGGCGCACGTCTCAGGGACTTTGTTTTCCGCTCTCGCCTCTGAATCGCCAAGTCCTTCTCCGCCTCGCGGGAGTCATTCTTGACAGTAAGCCGCCCGGCCCCAAACCCCAACTCAGGGGGCCGGCTTGGACGGCATGGATTCGTCGAAACCAGCAGCGGGCGCGGCTGGAGCGGCGACCGGAGGGTCATGACGCGAGGACTGAATGGGGGCCGGCGCCGCCGGGGTGGCCGGTTGCTTAGTGCTCTTGAAGGGGGCCTGGGCCTGCTCCATCTTATCGGTTGTGGCCCCCTTGACGGCCTCCCATTTTTCCTGGGTATAGGACTGGGTTGCCTCCCAACCCTGGGTGGTGAAGTCCTTAGTCGCCTGCCAACCGCGCTGGGTGTGCTCCTTAGTCGCCTCCCATATCTGGCTCGACTGCTGTTTCGTGGCCTCCCAGCCCTGGGTAGCGGTTTCGGTGGTGGCCGAGCCAACGGCCCCGGCGGCCTCCTGCACCTGGGCGCCGGCCTTGGACCAGATGCTGGGGCTGGCACTTGCCTTAGGGTCGGAGCCTGACTGGGCCAGCAGGGGTGAAAAGGCCAGGGCCAATCCCACGCCCAGGAACCAGTGATCGCATGTCATGGGACTTTGCCTCCTGATCGTTATGAAACTCAGAGGTAGCACAGCCGCCTAGCGCCGCCAACCCGCCAGCAGTTCCAAGCACTGGCGGTTCATTTCCCAGGCCCGTTCCTGACTGTCGGCCTCGGTGTAGGCTCGCAGTTCCGGGGCGTTGCCGGAGGGCCGCAGGTGGGCGATTTCGCCATTGGCGAAGGTGATGCGCACGCCATCGGTGGTGTCGATGGTGGCTACCGGGCCGAAGCGCTCCCCGAACAGGGCCTCCGCTGCCTTGAGATCCTCTTGGAGATTACCCGTGGTCAAGGCGCCCAGATATTCCCGGCTCAACTCCGTCGGAAAGTCCTTGAGACGATCGCTGGCGGTGAAACGGGGGGGGAGGCTCGCTGCCAATGCAGCCAGGGACAGGCCTTGCTCACGGGCGGCCAAAAGCAGCGCAATAGCCACCAACAGGGCATCCCGGGTTGGGAGAGCCGACAAGCGGCGGCCATCCCGGACCAGATCGGTAGCGGTGAGAAAGCCACCATTGGCCTCGTAACCGACGACGGGGTCTAAGCCCTCCGCCACCAGTTCCGCCATGCCGGTAATGACATAGGGCGAACCGATGCGGGTGCGCCGGATGGACCCAAACCAGCCGCTCTTCTCCAGGGCCGTGTTGCAGCTTACCGGGGTCGCCACCCCCTCGGCGTCCAGATAGCGGGCGCAGAGAATACCGGCGACATCGCCGCGCAGCCATTCACCCCGCTCGTCAGAGATCAGAGGCCGGTCGCCATCACCATCCGTGGATACCAGGGCCTGATAGTGACCGGAGGCTGCCCAGTTACGCCCCAGGCTGATATCCACGGGGCGAATGGCCTCGGTATCGACGGGGATGAAGACCTCCGAGCGGGCCAGCCGGTCCACCTGAGCCCCCAGTCCCGTGAGGACCTCGAAAAGGGCATCGCGGGCAACGCTCGAGTGTTCGTAGAGGCCGATGCTCAGACCCGCCAGACAACCTGCCGGGAAAAAGTCCAGATAGCGGGCCACATAGGCCTGGTAACCGGCGGCATCCTCCGGGGGCAGATCCCGGGCGGCGCCAGGGGCCCAGGCGCCATCCGGCGCGAACAGCCCACCGGGCAGCTGTACCACCTGGTCGCGAATGCCGGCCTCGTCCGCCTTCATGATCTCCCCAGTCGGCAGATTGAACTTGATGCCGTTGCGATCGTCCGGGATATGGCTGCCAGTAACCATCAGGCTCGGTATCCCCTGGGCCAAACCGAAGGCAGCGATGGCCGGACTGGGGATGCGGCCGAGGTGGCGTGGTCGGTAGCCCAGATCGGCAACCGCCTGGCTGCAGGCGGCCAGAATGCGACCCGTGCTGGGGCGGTAGTCCCCCGCCAAGGCCACCGCCCCTCCAGGCTGGAGCGCGCCGATGGCGGCGACGTATTGGAGGAAGCCGCGTGTATAGGTGTAACAGACGCGGTCGGTCATCTCCACCGCCAAGCCCCGTGCCCCGCTGGTGCCGAACTGGACCCCACTTTGGGCCATCAGATCACCGATTTGCATCCTCTGTCTCCTGGCTGAGATTAATCCCGGGATGGCCGGACCTGGCGTAAGACGGCCAGTGCACCCCCCCTAGGCCGAGATTCTATAGGTTGGATCGGCTGGCGTCAGGGGGGCGCTCAAAATTATTGGTCCGGCGCAAACCCCAATGACGATCACAGGGGTTGGGCTGGTCGGGAAGAGGGTGGAAGTATCCAGAGCGGCCATGACAATCACCCACAGCGGCGGAGATGGTCCTTATTCCAGTAAATTCGGCCCGGGGTGCCTTGAATCCTCTCGGGAGGTGACGACAAGCTAGGCAACCAATACTAGAATGAGTAAGTCCCTGTGCCCATCCATGCCGGATCGGTCGGGCTAATTGTATTATGAAAATTCCCAGGAGGAACTCACCCATGCACGACAAGACCCCCTATCTCCTTTTTGCCTCGGCCGCGGCCCTGAGCTTGGCCCTGAGCCAGGCAGCCCTGGCCCAAGCCGTTACCGCCCCCGCCGCTCAAGCCCCGGCAGTCGTGGCTCCACCGGCACCTCAAGCCGCCCCCGTGGCTCCGCCGGCTCCGGTAGCTCCGGCACCCACAGCTGCTGCCCCCGCAGCCGCAGCCTCAGCCCCCTCAGCCCCCGCAGCCGCGGCCCCCGCAGCCGCGGCACCGGCTGGCGCCGAGACCAACCCCGTCGCATCCGCGGCCGATCGTTCTGAAGCCGCCCATAAGCGTATGGAGGAGCGCCGCGCCGAAATGATGGCCAAGCGCAAACAGCGCTATGAGGAACTCCGCAAGCGTGCCGAAACGGCGGGACTGAAGCTACCCGAATCCCCGCCCTGGGAGGAAGCTGGCATTTCGCCCCCCGAGATGCCGGAAATGCCAGAAATGCCAGAGATGCCGGCATGGACCAACCCACCCGGCATGGAGGACATGGGCGGTCCTAGCGGCATGGGTGAGGAATGGATGGCTCGCCACGAGCAGGCCATGCAGGCCATGCGGGAACGCGCCAGCCAGCGCGCCGCCGCCCAAGGTTCGGATCAGGCCCCCTGGAACCTGATGACCCCTGAGGAACATCGCGCCCAAATGGAAAAGATGCGCAATGCCTCCCCCGAAGAGCGGGCAGCCCTCCGTGACCAGCACTGGGCCGAGATGCGCGAACGTGCCGCTACCAAAGGCATAACCATGCCCGAGACGCCGCCCTGGAAGCAGGCCGAGCAACGCCGCGAGGCCAGAAAGGCACAGTGGGAGAGTTACCGCAAGATCATCGACCAGATGTCCACCGAACAGCGTGAGGCCGCCGAGGCCATCTTCAGCCAGCCGCCCCAGCCCCCCATGGGTCGGGAAATGAACCCGCCCATGCCCTTTGGTCAGGAGTTTAGCGCTCCGCCTGCCATGCCCTACCCGCCTGCCAACCAAGGTTATGGTGGCCCCGGCTACCCAGGACAGCCCCTGCCTTGGTCGGGCGGCTACCCCACCCAGATGCCAGCGCCCATGATGATGCCCAACAACAACTATAACCGCTGGTAGCCCCTGGCTTAGGCATATCACCAGGAAGGGGCTGACTGACTCCCTGGGATGTCAGACCCATCCTGGTTTCATTACTATAAAAAATTGGGGACACCACCGGGAGAAGAATCGCCGTGAAGATCATCCGTAATCTGCTGGCCCTGATCGGCCTTGCCAGCCTCATCGGACTTGGCTACGCCTATGTGAGACTGGCGCCAGCCCTAGCCGAATTCGACAGCGAATTCCCCCGCGTCTATGGGGAATTGGGCCAGCGCCTGTTGGCGACGGGCGACCCTGGCGTCGCCATGATGTGGGCGGAGCAGGTGGAAGAGGGTCTGACCCCGGAGGATGTGATCGAATCCCTCAAAAGTTTGGCCACCAGCCGCAACTTCCTATTTGTCGGGGAGTCCCCTTTTTACAAGCAGATCAAGGCCATCACCGGGGAAGATTACCGCTACGTCAACTTCCTGTCCTTCTGCGACGCCGGAGTGGGCAAGCTCATGCTTGAATACCGTGACCAATATAGCGGCTTTATGCCCTGCCGCATCGCCTTGGTCGAGGACAAAGAGGGACGCCTCTGGCTCTATTCCCTGAACCTGGAACTGATGATTCATGGGGGCAAGGCCCTGCCTCCGGACCTCAAGGCCGCCGCTCAGCGCATCAGCAGGACCATCCAGGAGATCATGCAGGGAGCCGCCAAGGGCGAATTCTAGGCTGGCACCCGAATATTCAGTCTGGCTGTCACTTGCCTGAAAGGGGATTAGCCAGAGGCAGACAGTACCGCACCCGGCCCAAGCACGTCTTTAGACCGCCAGGTCCAACCAGTGATCGAGCACCTCATGAACCGGCTCGATACCCTGGCGATCGAAGGAGGAAAAGCGTTCGACGCGGATGCGATCGCCCTCATTTGCCACCGCCTGCCGCACCCGTTCCGCCTGGGCCATGCCGGCCCCCCGCTTGAGCTTATCGCTCTTGGTGAGAAGCAAGAGTAGAGGCAGACTGGACTCACGGCTCCAGTCCAGCATCCGCAAATCAAAGTCCGTCAGGGGATGGCGGATATCCATGACCACTACCAAGCCGATCAGGGAGTGACGGTGGCGCAAATAATCGGCCATCAGCTCCTGCCACTGGAGCTTGATGGCCTCCGAGACCCGAGCATAACCGTACCCCGGCAGATCCACCAGGCGGCGGCCCTCCTCAGTTTCAAAGAAGACGATCTGTTGAGTGCGCCCCGGCGTCTTACTGGTGCGCGCCAACTGACGCTGATCACAAATCGTGTTGATGGCGCTGGACTTGCCGGCATTGGAACGGCCGGCGAAGGCCACCTCGCGTCCCACGTCGTCGGGGGCCTGATTCAGACGCGCCACGGCGCGCAGAAAGCTGGCTTGCCGATAGCGAGTATTCATGCGCCTTGGGTCCCGGTTAGGGCCAGGTCATCGCGACACCAATGGCCCGACCGGCCACCCCACTTCTCCACCAGACGCACTGATTCGATACTCATGCCCTTATCCACGGCCTTACACATGTCATAAATCGTCAGAAGGGCGACCTGGACGGCGCACAGGGCCTCCATTTCCACGCCGGTCTGACCCAAGGTCTCGACCCGCGTGCGGCAGTGAACCCGGGCGGTCTCCTGCTCCGGCTCCAGATCAACCCGAATGTGCGTCAGGGCCAGAGGGTGACATAGGGGCACCAGATCGGCGGTACGTTTGGCCCCCATGATGCCAGCGACGCGGGCGATGCCCAGCACGTCCCCCTTCCGGTGACCCCCGGACAGAATCAGCTCCAGGGTGGCGGGCAGGAGGCGTATCCAGCCCTCCGCGATGGCGCGGCGGCGGGTCGCCTCCTTGGCGCCCACATCGACCATATACGCCTCGCCGGCCGCGTTGAAATGGGTCAGTCCCGTCATGGCTGGAGTTGCGATCATACCGCCGTGGGCGCCTGAGCCCGGCGCTCCAGAGACTTATCGAGTGCGTGGGCCTCGCATTCCAGGGTCTCGAGATCGACCAGGAACCAGGTGGCCGCGGCCTGCCCCACGCCTCCGACCGTCCCGGGATTGAGCAGCAGGGTCTGACCGCCCTTCAGATTGGGTAGCCACTGCTGGAGGGTGTGGTGGCTGTGGCCGCAGCAGACCAGGTCCCAATCCCCGGTGGCTGCCAGGGCGCGGGCATAGTGGGGATAATGGACGAGGAAGATGCGCCGGCCGCCGAGTTCGATGCTAGCGTCCATGCCGTGATATTCCACGACACTCTTAGGGTCCGCCGCCAGGCGCCCCAGGGTAAACATATCGCCGGTGTTATTGCCATGGATGGTATGCACCGGCAGGCCATATTTCTCCAGGCAGCGTAGGGTACTGGGGGCGACCAGGTCGCCACAATGCAGCACCACCTCGGCTCCCAGGGCCTTGGCCTCGGCGACGGCGGCATCCAGCAGGGGAATATGGTCGTGGCTATCGGAGAGGAGGCAGATTTTCATGGAGGGAGGCTTCCAGCCTGAATGAGCGGTGAGGGGCGAGCCGGGAGGAGAGTCGGCACCCCTAAGCCGACGGGGCACCCGACTCGCCGGGCTCCTCTTCCCGAGGGAAGGGGAGCGGGCCGTGCCTAGAAGTTGGGCTTCTTGGGCGCTTCCTCGTACATCTTGATACTGTCCATGATCTCGGCCTTGGCCTCGTCGGCGCCACCCCAACCGGCGATACGCACCCACTTACCTTCATCCAGATCTTTGTAATGTTGGAAGAAATGGGAAATCTGGTCGAGAACGACCTCGGGCAGATCGCGGAAGTCCTGGACGGAGCGATACTGGCGGGACACCTTGTCGCCGGGCACGGCCAGAATCTTGGCGTCGTCGCCGGACTCATCGGTCATTTTCAGGACACCCACCGGGCGGCACTTGATGACGGAACCGGGGATCAGGGGATAGTTCGTCAACACCAGGACGTCCACCGGATCGCCGTCGTTGGACAGGGTATGGGGCACATAGCCGTAGTTGCAGGGGTAGTGCATGGCCGTGTTCATGAAACGATCCACGAACATAGCGCCAGTTTCCTTGTCAAGCTCATACTTGACAGGGTCCGAGTGAGACGGGATCTCAATGATCACGTTAATCTCGTTGGGTACCTGATCGCCCGAGTTGACTCTGTCCAGATTCATATTGGTTCTCCGCGAGCGCCAGCCAGGCGCCAACAACTAAAAAGGGGCCAGCGTAGCCACGCCAACCCCTGGATTTTCCTGCATCGCGGTGCCCGGCGCAAACCGGGCACTGCCTTGATGGTGACCTTGGCGCCGGTGCGTGACCGGCGCCAGCAGGACGTCACAGAATGGGCACAATCAGCAGGGCAACGATGTTGATGATCTTGATCAGCGGGTTGACGGCGGGGCCGGCGGTGTCCTTGTAGGGGTCGCCGACGGTATCGCCGGTGACGGCCGCCTTGTGGGCATCAGACCCCTTGCCGCCGTAGTTGCCATCCTCGATGTACTTCTTGGCGTTGTCCCAGGCGCCACCGCCGGTGGTCATGGAGATGGCCACGAAGAGGCCGGTGACGATGGTGCCGATAAGCATGCCACCCAGGGCCAGGGCCCCGGCGTCGCCACCCATGAGCCACTTCATGCCGAAGGCAACGACGATAGGCAGCAGCACGGGCAGCAGGGAGGGGATGATCATCTCGCGGATGGCGGCCTTGGTGAGCATGTCCACAGCCTTGGAGTAGTCCGGCTTCTGGGTGTGATTCATGATCCCGGGCATCTCGCGGAACTGGCGACGGACCTCCTCCACGATGCCGCCGGCGGCGCGACCCACGGCCTCCATGGCCATGGCCCCGAACAGGTAGGGTACCAGACCGCCGATGAAGAGGCCGATCAGGACCGCCGGGTTATCCAGCTGGAAGGACAGGTGCTTGCCTGCGGCCCCCAGGGCGTGGGTGAAGTCAGCGAACAGGACCAGGGCGGCGAGGCCGGCAGAGCCGATGGCGTAGCCCTTGGTGACGGCCTTGGTGGTGTTGCCGACGGCATCCAGGGGGTCGGTGATGTTGCGGATCTTCTCATCCAGTTCGGCCATCTCGGCGATGCCGCCGGCGTTGTCGGTGATGGGGCCGTAGGCGTCAAGGGCGACGATGATGCCGGTCATGGAGAGCATGGAGGTAGCGGCGATGGCGATCCCATAGAGCCCGGCGAGGTCGTAGGCAGCCCAGATGGCCGCGCAGATGGCGAGCACCGGGGCGGCGGTGGCCTTCATGGAGACGCCAAGCCCGGCAATGACATTGGTCCCGTCGCCGGTGGTGGAGGCCTTGGCGATGTTGCGCACCGGGGAGTACTCGGTGGCGGTGTAGTACTCGGTGATGACGACCATGAGGGCTGTAAGGGCCAGGCCGATCAAGGAGGCAGAGAACAGCGGCCAGAGGGCGTTGTGGCCATTGGACAGGGTCACGTTGCCCATCATGATCCAGGTGACGATCAGGAAGGCGACGGCGGAGAGTGCGCCGGCGACGATCAGGCCCCGGTAAAGGGCGTTCATGATCTTCTTGCCGGGGATGTACTTGACGAAGAAGGTTCCGATGACCGAGGCGATAATGGAGACGCCGCCCAGAACCAGCGGGTAGACGACGGCGTTCGTTTGCTGGCCGGTGAACAGCAGCCCGCCCAAGAGCATGGTGGCAACGACGGTGACCGCATAGGTCTCGAAGAGATCGGCGGCCATGCCGGCGCAATCGCCCACGTTGTCGCCCACGTTGTCGGCGATGACGGCTGGGTTGCGGGGGTCGTCCTCGGGAATCCCGGCCTCAACCTTACCCACAATGTCGGCGCCCACGTCAGCGCCCTTGGTGAAGATGCCGCCGCCCAACCGGGCGAAGATCGAAATCAGGGAGCCGCCGAAGGCGAGACCGACCAGGGCGTGCAGGGCCTTGTCCTGGGGCACGTTCATCAGGCTCAGGGCGCCGTAGTAGCCGGCGACCCCGAGCAGGGCCAGGCCGACCACCAGCATGCCGGTGATGGCCCCGCCGCGGAAGGCGATCTGTAAGGCCGCGTCCATACCGTTGTTGGCCGCCTGGGCGGTGCGCAGGTTCGAGCGCACCGAAATGTTCATCCCAATGAAGCCGGTGGCCCCGGAGAGGACGGCCCCGATCAGGAAGCCGATGGCGGTGTGGGCGCCGAGGCCCCACCAGAGGACGGCCATGAGGACGACACCGACCATGGCAATGGTGGTGTACTGGCGGTTGAGGTAGGCGGAAGCCCCCTCCTGGATGGCTGCGGCGATCTCCTTCATGCGGTCGTTGCCCTCGGGTTGGGCAAGGATCCACTTGATGGAGAAGACGCCGTAGCCGATCGCGACGAACGCGCACAGCAGGGCGAAGATCAAACCTTGTGACATGGATATCGACTCCTGATTGATACAGTGCACCCAAGGGTGCGTCATTGTTGGTGGTGTGGGGCCCCGAAGAGGTCCCGTTTCGAGCGCTTCCCGGGGGCGGCTAGCGGCCAACCCCGGAAAAGTCCGTCCCCGGCTTGAGCCCGAATCGCTCCTCCAGGCCCAGCTCGCGGACCAGCCCCTCGACCGCCCCCTGGCCGTGCTCGCGCTGGACCTCTCCCAGCAATAGCCGCACAGCGTTTCGATTGTAACCGCTACCGAATATAAGTTGCTCGGTAATGATCTCTCGGGCACGGTCAAGGGTCATGAGGGTTCCTTCATTCCAAAGTGGCCAGGCATTGCGGCTAAGGGCCCCGGCCGGCAAAGGGGCAGTGCCTTCACCGAGCATCCGCCCTACCCAACAGCCTCAGAGACTGAAGGGTGCCAGCTTCCTGGGAACCGCCACATTCTCCAGGGTGACGTACTGGGGCAAACCGTTCTCGTAGGGTGGATAATCCTCGCCCTGGATCAGGGGGTAGAGGTAGTCACGGCACTTGTCGGTAATACCAAAGCCATCCTCGCTGATAAAGTCCTTGGGCATAAACTTCTCAACATTCGCCACCTCGGACAGGGGCGCCATGCCGATTTCCCAGACGTAGGGCGAGGAGGACTTGCGCACCACGGTCGGCATGATGGCGCTATGGCCGGCGACGGCATACTCGACACCTGCCTTACCCAGGGCATAGGCCTGCTCCACGTCGGACTTGGAGGCCAGATGGCGGGCCGCGCGCTGCAGGTAGTCGGCTACCGCCCAGTGGAACTTGTAGCCCAGGGCCTCCTTGATCATGTTGGCCACCACTGGGGCGGCGCCGCCGAGTTGGGCGTGGCCGAAGGCATCGCGGGTTCCCTGCTCGGCGAGGAAGCGGCCGTCCGGGTAGTGACAGCCCTCAGAAACGCAGATGGTGCAGTAGCCGTATTGCTCCACCTTGGCCTTGACCGCCGCCAAGAAGCGATCCTGGTCAAACTCCACCTCGGGGAACAGGGTGATGACCGGGATGCCCTGATCCGCCACCAGGGCGCCGGCAGCGGCAATCCAGCCCGCATGACGGCCCATCACCTCGATGACGAACACCTTGGTGGAGGTAGCGCACATGGACCGCACATCGAAGGAGGCCTCCAGGGTGGAGGTAGCAATGTACTTGGCCACCGAGCCGAAGCCGGGGCAGTTGTCGGTAATGGGTAGGTCGTTGTCCACGGTCTTGGGGACGTGGATGGCCTGAACCGGGTAGCCCAAGGCCTCGGAGAGCTGGGAAACCTTGTAGCAGGTATCGGCGGAATCACCGCCGCCGTTATAAAAGAAGTAGCCGATGTCGTGGGCCTTGAAGACCTCGATCAGGCGCTCGTATTCGCGCTTATTGGCCTCCAAGCTCTTGAGCTTGTAGCGACAGGAGCCGAAACCGCCAGAGGGCGTGTGACGCAGGGCGGCGATGCGCGCGGCGGACTCTTTGCTGGTGTCGATCAGGTCCTCGGTCAGGGCGCCGATAATGCCGTTACGACCGGCATAAAGGTTGGCGATCTTGTCCGGATGCTGGCGCGCCGTTTCAATGACGCCACAGGCTGAGGCATTGATCACGGCGGTGACACCACCGGACTGGGCATAAAAGGCATTCTTCGCGGTCATGATTTCCCCTCGTTGTTGCTGGTCTCGTTATGAATTTGCCCTTCGTCACGACGAGGGCAATGAAAATTAGCACCCGCCGCCCAGGTTGACCCCAGACGCGGCGGGCAGGCGATCAACGGCTTGGCAGGTCCCCTCGCTGTTCGGCGGTATAATCCGCCTGGGCCTGGAGCAGAGAGACAGTGCACTCGGACAGGTCATCATACTCGTCCACACCCGTCCCCATCTGCTGGTGGACCCGGTAGAAGAACTGGCACCGGTAACGGCGATCATCCGTTTTGAAGATGACAAAATTACACCCGTCCTCCGTGTTCCAGAAGATGACCGGACAGGATGTCAACTCGCGGTCCGAGGCATAGAGGCGGATCTCGGCGTCTGCCATCTTGACATCCATCTTGCGGCCATAGCGTTCTCGCAGCGTGGTTTGGACCATCCAGCGTTCGGCTTCGGTGATGTCGGGAATCTCGGCCATAAGCGCATTTTTCCGTGTTCTATGGGGTTGGCCGGGCCTCGGCCTCGGCAAGGGTTCAAAGGTTACTGGAAAGGAACTGAGGCTCCCAATCCAAAACTTGGATGCCGCAATGGATTCTCCTGATCCAGCCGGACTCCCGGTCAGCGCCGCGCCAGCCTTGGCAAATCCTCCCCCTGCCCCAGGGCCTGCTCGATGAAGGCCCGTTTGAGGGCCCGGGAGCGATCGGCGACGGCCAGACCGACGTTACGGGCCGCCACCAGCAGGGGATTGCTGTTACTAAAGAGCCGCTTGAATCCCTCCATGGCCCCCAACATGCGCATATTCTCGCCCCGGCGGGCACGTTCGTAACGGCGCAGGGTCCAGAGACCACCGATATCCCGGCCCTTGGCCAGGGCCTCGGTGATATTGTCCGCAAGTTGGGCGGCATCCAGAAAGCCGAGATTCACGCCCTGCCCCGCCAGGGGGTGAATGGCATGGGCGGCGTCGCCGATGAGGGCGAAGTGGGGGAGGACATATTGATCCGCGTGCTGGAGGCGCAGGGGGAAGGACTCGCGAAGACCAATCGCGGTCACGGGGCCAAGACGCCGCTCGCAGGCGGTATCCAATGCCACCAGGAAGGCGGCATCGTCCATGGCCATGAGTTGCCGCGCCCGCACCTCGGTCACCGACCAGACGATAGAGCAGCGGCCATCTGCCAGGGGTAGAAAGGCCAGGGGCCCGGTGGGCAAAAAGCGCTGCCAGGCCGTCTCCTCATGGGGCTCAGTGGTCCGGACATTAGCGACGATGGCCTGCTGATCATAATCCCACCCTGAGGACTTTATCCCCGCCTGGGCACGTACCCAGGAATCGCGCCCGTCCGCGCCCACCAACAGGCGGGCGACGACGCAACGGCCGTCAGTAAGGTGGAGCAGGGCCCGATCCGGGGTCAGGTTGAGACGGAGGCCGCGAGCGGGGCAAAGCAGACGGACATCCGGCGCCGCCTCCAGCCGCTCCCAGAGCGCAAGCTGGGTGACGCGATTCTCGACGATATGACCCAGATCCGGCTCGCCGAGGTCGGCGCTGTCAAAATGGATACTGGCACCGCCGACGGCGTCCCAGACCCGCATCTCCCGGTAGGGGCTGACGCCCAGTTCCTGGATACGCTCCCAGACCGTCGGGCCCTGGGCCAGGCGTTCCAGAAGGCGCTGACTGGCGCGACTGAGGGCGGAGACGCGCAGGTCAATCTCCCCCCTTGGCCAGTCGCGGCTCGGTTCCCGGGCCTCGACGACGGCGATTGACAGGCCCTGGGCGGAACAGGCCGCGGCGCAGGCCGCACCCACCATGCCACCCCCAACCACCAGGAGATCGCATTCGAGATCCGGGGTCCTCATAGGGGTAAACCTCGGGCCATTTTGGGCAGATGCCCAGCGGTGCCCATGAAATGCCGGGCGAGGTGATGGCGCGCTCCCGCCATCAGATCCAGGGTCAGGAGCCCCAAATCACGTCCCAGGCGCAGAGGCAGCCAGGGGTTGATAAAGAGATGGGCCAGAAAATCCGTCACCAGTCCTGTCCGATCCTGATCGCCCCCCCGCAAGCGCTGGTAGTCCCTCAGGGCCTCCGGGGTACCTGGATCAGCACCGGCGCGGACCCGGCTGGTGACGATCTGGGCCAGGGCCGCCAGGTCGCGCAGACCGAGATTGAGGCCCTGGCCAGCCACCGGGTGCAGGGTGTGGGCGGCGTTGCCGATGAGAACCAGGCGCTGACGGACCGGGTTGCGGGTCAGCATCAACTTGAGGGGGTAGGCCCGCCGCCGCCCAGGGCGGGCGAGGCCGCCGAGCCGGTAGCCAAAGCGAGCCTGGAGGCGATCGATAAAGGCCCTGTCATCGAGACCTAGAATCGCTCCCGTCTCGGATTCCCGGGCCGTCCAGACCACGGAATAGCGCCCCTCGGTCATGGGCAGCAGGGCCAGGGGGCCCGTATCCGTGAAGCGCTCGAAGGCGACGCCGGCCTGGGGCTGGTCCGGGGTGACAGTTGTGATGATGGCGTCGTGGCCATAGCCGCGCTCCAGGGCGTCGAATCCCAGCCGCTTGCGAATCGCGGAATCGCCGCCATCCGCCGCCACCAGCAGGGCGGCACTCAGGAGCCGGGACTCACCTCCGCTCGACACCTCTATATCGACGCGCTCCTCCCGGAGATGAAAGCCGATCAGGCGGGCCGGGCAGAAGACATCGACGCCCTCCAAGTGGGCCTGGATGACCTGGCCGATGAGCCGAGCTGGGGCCACGTAGCCCAGGGCCGCCACCCCCTCCTCCGCACTATCGAGCCGGGCAAAGCCGAAGTGGCCCCGATCCGAGACCTGGACGCAACGAATGGGCTCGGCCCCAGGGGCCAGTTGTTCCCACAGGCCCACGGCCTCCAGGATGCGTCGGCTACCCCAGGACAGGGCCAGGACCCGCTCGTCATAACTGGGCTGGTTCCGGTAGCCGGGAGCCAACGCCTCCACCAGGGCCACGCGCAGACCGGCACGACCCAGGGTACAGGCCAGACTGCCCCCCACGAGCCCCCCTCCCACGATGACCAGATCGTATCTTGTGGCTGACATTTCGATTACCGCTATCTATCCTTACCGAGGCTGAAGCCAGGTCTAGCCCTCCATCCAGGCCTCGATTTCCGCCACCGACTTGGGAGCATCGCGGGACAGGACCTCGTTACCCTCCGCCGTCACGACCAGGTCGTCCTCGATGCGAATGCCGATGCCCCGGAAGCGCTTGGGTGCCTCCCGACAGGTCGGAGCGACATAGAGCCCTGGCTCCACCGTCAGGGCCATGCCCGGCTCGAAGCGACGCCATTCACCGTCGCGCTTGTAGTCACCCACATCATGCACATCCATACCCAGCCAGTGGCCGGTCCGATGCATGAAGTAGGGCTTGTAGGCCTCCGTGCGGATGAGCTTGGGCACCGCCTTGCGCCCCCCCGCCAGCAGGCCCAATTCCACCAGACCCCGCGTCAGGGTTCTGACAGCGGCCTCATGGGGCTCGATCCAGCGATTGCCCGGCACCACCTTGGCGATGGCCGCCGCCTGAGCGGCCAGGACCACCTCGTAAAGCTCTCTTTGTGGGGGGCTGAAGCGACCGCTGACCGGGTAGGTGCGGGTAATATCGGAGGCATAGCCGTCCAACTCGCCACCGGCATCGATCAGCACCAGGTCTCCCCCCTTCAAGCGTTCGGCATTGTCCGCATAATGGAGGACGCAGGCATTGGCGCCACCCCCAACGATGGGTGGATAGGCCTGGAAGCGAGCTCCGCCCTCGGCGCAGGCGCGAGTGAATTCGGCCTCCAGTTCGAATTCCCAGCGTCCCGGCTGACAGAAGCGCATCACCCGACGATGGGCGGCGGCGGAGACCCGCGCGGCGCGGCGCATGAGCTTGATCTCGGTCTTGTCCTTGATGAGGCGTTGCTCGTGGAGCAGTGCCTCCAGACTGACCAGTACCCGCGGGGCGCGCACCCCGGCGCGCGCCTGGGCCCGCAGTTTCTGGATCCAGCCCATGACCTTGAGATCCAGGTCGGCCTCCCGGGCCAAGGGATAGTGGAGTTGGTCGTGATCCGCGATCAGCTTGGGCAGTTCCTCATCCAGGGCGGCGATAGGATGGGCCTGATCAGCCCCGTAATACTGGGTGGCCCCCTCGACCCCGGCTCGGGCACCCTCCCAGACCTCCTGCTCCGGGTCGCGGGGCCGGCAGAAGAGCACGACCTCACCCTCCTTGCGGCCGGGGATCAGGGCCAAGAGGGCCTCTGGCTCGGGAAAGCCGGTCAGATAGGTAAAATCGCTGGCCTGGCGATAGGGGTAATGGGTGTGACCGTTACGCACCCGCTCCGGGGCCGTGGTCAGGATGGCTACCCCCTCCCGCCCAATGGCGGCAAGCAGGCGCCGACGACGGCGCTGGTATTCCGCCGGAGGGATGCTAGGAGGCATGGCCGGTGACTCGGACGAAGCCTGGGCGGGAGAGGTCTCAGTTGCCATGGCGTTAACCCCTTGCCCGTTGGGTTTCTTCATGGAGCAGGCGGGCGGCGACCCAGAGAAACTCCTGCAATTCCATGAGGGCGCCTTCCTCCTCGTCACCGCCCGCACGGCCCTCCAGGCCATCCAGATCCATGCGGGTCATCTCCAGCAAGTCGTCGAGGATCTCGCGAGCCTGGTCCGATAGCCCCTCGGCCTTGAGGCCCGCCAGGCCCAGGCCGAGAATGAAGCCTCGAGCCCAATCGTAGAGGCCCTCCGCCCGCTCGCGCAGAGGGCATTCCTCATCGGGTAATACCAGGGTCAGGGCCAGATCCTCGCCCTCGATTTCGGCCCGTGCCTGCTCCGCCAGGGTCCGCAACGGGGGCGGGAGAACCACCGGCCGGCCTCCCTGATCGTCATGGGTGAAGAGTTCCCGGCTCCAGATGGCCTCGGCCTCGGCCGCCCCGGCGCACATGAGACCGCACAACAGGCCGTGCGCCTCCGCGGGGGATGCGTTCAGGGTCGATTCCTCTAGCCCATTGGCAAGCTGGCGATAGGCGTAATCCGGGGTTGCGGACATGGAGATGGCTACGATTTGGACAAGGGGTGCAAGACCGGCGCATCATAACATGACCCGGCCGGCAACTGGCCGAGATCGCGACAGCCTGCGTATCGGACGGATGCCCGATTGACCCTGGCGGTTGACCCTTTTATAGTGCGCCGATCCTATTTCGGAAGCAAAATCGTGAGCCATTTCGATATCGAAACCCTTGAACGACAGGTGGATGAACTTATCCAGATCTGTAACCGTTTGCGTGAGGAAAATACCTGGCTGCGTGCCCGCCAGGTTACCCTGGGTGAAGATCGCGCCCAACTCGTCGAGAATACGGAGCTCGCCCGCAGCAAGGTTGAGTCCATGATCTCTCGCCTCAAAACCATGGAGGACGATTTGTGAAACAAGAACAAGTCCCGGTCACGGTGCGCATCCTGGACAAGGAATATCGTGTCGCCTGTAGCCCACAGGAAGAGGATGGGCTTATGGAATCCGCCCGGCTGGTGGACCGTCGCATGCGCGAGATGCGCCAGTCTGGCCGCATCGTCGGCGCCGACCGCATCGCCGTCATGGCCGCCCTCAATCTCGCCCATGAGTTGATCCAATTCCGTCAGCATCAGGCCGTTCCCGGCGCCAATGCCGACACGAGCCGGCTCCAGATTATGCAACAGCGCCTGGCCGGCACTCTGGAGACGCAAAGGGGGCTAGACCTGGAGTCAGAAAGCGTATAGCCTTGCAACTAGACATTCCCTGCGGTGTTCGAAAATGGCCTGGGTATTTTCTTGAGCCTATTCATTACCCTGGGGGCATGACCGTGGAGCCGTTGCGCATGTCCGCTCCGAGCGGGAAGCCTGAAGCAAAGCCGACTGTCCCCACTTGAACCTACTGGTTCAAGAACAAAGGTCTTGGCGGCACAGGTGGGGAATGTCCCCCTTTCCTCTTCCATCATGATTGCCATAACGGAATTGCGATGGCGGTTGCGAGCCGAGCGTCGTCGCCTCTCGGACGCCACCCAGCGGCATCATGCCCAGCAACTTGCCCGTATCCTGGGCAAACATCTTCAGTTTCTTCGCGCCCACCGTATTGGCGGCTACTGGGCCGCTGATGGCGAAATCGACCCGGGTCCCCTGCTGGAACTAGCCCAGGCCCGTCACAAACCCTGTCTCCTGCCGGTGCTCAGACCCCACCCCAGGCGCAAGCTTTGGTTTATACGCCATGATGCGGGTGACCCTGTGCGGGCCAATCGCTACGGCATCCCTGAGCCCAGCCTCCGCAACAACCGGATTCGCCCGCCCTGGGCTCTTGACCTGCTGCTCCTGCCCCTGGTCGGCTTTGACGCCGACTGCAACCGCCTCGGCATGGGCGGTGGCTTCTATGACCAGACGCTCGCCTACCTGAGGACCCGCACCCACTGGCGCCGTCCCCTCCTCGTGGGCCTGGCTCACGAGTGCCAGCGGGTCGAACGGCTTGAGGTCCGCCCCTGGGATATCCGGCTGGACATGGTCGTGACGGAGCAGCGGTTATACTCCTGGCACTAGGCTGGATCCCCGCCGCGGGGTTTGCCGCGGGCTGCCAATTTCCGGAGCCTCTAAAACAGGGATGTTTTAGGGCAGCCTACAGGGACGTATTCACGGCGGTCCGGAAACTGGCAGCCCGAGGCAAACCTTGAGCCCCCCTTCTGGGTTCGTCCCACGAATATCAAACCTCGGCACCACTCGCACCCGCGAAGATGCGGCAGGCAGGGTTGTCGGTTTCTTCCCAGTAGCGATACCCCAAGCCATCCAGCCGCTGGAGCAGTTCGGGACGTTCCGGTGTGGCAACCTGCAACCCCATCAGCACGCGCCCGTAGGCAGCGCCATGATTGCGGTAATGAAAGAGGCTGATGTTCCAGCGCCGTCCCAGCCCGGTCAGAAAATTCAGCAGGGCGCCGGGCCGCTCGGGGAATTCGAAGCGCACCAGCATCTCGTTGGCAAGGCCCTGGGCATGGCCGCCGACCATGAAACGGATGTGGAGCTTGGCTGTCTCGTTATCCGTCATGTCCACCACGCCAAAGCCCTTTTCCCCCAGGCGGACGACGAGTTCCCCGCGCTCCTCGTCGCCCCGCCCCAACTCGACGCCCACGAAGACCTGGGCTCGCCGCCGATCGGCATAGCGGTAATTGAACTCGGTGATCTGGCGCTTGCCCAGGGCGCGGCAGAATTCCAGGAAGCTGCCGGGCCGCTCCGGGATTTCCACCGCCAGCAAGGCCTCCCGGCGCTCCCCGAGTTCGGCGCGCTCGGCAACGTGGCGTAACCGGTCGAAATTGATATTAGCCCCGCTCTCGATGGCCACCAGGTTCTGGCCCTGGATACCCGTCACCTGGACATGGCGTTTGAGCCCTGCCAGGGCCAGGGCCCCGGCGGGTTCGGCGATACCGCGGGTATCGTCAAAAATATCCTTGATGGCGGCACAGATCTCGTCGGTGCTCACCAGGATCACCTCATCCACTCGCCCCTGAACCACGCGGAAGGTCTCCTCTCCGACCAAGCGTACCGCCACACCGTCGGCAAAGAGCCCCACCTGGGGCAATTCCACCCGATGGCCGGCGGCCAAGGCGCTATGGAGGGTTGGGGCATCCTCTGGCTCCACCCCAATCACCTTCACCTCGGGCCGCACATATTTAATATAGGCCGCTATCCCCGCGATCAGGCCGCCACCACCCACGGGTACATAGACGGCATGCAGCGGTTGGGGATGTTGGCGCAGGATCTCCATGGCGATGGTGCCCTGACCGGCGATGACATCCGGGTCGTCGAAGGGATGGATGAAGGTTAGGTGCCGCTCGGCCGCCCATATCAGTGCCTGGGCATAGGCCTCGTCGTAGGAATCGCCATGCAGCACGGCCTTGGCGCCAAAGCCACGCACGGCCTGGACCTTGATGGCGGGCGTGGTCCGGGGCATGAGGATGGTGGCCTGGACCCCCAGTCGCGCCGCGCCCATGGCAACCCCCTGGGCATGATTACCCGCAGAAGCGGCTATAACTCCGCGATTCAGGCTCTCCTTATCGAGATTGATCAGCTTGTTATAGGCGCCGCGCAGCTTGAAGGAGAAGACCGGCTGCAGGTCTTCGCGCTTCAGCAGCACTTGGTTGCCCAAGCGCCGCGACAGGCCCTCAGCCCGGGTTAGGGGCGTCTCCCGGGCCAGGTCATAGACCCGCGCCCGCAAAATCCGTTCGATATAGTGATCAGGCATGTTCCCATCTCACCCGCAAGCCGTCTGGCTCGGGAGGCTTTGCTATCATGGCGGCGATATCAACAAGCGCACGAGGAGATCATGATGACGCAAGACGAGATGAAACGCCTGGCCGCCGAGGCCGCCCTTGATTATGTGCAGGGAGGCCTGGTCGGTGTCGGTACCGGGAGCACGGTTAACCACTTTATTGATTTCCTGGCCAAGGTCAAGGGCCGGATCGAGGGAGCCGTTTCGAGTTCGGAGGCCTCAACCCAACGCCTGGAGACACAGGGTATCCCGGTTTTTGATCTCAACGAGGTTAGCGGTCTGTCCCTCTACGTGGATGGCGCCGACGAAGCCAACCATCACCTCGAACTGATCAAGGGCGGCGGTGGGGCCTTGACGCGGGAAAAGATCGTCGCCGCCGCCAGCGAGAAATTCGTCTGCATTGCCGATGAGAGCAAACTGGTGGAGGTCATGGGTCGCTTCCCCTTGCCGGTGGAGGTCATTCCCATGGCCCGGAGTTATGTCGCCCGGGAATTGACCAAGCTCGGTGGTACCCCGATCTGGCGCCAGGGCCTGGTGACCGACAATGGCAACGTCATCCTGGACGTGTCAGGGCTGGAGATCCATCAGCCCCGGGAACTGGAGCAACTCATCAATAACATCCCAGGGGTAGTCACCGTGGGCCTGTTTGCCTTGCGCGGTGCAGATGTCTTGATCCTGGGGACCGCGACCGGGGCGCGGCGGCTAGAGCCGGTTTAGGGCCGACATTCTTCCCACCATGGAAAACGGGGCCCGAAGGCCCCGTCTATTGATCCCGAGGGGATCAAGTCAGGCTTAGAAGCTGTGCATCATGCCCAGCTCGAAGCCCTGCCACTTGTTTTCGAAGGGGAGGATAGCCTCACCCGCTACATCGGTGTAAAGGTCATCAGAGGTGTTGTCGGTGTACAGGGCGAAGGCCTTGGTGCGCTTGCTCAGGTTGTAGTCAACGCCGAAGGCCCAGGTCTTGAAGTTGTAGTCATCGACGGCATAGGCTCTGTAGGCAACATCCTCGTAGACGCCACCACCCGCGCGGAACCAGTTGTCACCGCTCTGGCTGTTGCTGCCGTAGGCGGCCTTGATCATGAACTGGCCAAAGGAATAACCCGCCTGGACGTTCCACAGGTCGGCATTCTGGTCATCCATGAACATGCCATTGTCCCAGTTCTCATAGATACCGGTCAGGGTGAAGCCGTTCCAGTCCAGGATACCCAAGCCCACGCGCCACTTATTCCAGGTCTGCGAATCCCAGCCATAGCCACAATAGATGTCATTAATCCCGACGACACCACAAGTTCCACCCAGGGCCTCGGGGCTCATGTCCTTGTTGATACCTTCGTACGCCAGGCTGGCATACCAGGGGCCATTCTTATAGATACCGGCGAAGGAGTAGGCCTCGGCCAAGCTATCGGAATCGTTGTTGTAGCCACCGAACGCATAGGAGCCGCCGCCCGCATGAACCGCAGCGGCCAACTGGAAGCCCGAGAAATTGGGGCTGATGTAGGCAACGGCGTTGTCAACACGGAGGTCCTGGAAGCCAACCGTGTTGTTGTAGTCGGCCAGGGTATCGGCGAAGAGATCCAGGGGACCCGTGGAGATCTTCAGCGGGGTGTCGTGACGACCCATGAGGACGGTACCAAAGTTGCCGGACAAGCCAACAAAGGTGTTACGCATCGTAATGGTTTCGTTGTTCACGGCGCCATTGTTGTTGCTATCAGAAATGCTGAAGCCCAGTTCGACCTGATAAATGGCCTTGAGACCGTTACCCAGGTCCTCGGAGCCCTTGACACCCAGGCGGTTGGACGGACCCTGCGGGGTGGTGATGAAGGGGTTGGTGACGCCCAGGTACTGATTGTTAAAGGCATACTTGACGACCTGGTTGTCGCTCAGACCCCAGCCCTTGAAGCCCTCGTTCTGATCAATATAGTTGATACCAACATTCAACTTGCCGTAAAGGATAGCGTCGGCAGAGGCGACGGCAGGCGCGGCCAGGGCGGCGGCGACGGCCAGGGTTACGAGTTTCTTGTTCATGGTGTTCTCCACTGTTGCTGATTTGCCAGTATTGACTGCTGAAAAGCGATACGCGTTATGCGTGTGAGGAGAATGATAGACCACGGAGGGACAGTGCGCAACAGTTTTTTCGAAAAAGATACAGTTAGGCTATCTGTTGCTTTTTTAGCACATAGCGCGAGCGAGAAGTGCTTATCCGATTGATTTTGTTTTATATGAAATCCGAACAAAGGCTAATGACAGGCAACTGCGCGGGGTGTCAGGGGAAATTCTTTTATCGTTGAGCCCGCCGGTTAGGCATATAAAGAGGGGAAAACCCTCGGGTCGTTGCGTGGACGCCACGACCCTGGGTTGGACACGGCAGCGCCTGGCAAGGGCGCCGCGTAGGGGCGGCGGGCATCCGCACTTGCGATTTCAGATCGGGATAGGGGCGGTCAGGATACCTGACCGTTCCCCTCCCCCACCACCCGGCATGCGGGTCCGCACCGGGCGGTTCGAGTAGTTGAGGTCATGAGAGCCGGGGTGCGCCGAGCTTGTCGAAATAG